>Ga0209118_1000078_pt1 | contig 72382 bp, 54 predicted proteins | sample BlaSpr_A8_Ref_M1_FD_187988 | JGI IMG/M metagenome (GOLD analysis project Ga0209118, IMG submission 187988) | Forest soil microbial communities from Thunder Bay, Ontario, Canada - Black Spruce, Ontario site 2_A8_Ref_M1 (SPAdes) (version 2) | ecosystem: Environmental > Terrestrial > Soil > Boreal... | reverse complement strand
TGCCGTCCGCTAAAGCGGACTCGGTTTGTTCCACTTTCGCTTTCCCGGCACTAACGTGCCGGGCTATTGGATGCCGCCGCTACGCGGCTGTGGCAGGGTTTGTCCCACCTTCACCTTGCTCCATCGAGTTTCGTAACGACCGAAAACCGCGAGATGTGGGGCACCCGGTTCCACGTGGAATATTTGTTGACTCTCCCGCTATTAGCTAATATACTTAGCTAATATGAAATACACGGTCCATCAAGCCAAGACTAACCTTTCGCGATTGCTGGAGGAAGCCTGCTCCGGGAAGGAAGTCGTCATCGCTCGGGGCAGCCAGCCGGTTGCCAAGTTGGTGGCGTTGGGCTCGGCCTCGAAGAAACGCGTGCCCGGCAGGCTCGCGGGGCGGATTTCGTACACGGCGGATGCGTTCGACCCGCTTACCGACCAGGAGTTGTCAGACTTGGGTTTTGAACAACGCGGGCTCAAAGGATGGTAGCGGGCACGAGGTCCTTCCCGAGCTAACGCTATCTGCAAGCTGGCTTACCGCGAAATGAAAATTCTGCTCGACACTCACGTTCTGATTTGGTGGTTCGGTAACGAGTCGAAGCTATCGCGGCGGGCTTCCTCGATGATTGCGAATCAGAACAACACCATTTTGGTGTCGGCGGCGGTTGCGTGGGAGCTGGCGATCAAGGTGAATCTCGGGAAATTCGATGCTCTTTCGCTGATGACGGAGTTGCCCCGCTACACCGAAGAGGAAGGGTTGGAGGAACTGCCGATCAGCATGGAGCAAGCGGTCCGGGCAGGTCTGCTGCCCTTGCATCATCGCGACCCTTTTGACCGCTTGCTGGTGGCTCAGGCGCAGGCGCTGAATGCGCCGATTCTGAGCGCCGACACCGTTCTCGATCAATACGACGTAAAGCGGCTCTGGTAGGGCCAAGGATTTTCGAAAGAGAATGTGTCCCGATCTCGAAGGGGTTGGGAGGCACATCGCTAGGGAATCCGAAAATCAACCCCAACCTCAAAGGCGGCGGACAGGAGTGTCCGCCCTACACGACCGCATCAATACATTCTCGAAAGCCGCGAGATGTGGGGCACCCGCGCCCCAATGACAGGCATTGAGGCGGCGGGCGCGGAGACTACTACTTCGTGATGACCTTGAAACCGACGTTTGCGCCGGAAGTCGGCGTGTAACGTCCCACAATTTCGAGCTTGTCATTGAGCCCGTCGGGGCGGGTGTTGTTGTTGGCCTTCGGGTCCTTGACATCAAAGTACTTGCCGCCGTGAAGCAAGAAGCCAACCTCCTGACCACTGGAATCGAAATAGGCGCCGGCGATGTCGCCCTTGTTATTTACGTCGCGGACGATTGTGCCCATTGCGCCCGCGTTGGGATCACTGATTTTCTTGAAGGTCTTTCCGTTGTAGACGAAACCCTCGTAACTGCCAGCTGAGCTAAAGGCAAACACGGCTATCTGGCCATTGTTGTTGATTCCCCAGGCTTCCGTGACGGTATCGCCCGTCACGTCGATGCTCTTGTACTTGCCACCAGCTTTCTTTACGAAGCCATGCTGGACGCTGCTGGAGTCAAAGTACAGGCCCACAACGTCTCCCTTGTCGTTGATTCCGTTAGCCTGGGTGCGAAGCGAATTCGGGAAGTTGATGGCGGTGAATTTCCCGCCAGCGTAAGTAAACGAAATGTCCGCCAGGGTCGTGGCGTTGACGCACCAGCCGACAGCGGTGCCCGCAGTGTTGATACCGTAGAAGGCAATTGCACCGGCTGAGAAGCCGCCGCTGGTCACACAATTCTTATGATTGACCGTGGTTAGCTTCGACCCGGCTAGGATCATACCGTGCTGGACGTTCTTTGCGTCCACATAGTCGCCCGCAATCATCCCTGCATTGTTGACTGCGAAACTGTCCGTCTCCGTCGCTGTCCTGTTAGCGTGAACGTCCGAGAACGTAAAGGTTAACGGTGGCGCCGCCGCGATACCAACGGCGACGAACATTAGAACTACCAACGCGCCAAGAATGGATTTTTTCACTGGTTTCTCCTAGATAAACGTAGTGACTCGTTCCCGCCCGTGGTGAGAGTCGTGCAGCGGTTGAGGCCGACAAATTATCGTCCCGGTGACGCTTGCGGTCAAGATGAAAGGTTTTGCACTTCTACGGGCAAGGCCGGGCTGGGTCCCTCCTTACAACAATAGCGGGAGTCATGCTGAGAAAAGCGAAGGATCTGTGTACGTCTCCCGCCAGTGCTGCCGGTCCCGGGTGCCCCACATCTCGCGCTTTTCGAGATGTGGGTCTCGGACGTCGGAAACCTTCACGACCACGAACACTTCTCCGTGGGGCTTGCGCGTGGGCCGGACGGTGATTTCGACGTCTTGCCCAGGGGGCGGTGAGAAGTCTATGTGTGGGGGGCGGACACTCCCTTCGACTTCGCTCAGGGCAGGCTTTGTCCGCTTTTGACCTTGATCCTCAAGATGTAAGAAGATCAAAACCGACCACCCCGAAAATCAACCACAACGTCAAAGGCGGCGGACAGGAGTGTCCGCCCTACACGACCGGATTTGTGACATTGGGATCTTGCCCGCTTCCGACACCCACATCTCGAAAAGCGCGAGATGTGGGGCACCCGCTTTCGGGCGTACGCTCCTAATGCGCTGCCGAGTTCTGCTCGGCTGGACAGCCGAGGGCGGCTGTCCCACGTGGTTAACGCGGGCTTTTGGCGACATCTGGTTTATGGTTGGACTTCATCAGCCACCAGGCTTCGCGGTACTTTTCGTATTTGTAGCATGCTCTGCGGGGGACGTTGGGATGGAGACAGAGGCGCTTGCGCCCTCGTGTAGCTTCGATGGGGATCACGTACCAGGTGTCCTCGGGGACGACGTAGGCGGCGATGAGATCGATTTCGTCCTTGGTGTAAACGTCGGAACCTCCCCAGCAGCCATGAGCACCTATCTCGTAGGCACCGCGGTAGGCGGTGCGAGTGGACTTTACTTGCACGCGGCACAAGCGGCCGTCCCAGCTCACGATGAAGTCGAAGCGGTCGCTGTCTCCATAGGGCTTGGCGACTCCGAAGCCCAGACTTGCCGCCTTGCACATGAATGCCAATTCGGCCAGTTCTCCTAGGCGTTTGCGGGTGGGGCCATGGAGTGGTTTGTTGTTGCTGAACGGTACGACGCCTATCCGGGGGCGAACTTCACGCTGCTTTTTCATGGCGCAAATAAAGAAAGGCGTCAGCGGTTAGGCTGCGCCTGTCTTTCTCCTGTCGGTTCAGATTTATGTCGGGATTTTCGAGCGTCTGCGGCTGGGTTTAATTGCCGCTTGGGACTTGGCCGCGTTGTCGCGGACAAACAAAAAGGCGCGGGGTATGAAGCCCGCGCCTGAATACTAGCTACTCTTTCAGAATAGCAGGTTGAACAGGGTGACTGTGCCATGGTTTGCAAGTTTATTTTCGCAATGGAATGAGCAGGTTGCGGGAGAAATAGTGTTTTAGGGGGCTTGACAAGATTTTCGCCGGACGCCACTTTTCGTTGGTTTGGGCTGTAAGATCGTGTGGCGCGGACACTCCTGTCTGCGGCCTTTGCACGAACCATACGAATCTGATCGTCGGGGATGAATCGAGGTTGTACGCCGTTCGCTGGTCGAATCTACCCAATCACTGCTAATCCTATGCCGTTCTTGGGTTTACGTTGACCAAAATGGTTCTTTCAGGTAGGTTTAATAGATAAAACCATAGTGGGGAAGTGTACCCTTACAGGAACCTTTATTGTGCCTAATAGCAATGGCAAAACGCTGCTTTTATTGAAACCCCGAGGCTTCTGCGCGGGGGTGGTGCGGGCTATTGATATCGTTCGGATTGCCCTGGAGGCTTTCGGGCCGCCGATTTATGTCCGCAAGGAGATTGTTCACAACCGCTTTGTGGTCGAGGAACTGCAAGGCAAGGGCGCGATTTTCGTCGACAGCGTGGAGGAAGTTCCGAACGGTGAGCGGGTTATTTACAGCGCTCACGGAGTTTCGCCGGAAGTCCGGGAGGCCAGTCAAGCGCGTCAGTTGCGGGTGATTGATGCGACCTGTCCTCTGGTCACGAAGGTCCACGTGGAGGCGGTCAAGTTTGCCAAGGAAGGGTACTCCCTGATTCTGATCGGCCACCGCGACCACGATGAAGTGATTGGGACGCTGGGCGAGGCTCCGATCGTCACTCAAGTGGTGGGCTCGCCGGAGCAGGTGCAGTCGCTGACCGTGCCGAATCCCGACCGGGTGGCTTACCTGACGCAGACCACGCTGAGTCTGGATGAGACCAAAGACATTATTGCCGCGCTGCGCGAGAAGTTCCCCAATATTAAGGGACCGGCAGCGCAGGACATTTGCTATGCGACCGAGAACCGGCAGGTCGCGGTGAAACACGTGGCCTCGGATGCGGATCTGCTGCTGGTGGTGGGTTCGGATAACAGTTCGAATTCCAATCGCCTGGTGGAAGTGGCGCGCAACCTGGGCACAGGTTCGCATCTCATTGACAGTTTCCGAAATATCAGGCCGGAGTGGCTGGAGGGTGTGAAGACGATTGCCCTGACGGCGGGCGCTTCAGCCCCGGAATGCCTAGTTGAGGAAGTCGTGACGTTTTTAGGCACCAAGGGTTTCGGCAACGTGCAGGAAGTCGAAGTGATGCCAGAGAACGTGCGCTTTGGCTTGCCTCCAGAGATTGTAGAGGCGATTGCCAGCGCCCCCAGCGCAGTTACTGCGGAGTAAAAAATTAATGGACGAGACCTCCTCCTCGTTTGCGGCATCGAGCGCGCCGCAAATGCGTTTCGGAAAAATCGACGACCTGGCCAGCCGGGTCGCTGCCGCTGTCGACGGCGCGCGTAAATTATTATTCTCACAGCAGCACGAAGATGGCTACTGGTGCGGCGAACTGGAAGCCGACACCACGCTCGAGTCCGATTACATTCTGCTGCACACCCTGCTCGGCACGGGCAATCCTGAGCGCTTCCAGAAGTGCTGCAACTGGATTCTTCAGCATCAGAACGCAGACGGTGGCTGGGGCATTTATGCCGACGCCCCCTCCAATATAAGCGCGTCAGTTAAAGGCTATTTTGCGCTGAAGCTTACTGGCAACTCGCCTGATCGTCCGGCGCTGGTGCGGGCCCGCAGGCGAATCCTTGAAATGGGTGGAGTGACCGAGGTCAACACCTTCACCAAGATTTATCTCTGTTTTCTGGGGCAGTACGATTACGACGCGGTGCCGGCGATTCCGCCGGAGATTGTGTTGTTTCCCAAGTGGTTCTGGTTCAATATCTACGAAATTTCTTCGTGGTCGCGGGCGATTCTGGTGCCGCTGTCGATCTGCTACGCGAAAAAGCCTTTAAAAAAGATTCCCGATGAAATGGGAGTGGGGGAATTATTCGTCGGCGGCCGCGACAAGTCGCGCATGCACTTGCACTGGAGCGAAAAGCTTGTCTCCTGGCGCAACTTCTTTTTGGTGCTCGACCGGATGACCCATTGGTTCGAGATGGTACACGTTCGTCCGCTGCGCTGGCTGGCGCTTAAGCGGGCGAAGCAATGGATGCTGGAACGCTTCGAAATGAGCGATGGCTTGGGGGCGATTTATCCATCGATGCTGAACGCGATTATCGCGCTGCGCTGCCTGGGTTACTCGCTGGATGATCCGCAAGTGATCCGCGCGCTCGATGAGTTCGAGAAGCTTGGGATCGAAGAAGGCGATACTTTCCGGATGCAGCCTTGCATGTCGCCGGTGTGGGATACGGCGTATGCGCTGTTTGCACTGGGCGAAGCGGGTGTGCCGCGCGATGATCCACGGATGATCAAGTGCGCCGATTGGATTCTGCAGAAGCAGGTTCGCACCGTCGGCGATTGGAAAGTGAAGAACAAGCAAGGCCAGCCGGGCGGCTGGTATTTCGAATTTAACAACGAGTTTTATCCGGACGTGGACGATAGCGCGATGGTGTGCCTGGCGCTGGGTCAGGTGGAGCATCCTAACGGGCGCTACCAGCGGGAGTCGGTGCAGCGGGCCATCGACTGGATTTTCTCCATGCAGTGCAAGAATGGCGGCTGGGCGTCGTTCGACAAGAACAATACTCGCATGGTGTTCCAGTACATTCCGTTCGCTGACCACAACGCCATGCTCGATCCACCGACCGTGGACATCACGGGACGAACTCTGGAGATGCTGGCGGGGTATGGATACGACAAGAGTGATGAGCGGGTGAAGGCCGCGCTCAAGTTCATCCGCGAGGAACAGGAGCCCGATGGTTCCTGGTTTGGGCGCTGGGGCGTGAACTACATTTACGGCACGATGCAGGTGCTGCGCGGGCTGGAAGCGATGGGCGTGGATCATCACGAGCCCTATGTGCAGCAGGGTGCGGAGTGGCTGCGCATGGTGCAGAATCCGGACGGAGGCTGGGGCGAGACTTGCGGTTCGTACGACGATCCCAGCACCCGGGGTGTTGGTCCGAGTACGCCTTCGCAGACAGCGTGGGCGGTTATGGGTTTGCTGGCCGCGAACGATACCCGCAGCGATTCAGTGGCGCGAGGCATCGCGTACTTGCTGCGTACACAAAAGAAAGATGGAGCCTGGGATGAGCCGCAGACCACGGGGACGGGTTTCCCGCGGGTGTTTTATCTGATTTATACGTTGTACCGGCAGTATTTCCCGTTGATCGCGTTGACCACTTACACCAAGGCGATGGCGGGCGCCGCGCAGGGAACTGGCGTGCGGCGGATTGGATAGTGCGCAAGTCTGTGGACGTAGCTTGCTGCGTCTCGCAGTTTGCTGGCATAGGGTAGAAAAGCAAAGGCGCGGCGGCTGAACAGTTTGCTGAAAAATACCAAGTTCGGCAACAGAACGCTCTTCGGCAACAGGTGGGAAACCCGCAACCGGGGCCGAATCTGGAAAACTCGTTACTGGCAACAGAGAGTCCGAAAATGAGTTTTTCAGCAAACTGTGAAGCCGGAATCGATTCGAGCGCATTTGCGGTATGGCTGAAGCCATACCTTGATACGAATCGCCGATGCAGCAAAACCTAAACGTAGCAAGCTACGTTTCTACAAGCACTGATACGTTCTTGCAGAGAGCAATAGTTCCTACAGGGGCACTGGAGAGAAGACGAATGGCAGTACCAATTTCTCAGATGTGGACGACGGCAACTTACGTCCTGAAGCAGAAGATCAAGGGACGCAAGCAGTATCCGCTGGTGCTGATGCTGGAGCCGCTGTTCCGCTGCAATCTGGCGTGCGCGGGCTGTGGGAAGATTCAGTATCCCGCGCACGTGCTGAAGTCACAGCTCACTCCCGAAGAGTGTTTCAGGGCGGTCGATGAGTGCGGCGCGCCGACGGTCTCTATTCCTGGAGGCGAGCCTCTGCTGCATCCGCAGATCGGCGAGATTGTGGAAGGGCTGGTGGCGCGCAAGAAATATATCTATCTCTGCACCAACGCGCTGCTGCTCAAAGAAAAAATCCATCTATTCAAGCCCAGCAAGTATCTGACCTTTTCCGTCCACATGGATGGACAGCGCGAGCATCACGACTTTTCGGTTTGCCTGGACGGCGGATACGACAAGGCGATCGAGGGGATCAAAGCGGCACTGGCTGGCGGTTTCCGGGTGACCACGAATACCACGCTGTTTGACGGGGCGGATCCCAAGAGCGTGCGTGCCTTCTTCGACGAGATGATGGAGTTGGGGGTCGAGGGCATGATGCTGTCTCCGGCCTACTCTTATGACAAGGCGCCTGATCAGCAGCACTTTCTCGGGCGGGCCCGCACCCGGCGGCTGTTTCGCGCCATGCTCTCCAATCGCAGCAAGAAGTGGCGCTTCAATCAGTCGGCGCTGTTTCTCGAATTCCTGATGGGGAAACGCGAGTACGCCTGTACACCCTGGGGTATGCCAACCTTCAACGTCTTCGGATGGCAGAAGCCCTGCTATCTGCTGCAGGACGGTTACGCGGATAGCTTTGCCGAATTGCTGGAGACGACGGCGTGGGAAAATTACGGGACCGAGTCGGGCAATCCCAAGTGCGCGAATTGCATGGTGCACAGTGGATATGAAGCGTCCGCGGTGAACGAATTGTTCGGGTCGGTGCAGGGCATGTGGCAGGAAGTGAAGGCGCGCGTGTTTGGCGACTATGAAGATGCTTCAGCGCTCAGGCTGCTGGATGAGCCCACCAAGCCCGTGCATGCCTTCAATCCGCTGGTGCAGATCGACGCGCCGGTGGGCGAGGAGACGCGGGTTTGAGCGGGCGGGAATCTGGGCACGGGCCTTCAGCCTCTGTAGATCCGGACTTACTGGAAGTTGCGCCGGGAACGGCTCATGAAAAGCTCGAGGGGTCGGTTCCATCACTGGCGAACGAGGAAGACCTCCGCAAGGCGCTGGAACAGGCGTTTGATTATCGCGGCGATGTTTCGATCACGCGGAAAGATGGCGGGAAGATTGAAGGCTACATTTTCGATCGCGGCGTCGATCGAGATAAGGGAACCAGGCTCGCAGACAGCTTCGTGCGATTGTTGCCGAAAGATGGATCTCCCAAGATAAAAATTTCCTACACAGAGATCGCCGCCCTGGCTTTCACGGGGCGCGACATGGCTGCGGGCAAGAGTTGGGAAAGCTGGGTGCGCCAGTACTGGGAAAAGAAGGCGGCAGGGGAGAATGATATTTCGCTGCAGCCGGAGAAGCTGGAGTAGAAGCAGTTAGCACTTGGCAATTAGCACTTAGCAGTCAGCATTCAGCACTCAGCCACTGCCATCCGGTCAAGCTGTGTTTCGTGCCTGACAATGCGGTTCAGCGACTGAATGCTGAGTGCTAAGTGCTAAATGCTGGCTTTTGTCACAGGGGCAACCGGTTTCGTGGGCAGTCACGTGGCCCGGGTGTTGGCCGAGCAGGGCGCCGACCTGCGGTTGCTTATTCGCTCCAGCAGCGATCCGAGAAATATTCAGGGGTTGAATGCGGATCGGGTGGTCGGCGATCTGCGCGATCCAGCATCCGTTGAGAAAGCGATGGTAGGCTGTGAGGTGGTGTTTCATGTTGCGGCCGACTACCGGCTCTGGGTTCGCGAACCGGAGCAGATGTATCGCGCCAATGTGGAAGGTACGCGGGCGATTCTCGCGGCGGCACGCAAGAACGGTGTGCGCAGGGTGGTGTACACGTCGAGCGTCGCGACCATGGGATTCACTTCGAATGGCCGTCCGGCAGACGAGGATTCTCCGGTTTCACTCGGCAACATGATTGGCCACTACAAACGGTCGAAATTCATGGCCGAAGAAGTGGCGCTGGAGGCGGGACGCAGCGGGATGGATGTGGTGGTGGTCAATCCCAGCACTCCGGTTGGCGAGCAGGACATTAAACCCACGCCCACGGGACGAATTGTCGTGGACTTCCTGAAAAAGAAGTTTCCTGCTTATGTGGATACAGGGTTGAATCTGGTGGACGTCACGGAATGCGCTCGGGGCCATGTGGCCGCGCTGGAAAAGGGAAGAAGCGGGGAGCGCTATATTCTGGGCGGAGAGAATCTGACGCTGAAGCAAATTCTGGACAAGCTGGCGGCGATTACCGGATTGCCGTCGCCCAAGGTGAGAGTTCCTTACGTTCTGGCGCTGGCGGCTGGCGTCGTGGACGAGGTTGTGACAGGACGCATCCTGGGCCGGGAGCCGCGCGCGACTATTGACGCGGTTCGCATGGGACGGAAAAAGATGTTTGTATCGTGCTCTAAAGCCGAGCGGGAACTGGGATGGAAGACGGTTCCGGTTGACAATGCGTTGCGGCGAGCGGCGGAGTGGTTTCAGGCGAACGGATATGCCACGAAAAACTGAAGATGTCGGGCTCAGCCACAGTCGCGATGGTGGGTCAGTTGGACCGGGCCGCTTCAGGTGGGATTACGGCAGTGGTGCATCGCGAAAGAGGAGGATCACATGGCAGTTGACATCCGAGGTCTTGCTCCGCTGCTGCAGGTCTTCGACATGCCAACGTCGGTTCGTTTCTACCGCGACCTGCTGGGCTTCGAGATCGTCAGCACCTCTCAGCCAGGAGACCACTTCCATTGGGCCCTGCTTCGGCTGAACGGCGTGGAGCTGATGCTCAACACGGGTTACGAGGACGATGAACGGCCGCCGGCTCCCGATCCCGCCCGCGTGGCCGGACACGCCGACACGGGGCTGTTCTTCGGCTGCCCGGATGTGGACGAAGCCTACAGGCAGTTGCGCGCGAAGGGCCTCGATGTGAGGGAGCCGGTCATCCGAGACTACGGCATGAAGCAGCTCTACGTTCCCGATCCCGACGGATATCACCTGTGCTTCCAGTGGCCCGTCTGAGGCCTCGTGCCAATTGAGGGTGCAAGCGGGCGATAGAGACTGCCGATGCTGCGTCATTGGGAGTGCGAGCGGAGCCTAGATGCCCGAGATTGAAACTGACCCACTACCCAAGGTCGCGATGGTTGCCGCTCTGGAGCGCGAGGTGCGTCCGATGGTAAAGCGCTGGCGCAAGATTGAGCGCGAATACCAAGGCCGGCGTTTCAAGTTCTTCGAGAGTGGGCAGGCTGTGCTGGTGTGCGGCGGCATCGGGGCGGAAGCCGCTCGCCGGGCGACCGAAGCCGTGATTGCGCTGTACAAGCCGGAGCTGGTGCAATCGGTGGGCTTCGCGGGAGCGCTCGATCCGGCTTTGAAGGTTGGCGAGATTTTTTCACCGAGCCGCGTCATCGACGCAAGGGATGGCAGCAGCGTCGCTACGCACACCGGCTGCGGCGTACTGGTCAGTGCTGCCAACGTTGCAGGCGCGGAGCAAAAGGTGAAGTTAGCCGGGTCCTACGGCGCACAGGCGGTCGATATGGAAGCAGCCGCAGTGGCGCGCGGCGCTCAGGCGCGAGGTGTGCGCTTCATGGCAGTGAAGGTAATTACAGATGAGAGTGACTTTGCCATGCCACCGATGGATCGCTTCGTCGGCGATAACGGCCAATTTCGGACAGGAAAGTTTGTGATCTTTGCGGCGTTGCGCCCGTGGCTTTGGGCGCGCGTAAGCCAACTCGCCAGAAATGGTGCGAAAGCATCCAGGGCGCTATGCGCTGAGCTGGATCGATACATCAGCGAACCAAAGAAAACAGAAGTCTTAGGGCCGGAGTTGCATCCAATATCAAAGGTAGTCAACTAATACATGGCAATCGCGGGACAATTTACGATCGAGGAAACGAAACATTCGATCCCGACCACCATGCGCGCAGCAGTTTACCGCGGAGTGAACGACGTTCGGATGGAAACCGTACCAGTGCCGCAGATCGGGCCGGACGAGTTGCTGGTCCGAGTGCACACCTGCGGCATCTGTGGAACGGATCTCAAAAAAATCTCGAACGGCTCACACTCCGCGCCACGCATCTTCGGACACGAGACATCGGGCATAGTGGCGGCAGCAGGCAAGGAAGTCAGCGAATTCCAGCCCGGCGATCGAGTCGTGATGTTCCACCACATTCCGTGCGGGGAGTGCTACTACTGCCGCCACAAGACTTTTGCCCAGTGCGAGACTTACAAGAAAGTTGGCTGCACTGCGGGATTCGAGCCGTCTGGCGGCGGATTCGCCGAGTATGTTCGGGTGATGGATTGGATCGTGAATCACGGCACGGTTCGCATCCCGGATGGAGTCTCGTTCGAGCAGGCATGCTTTGTGGAGCCGGTGAATACTTGCATGAAGGGGATCGAGACCCTGCAACTTATGCCCGGCGAAAGTGTTCTTGTAATTGGACAAGGGCCTATCGGCATCATATTGAGTACATTGGCCAAACGATCGGGCGCTAGGGTAGTAACTTCCGATTTGTATCCCGAGAGGCTTACAATATCTAGAACCTTCGGATTAGAGAATGTGATCGATGCTTCGCGCGCCGATACCGTGAAAACGGTGCGGGAGCAGACAGAAGGTCGGGGCGCCGACGCAGCGATTGTGGCGGTGGGTGGTAACGCCCTGATTCGGACCGCCATGGATGCAGTGCGTCCGGGAGGCCGGGTTTTGCTGTTCGCACAGACGGTTCGCGGGGAAGCTACGATTGATCCGGCCGCGATCTGCGTGGACGAGAAAACATTGTTGGGTTCCTATAGCGCGTCCGTTGAACTACAGAAAGATTCGGTGCGCTTCGTGATGAGCCGGGAGATGGACTTGGAACGTTTGATCAGTCACCGCTTCTCTTTGTCGAGCAGCGTGGAAGCCTTGAAGCTGGCGGCCAGTCCTCAGCCGGATTCGATGAAGATCGTGATTCAAGCGGGCAGTTCGTGGGAAGGAAGTACAGAGTGAACGGAAAGATGACGGCAGCGGTCCTCTACGGCAAAGAGGACGTAAAAATCGAGAGAGTTCCAATTCCCCGCGTGGGCGATGGCGAAGTGCTGGTGAAAGTGCAAGTCGCCTTGACTTGCGGGACCGACCTTAAGGTGTACCAGCGCGGCTACCACGCCCGTATGATCGTTCCTCCCGCATTGTTCGGGCATGAACTGGCGGGAGTGATCGAGGAAGTCGGCCCGGGCGTACGCGCCTTCAAGAAGGGGATGCGGGTCGTGGCATTGAACTCCGCGCCCTGCCAGATGTGCTTTTACTGCTCGAAACATCAGGCCAATCTTTGCGAAGACCTGTTGTTCAATAATGGCGCTTACGCGGAATACATACGAATCCCGCGGCGAATCGTGGATATCAACATGCTGGCGATCCCGCCGGATGTGAGCTACGAAGAAGCGGCGATGGTTGAGCCTCTGGCCTGCGTGCTCCGCGGCCTGCACGAGACCGGGGTGGAGATTGGCGACACAGTGACCGTGGTCGGAGGCGGCCCCATCGGCTTGATGTTCATACAGGTCGCCAAAGCGGTTGGCTGCAACGTGATTTCCGTGGTGAAACGCGACGCTCAAGTTGAGGCCGCGAAGCACATGGGCGCTCATGACGTGGTGCAGATCACCAAGGTGAAGGATCCCGTGGAAGCGGTGCGGAGACTTTCTCCTGAAACGCGCGGCAGCGATGTGGTGATCGAGGCCGTGGGACGTCCGGAAGCCTGGGAGTTGGCCATCGACATGGTGCGCAAAGGCGGGACGGTGAACTTCTTTGGCGGCTGCGCCGCCGGCACCAAGGTGCAGCTTGACACCAACCGGCTGCACTACTCGGAGGTCACGCTTAAAGCCACCTTCCATCACACACCGGAGACCGTGCGGAGAGCGTTCGCTCTAATTGCCGAGAAGAAGATTCGTTCCACTGATTACATTACCGGCGAGGCGCCACTTTCCCGGCTGCAGCAGGTTTTCCATCACATGCTGAACCGCAACGGCGATATCAAGACCGCAATCATTCCGGGGCACTGAGGCGGGATTTCCCGAGGGACGCGCGCGGGGACGCCCGCGCTCACGTCCTCGGAACTGACCATGTCATCCATTGCCAGCGACTCTCGGACTGCAACGATTTCCTCCACCTTGCCGGGGTGGGGCAGTCTTCCGCCCGAGTACGCCATCCCTGAGGAAGCCCCGACGCAAGCCGAAGCTCAAGAGTATTGTCGTCGCCTGGCCCGCTCTCATTACGAGAACTTTTCGGTTGCGACGTGGTTTCTTCCCCAAAGGCTGCGGCAGGATTTTTTCAATGTCTATGCCTATTGCCGCATCTCCGATGACTTGGGCGATGAAGTCGGCGATCCCAATGCTTCGTTGCGGTTGCTGGATCAGTGGGAAGGCGAGCTCGATGCTTGCTACGCCGGGAGCCCGCGGCATCCCGTGTTCGTGGCCTTGGCGGAAACGGTCCGCAAGTGCGAGATTCCGAAGCAGACCTTTGTCGATCTGCTGACCGCGTTTCGTCAGGATCAGAAGGTCTCGCGCTATTCCGCGTTCGAGGATGTGCTCAGCTATTGCCGTTACTCCGCCAATCCTGTGGGACACCTGGTGCTGTACGTGTGCGGCTACCCCGATGCGGAGCGCCAGGCGCTGTCCGATTTCACTTGCACCGCCTTGCAACTGGCGAATTTCTGGCAGGATGTGAGCATAGATTATGCCAACGGACGAATCTATCTTCCTCTCGAAGACCTTCGCCGCTTTGGAGTCAGCGAAGAGGACATTTCGGCGCAACGAAACACTTCCGCTTTCTGCGACATGTTGCGTTTCGAGGTGGAGCGGGCCCGCGATTGGTTCCGTCGGGGTTTGCCGCTGATTGAGAAGGTGGACCGCGAACTGGCCCTTGATATTGAATTGTTCAGCCGGGGCGGGCAGGAGATTCTTAACGCCATCGAGGCCCAGGGATACAACGTGCTGGGCAGGCGTCCGGCGATTTCAAAATCACGCAGACTGGCACTAGTGGCGCGCGCGGCCTGGGGAAAGTTGCTTCGGGGAAGACGGGCATGAGTACGGCCGTGCAGCCAGCTCCCACACCCTTCGCGCCTACCGAATCGCAGCTCGCGGTGGCGTACTCGGTTTGCCGCAGCATTACGCGGTCGGCGGCCAAGAATTTCTACTACGCATTTCTGGTGCTGCCGCGGGCCAAGCGTCAGGCCCTGTGCGCGGTCTATGCTTTCATGCGGCGCTGTGACGACATTGCGGACGATGAGTCCTTGTCACAGTACGACCGGCGGCAGAAACTCACTGCGTGGCTCGACGCTTTTCACCGTGCCCAGTCCGGCCACCCCAGCGACGAGCCCGTGCTTCTGGCTTTAACGGATGCGCAACGTCGTTATAACATTCGCCTCGGACTGCTCGATCAGCTGGCGTATGGCACGGCGATGGATGTCGAGGGCGGTCCGGGCACGAACGAGAGTCCTCGGGAAGAAGCGTCCGCTCCACCCGATCTGAGTGTTCACTACCGAACTTTTGACGACCTCTACCAGTACTGTTATCGGGTGGCGTCGGTCGTCGGCTTGGTTTGCATTCATGTGTTCGGCTATCGCGATCCCGCTGCCGAACCGCTCGCCGAGCGCCTGGGGATTGCATTCCAACTCACCAACATCATTCGAGACGTAAAAGAAGATGCCAGCATGGGCCGCGTTTACTTACCGGAAGAGGATCTGAACAGGTTCGGGATTTCACTTTCTGCATTGCGCTCCGTCTCCGATCCGGCACTCTTCCGTCCGCTTCTGGCGATGGAAGCCGACCGCGCCCGTGAGTATTACAGGGCTGGCGAGGAACTCATTCCCCTGGTCGAAGAGGACAGCCAGCCAGCGCTTTGGGTGCTCATGACCATCTATCAGCGGCTGCTCGAAAAGATTGCGCTGCGCGAATACGACGTCTTCAGCCAGAAGGTCAGCCTCACCGTGCGCGAGAAGCTTGGCATTCTAATCAAAGGCTTCCTGAAACGCCTTTCCTGATGAACCAGCGCCCGCCGCAGAGTTCCAGAGTAGCCGTAGTCGGAGGTGGACTGGCGGGCCTCGCCGCCGGTTGCGCCCTTGCCGCGAGCGGCTTTCGCGTGACCCTGTTCGAGCGCCGGCCTTATCTAGGCGGACGCGCTTCTTCTTATCAGCATCCCGGCACCGGCGAAGTGGTGGACAACTGCCAGCACGTGCTGCTCGGCTGTTGCACCAACCTGATCCGGTTCTACGAACGGCTGGGCGTCGAAAGCAAGATCCGCTGGTACGACCGGCTGACTTTCCTCGAGCCGGGTGGGCGCGCCTCGGTGATCGAGCCATCCGCGTTGCCTGCGCCGCTGCACACGGCGCCTGCGTTCCTGCGCGCCGCGTGTCTGAACTTTTCGGACAAACTTGCCGTTGCGGCCGCCATGGCAGCCCTTGCGCCCGCTAAACCGCGAGACCATGGGGCATCCTTCTTGACGTGGCTGCACCGCCACGGACAGACGGAGCGAGCCATCGAACGTTTCTGGAAGCCGGTGCTAGTGAGCGCATTGAACGAAGAGCTTGATCGCATGTCCGTGCCGTATGCGGCGCAGGTCGTGCGGGAGTCTTTTTTGAAGTCGGCCGCGGCTGGACGGATGGGCGTGCCGACCGTGCCTTTAACCGAGCTTTACAGCGTGGCCGGAGACTACATCACTGCCCACGGCGGCGAGATCCGATTCCGCTGCAGCGTGGAGTCTTTTCGGGCCGAGCCGGACAGGGTGAAACTGCTGGTGCCGGGCGAGGAAACGAGCTTCGACTTCGTTGTCGTCGCTGTACCCTTTGACGTTTTATCCCGCATGCTGCCGCAGACCTCGGCTGCGGAGCCGTTGCGGCAAGTTCTGGCGCGGTTCGAGACCTCGCCGATCACCGGCATTCATCTCTGGTTCGATCGCCAGATCACCGATCTCGATCATGCCGTCCTCTTGGACCGAACCATTCAATGGATGTTTCACAAATCAAAACTGCTAGCCGTAGCGCCCGCGTCCCGTCGGCATTCGGCCGAGAACGCAGAAAGGGAAGGGCACGACTTCAGTCGTGCCACCAATGCACCCACTCGGGAAGGGGCTTCAGCCCCTGAGGCAAACGGCAGCTACGTGGAATTGGTCGTGAGTTCGTCGAAGACTCTGGTCGAGAAGTCGCGAGCGAAAATCATAGAACTAGCGCTGACCGAACTACGCGAGTTTTTCCCCGGCGCGCGAGATGCGACCCTGGTGAAGTCGACGGTGATCAAGGAAGTCCACGCAACCTATTCGCCGCGGCCCGGAGTGGATGTCTACCGTCCCCGGCCAGAGACGATCTGGCCAAGAGTCTTTCTGGCCGGAGACTGGATTGCCACTGGATGGCCGGCCACCATGGAAGGCGCGGTACGCAGCGGTTACATGGCTGCGGAATCCCTGGCCCGAGTCGCGGGAATCCAAGATGTGTCGTTTCTTGTGCCGAATCTGCCCGCGACCGGATTCATGCGGCTGTTTGGGTAGCCTTCGACGGCTACCTCCGAGTTGCCGTTGAACGTAGCCTTTAGGTCAACTGCAACTGTTTCGGTGCTAAATTTCCATGAAAAAAAACGCTCAATTTCCCGCAAAATCTAGAAAACAAAGGGTCGGAATTTTTCTTGCCTTCTAGATCTATGGTTCTTAAGGTGTTAGAGGCAAAATATTCAAAGCATTGGAGTTAAACTCTTCGCCAATAGCCTGCAATTCCGTTCTTGGAACAGCAAGAGTGGGCGAAGGTTCTCAACTCGCCAAGATATTCGGACCCAGCAGTTGGCCTGGCCAGGAGCTGCGCCCAGGTTAGATTGTCAAAGAACTCGATTATCTTATAGATAACCTAATGTAGCACAATAATATCGTAAGTGAAGGAATGAGATCAAGGAGAAAGTGGACAGGATGGGAGTTGGTTCCCAAATTGGGAAACGAATCGGTGTTTGCAAAAAGTTCAGGGGACTCGTCTGTCCCCGCATTTCCCCGCCTATCGACTGATAGCGACCGACCCCGTTACCGGAGTCGATCGCTCTCATTCAACCCGTCAGTTGTTCATCCAGAAGTTCCAAAGAGACCCCGACGCGCTCTGCGCCCCGACGCTGAAGATCGACTGTCCCAAGTCGCGCGCGTCGATCATCGTCGATGCCCGGTCATAATGGACCAGCGGGTTCCCAATCAGGTGGCCGTCGTGGTACGGTCCATCGTTCGGATCGTACGCCGCGACCTCCTGGAACCACGCCGCGTTAACGTCTCCGCCCAAAGACGCATCGTAGCCGAACCCCCAGTTGAGGTTGTCATCGGGGTAGAGCATCTGGGTGCGGAATCCGATCACGTTGTGCAGCCCCTGGAAGACGGGCCACCAGGCGTTGAACGCCGTGTAAGGATTGTCGCTACCGCCGGCTTCGTTCTGCCGATCGTACATCGACGGAACCACCTCGCACGACATGATGACCCAGGTTGCCAGCACGCCACCCGCCGCGGCGCCGAAACCCGGGTTCCCTCCTGTACCGATGTTCTGCACATACCAGACGTCCCCGTAGTTCGAGAGCGTCGTATTCAGCAGCCAGTCGCCATGCGGCACCGTATAGGCCACGTTCACGGCGTTGATATAGTACTTCGAGTAGGGCCCAACGACCTGCCAATGATAGGCGGTGTACCATTGCGTCCGATTGACCGGAGGCGTCCAGCCCGGCCAAATGCTGTCCAGAAATGTGAGGCCCGACAGGAAACTATTCGACATGGTCAGATAAGCGCTGTTGTTGGGCCAATCCTGGTTTGGGTACTCGCCCAGAGTGATGTCCGGGGCACCTCCCGCAGTATCGGACGCGTTCTCGAGCATCGCTGATGCCGGCGATCCCTCTTTTGGCTTGGCCGGAGGCGTCCCGCTTGGCGGGGCGGCCAAATCGGGGATGGGTTCGAGCGCTTTTCCGATCGGAACATAGCCCGCGACCCTGATGTTCGATACTTTCTTCTCCCCTGGCATGATCGTCGCCTCGAAGTGATAAACCGGTAGCAGGTAGTTCTTGTTGCTGTCGTAATAGGCAACCTCGATTTTATCGACCGTTGCCCGGGTGCCTGCCGCCGAAAGCTGAGGGCGCAGCTGCCTTTCGATGTCGGCACGCACTTGCTCGGCCGTAATGCTGGTCTGAATGCGGTCGCCCGCCGATGCCGTGCGCCAGCGCCGCAAGGCCCCGGCAATCGATCCGTCATTCGCCATCGATACCACCGCGTGCGAGCCGAGGCCGTAAACCCGGAACCCCGAGGCGTAGCGGATGGCTGGCGTGATTGTCAGCACGACTCGCGGTTCCGTCCGCGCCGGCGCGGCTGCAACCTTTGCGTCGGCGTGCGCCGTCGCCCCGCCCATAACGGTGATCTCATCGGCCAACCGCAACTCCGTCCCGTCTTTTGGAATAAACCGAACGTCGGAGAGCGCGGAGCGTGCAACCTTCTGCGCGTTCTCGACGGAAACCGGCTTCTCCGGCTTGTCCGTGCGCACCAGCTCGGCGAAGTTGGGTATGAAATTCGCATCGCCGCTCATCGGGTCGGCAAACGCGCGCACGCGATCCAGGTCGTCCTGCCCGGTCGTGCCACGCGAGATGTAGCTTTTTTGTTCGAGTTTCAGCGCCGGCAGTTTGATGGCGGCGAGTTTCTCGTTGAGAAATTCGATCGGAGCTTGCGTCGTTGCAAGTTTGTAGATTTGCATTTCCGCCGGCGCGGGCGGAACGGCGGTCGTGAATTCAACCGCTGCCGCCGTCTGTGCGGCTGCGGGCGACTGTGGCGCGATGAAGCATGCGGCACAGAGCAGTGCCACGATAGGCATCGTCATGCGATGCCGGAGAGAGTTGCTGTTTGACATATGAACCTCCATTGACGCTGATGTTGATGTTGATGTTAATGAACAAGTCGGCCGACAACGCCATTTCAATTCAAATCGCCCGGCGAGTCTCAGAGGGGCTGTACTTCATCTTCATAGTGATTCTTCTGGCGCAAACGTTACTGTGAATCAACTAGTGGCCGTGTAAAGAAGTAGGTCTCTTCGGCACGACGGGACCCGAGGATTCGGCCCCATGGATATATCCACTCCTCAATCTCACGCCGAGACGCTTATTGAACTGCGGGGGGTTCAGATAGGGTTTGGGCGGGTGGCCCACTCAAGCCGCCTTTTGGCTTGAGTGGGCCGGTTCCGGGTTCCGATGAATAGATCGAGGTCTTTTCCGCAAACTGACATTCATTGCGAACATTGAAATCGTGGTAGCTTTGTTGCCGAAAATGCGCCGCGTGGAGAGGTGGCCCACTCAAGCCAAAAGGCGGCCGGAATGGGCCACCGGCCTACCGCTGTCTCCCCGCGGAGGCCCACGTTAGCGTCCAAAGAACGGACGCGAAGCTGGGGCACCGGGCTGGGGCACCGGGCCTTGTACCGAACCTGCCCGCGTCCGGATTCATGCGGCTGTTCGGATAACCCAGACCACGCAGCTAGACGCGATATCCCCGTGGCGGGACGCAACAGGTTCCTGGACGGCGGCCTCCGAGTAGCCGACGATATGCCCGAAATGGGCCCGGGCTCGGACGGCACTTCTACGTGTAGCGCGTTTCTCAGGCCCTATCCGATGCGTGTGAGCTGTATGAGACATCAATCAATCGGCTGTAGGTGTACGGTTGTGGCTGGCCGCGATTCCGAAAGCGGACATTCTGAATTTGGAGGACTACAACATGCACCAGGGATATCGCTACCTTACTTCCTTTTTCCTAGCCGCCGCCCTAGCTTCGCCAGTGGCCATCGCGCAGCAAGATGACCAACGTCGAGGGGACGACCAGCGTCAACAGCAGGACCGCAACAACCGAAACACTGAAAATCAAAATCGAGTCTACGACAGGGACCATAAGGATTATCACAACTGGGATGACAACGAAAATCGCGCCTGGGGGCAGTACCAGACGGAAAACCACAGGAATTCTCAGGAATTCTCGAAGGCGAACAACAAGGAGCAGTCGCAATACTGGAATTGGCGCCATGCTCATCCGGATAACAAGGACTAGCTAAGTCACCACATCGGACGCGAGCGCATATGACAGCAAGAAATACGTCCCGCCCGTAACGTTACGGACGGGACGTGGGAGTGGCCCACTAGGTCAGGAGAGAGTCCCGTCTGTCCCCGTACTTCCCCCGTATTTCCCGTCAAGCGAGCGTGGTTGGTTCCCCTTCGACTTCGCTCAGGGCAGGCTCTGCGGAGCCTGGATCGAATCTGCGAATTTGCGGCACGGCTGAACAGCTTGCGGAAAAACTCTCGGCGTTGGAGTTTTGAAAGGGCACGGCTTCCCAGCCGTGCCGTAAGTCCTTGAAAACGATGTACGGCGCGGCTTGAAGCCGCGCCCCTTCAAGGCTCCAGCCGCTGATTTCGGCGTTTTCCGCAAGCGGTGAAGGCGTGCGCTTTCAAAGAGGTGTTGTGGCTAGGCTCCCTGACTACGCGGCCAGCAGCACCACGCCGCCCGCGACCAGCACCGCGGCCATCCAGCGGCGGAGATCCATACGTTCATGGAGAACAATCTTTGCCGCAACTGCATTGGTCACGAAGGTAAGAGAAGCCGAAGCGGGTGCGATCAGGCTGACATCGCCCCAGGAAAGTCCAAACAGCAGACTATAAAAAGCGACAGCCATGGCGAGAATGCCGAGCAGAAAGTTTGGATTCCGCAGGACTCGTGCCAACACCGTCCACAGGCCACTCCGCCGCCAGAGCGCACCAACATCCCCCACCTGCTTCATGGCGCGGGAAAGCAGGACATCGCCGGTGGTCGAAGCCAATACGATGGCAGCGATCGCACTCCACGCGTAGGCTTGCTTCATCGGGCTTCCCTCACGGCTCATGCCTCGCTGAAGCCGGTTCGTATTCTTCTTTGTGGGGCTGAGGTTTTGCTGGATGGTGCGTCAGCGCTGGACCTTGGGTAACGAATCCCACGCCCGCAGAGATCAGAAGAATTCCAATCCAGCGCGAAGTCGTCACCGCCTCGTGCAGATAAAACTTCGCAATCAGCGTGAGCAGCACGTAGCCCAGCGAGGTGGCGGGAAGAACGTAGGTCAGATCAGCCCAGGAAAGGGCGGTCATGTAGGAAGCAAAGAATCCCAGCAAGAGCAAAATCCCCAGAGCGACCGAGGGATTCAGCACGGCCAGGATCACATCAGGCAGGTGATTCAGGGAGATGCTGCCCACCTGCTTCATGCCCCGGGAGAGCAGCGAATCGCCGATGGACGCACACAGTGTCACGCCGGCAAGCACCAGATACTTGCGAAAGGTCACGCTGTCATCCTGAGCGAAGTGAAGGATCTATGCATTGTGTTTGCAGCACCCAAACCCTTACGCATTGCATAGAACGAAAGAACGATAGAACGAAAGTGCGGACTTATGCCGCGCATTTCAAGGAAGCCACTAGCAGGTCGCGGAAAAAGCTCGGTTCCGTTTACCTCAGCGGCTAAAGCCTCACCGAGCATTTCCCGCAGCGCTGAAAGCGCTGCGCCACCCAAAACCAGAGTTTTTCGAAAGCCACCCTAGGCCTTAGCCGGTGCGACTGCCGCGGCGGAATCGTCCTTCTCGCGTTTGTCCTTAACCCACTTGTGCCGCATGGCGCGCACTTTGAGGAAAGTCTTCGCTTCCTTGTAAAGGCGCTTGCGATCCACGTTGTTGAACGCCGCTTTTCGCAGGATGCGGAACACAGCCTTGGGCCGGAAATAATACTCGTCGTAAAAGCGATGCACCGACTCGAGAATTTCCTCCGCTGGCAGGCCGGGATATTGAATGTGGGCGAGCTGATGACCGCCCTCATCCACCATCTTGTTGTCTCCGACCATGAAGCCGTTCTTCACCGCGTAATCGTACAGTTCGGTGCCAGGATAAGCGTGGGCCACGGAGACTTGAATAGTTTCCACGTCCAGCTCCTTGGCAAACGCAATGGTGTTGCGAATGGTGTCGCGAGTTTCGCCGGGCAGGCCGAGGATGAAGTCACCGTGAACCACTAAGCCCAGCTTGTGGCAATCCTTGGTGAACTGGCGGGCGCGTTCAATGGTGGCACCCTTCTTGATGTTCTTCAGAATTTGCTGGTCGCCAGACTCGTATCCCACGATCAGGAGCCGGCAGCCCGCGTCCTTCATGGCCTTCAACGTCTCGTAATCAGTGGTAACTCGGGAGGTGCAGGACCAGGTGAGCTTCAGAGGCTTCAATTTGGAGCAGAGCTCGATGGTCCGGGGCTTCTGGATGTTGAAGGTGTCGTCGTCGAAGAAAAACTCTCTGACACTGGGCCAGTATTCCTTGGCATTGGCCATCTCGCGGGCCACGTCGTCGGTGGAACGCTTGCGCCACGGATGTCCGCTCAAAGTCTGCGGCCACAGGCAAAACGTGCATTGCGCGGGACAGCCGCGGGTGGTGTAGAGAGAAACGTAAGGATAAAGCAGGAATGGGACGTTGTACTTCGTCACATCCAAATCGCGGCGATAAATTTCAGTGACGTGGGGCAGGGAATCGAGATCCTGAATCTCGGGACGGTCCGGAGTGTGCACGACCGATCCATTCTTCAGGTACGAGATACCCAGAATTTCTTCCAGCGGCTTGCCCTGGGCAAACTCGCAAACGGCGTAATCGAATTCCTTGCGCACCACGAAATCAATCGACGGACAATCCTTCAGCGACCTTTCGGGCAACACGCTGACGTGCGGGCCCACAAAGGCGATCTTGATTTTGGGATTTGTCTCCCTGATCTTTTTTACCAGCAGAATGTCGCCGGGGAAGCCCGGAGTACTGGTAAACAGCACCAGGAACTCGTAATCGCGGGCGATGTTGATGGTCTCTTCCGCGGACACGTGATGCGAAGGGGCGTCCAGCAAGCGAGCGCCCTCGATCATTCCGGCAGGGTAGGCAAGCCAAACCGGGTACCAATAACTTTCAATCTCGCGGGTAGCCGGCCAACGCGATCCGGCACCCCCGTCGAAATTCTCGAACGACGGCGGATTCAGAAACAATGTTTTTAATGGCATATGTGTGAGTAACCCTATACTAACATTTTCACGGCGTTTTCTGAGAGTACCCAGGTACACTTCAAGTACCTGCGGCGCCCATCCGCGGCAGGTGTGGCCCTATCAAACGGAGTTCCTGATAAGTGTATGTAAAAACAGTCTAATAGCCCGATCGATCTTTCCGCAAAGCGCTTACGCCGAATGGATGATTTGATGCGCCCAACAGGGAATCTGAGCCTCCAACTGCGTGCCATTTCTCAGGCCACTGCGGCCTATTTCCCCACTCCCACCCAGGCCTCCAATTCGCCCGTAGCACGGAGTAGGCTGATGCGCGCCCGTTCAAGTTCGAAGTTGGTGTCCTGAAGCGCATCGTAACGCTCGTTGGCTTGATTGCGGGCATCGTCCAAATCATGCAGAGTCGCGCTCCCCGCATCCTCGCGAACCTGCTCGGCGTCGAGATTGGATTTTGCGATCTGGTATTCCAGATCGACGACTTGCTGCGCGGCTGCGAGTTGCTCCACCGAACGTTGTAGCTTCAACGTTTGTTCCGACACCTGGTTCTTGGTTGCCTCCACATCTTTTCTGGCATGCAGCGCGACTGCGTCGGCAGCTTGCGCGCGGGCATGCTGAGAAGGATTCAAGAAGGGGAATCGGATCTCCACCCCGACCGTGGCATTGTTTTGCTGGAAGCTGTGCGGCTGAAAAAATTGCTGATAGTTGTTGAACGAGGCAAGCAGAGCGTACTGAGCGGCAAAATCGAAACTTGGCCACATTGCCCGGTGTTCGCCACGGGCACGGAAAGCAAGGGCGGTGGCGCGGATGTCAGCGATCTGGATCAATGGGTTTTCCTGCGCGGCCCTGGCCGTGAGATTGTCTTCCTGTTTCACCTCGGGCAACGCGGGAATCGACTCGGGCACAGTCTCGATCGCAGTTGCGGGAAGGCCGGTCAATTGCGAAAGCCGGTTTCGTAGAACATCGATTGCGCCTTGTGCCTGCGAGATGTGGAAGTAGACGCGAGCCCCATTGAGCCGCGCCTGGTTCCGGATCAAGGGATTATCCACGCCCGCCAGAACCCGCTGGTTGACGGTCTGCTCCATCTTGAGCGCGTCCTCGTAATCATGACTCAAGTGGGTCATGAGCGTTTCCCACTTGCTGAGTTCGGCATAACTCAAGACCGTGTCCTGAATCACCTGATTGCGCTGGTCCTTGGTCTGCACAGTGCTCTCTTGATATTCCGTTCGGGCAGCGCGCACAAAGTCCCGCAGCGCAGGATTGATAAGCGCAAATTGCGCCGTGGTATTAACGATCGCAGGCGCCGACCCTTCCAGACTGAGCGGATAACCATAGGATTTGCCCAGGCCCGAGCCGATAGCCATTTGTGGCAAATACTGATTGCGGACTTCATGGTAGGAAGCAAAGGCACGCTGCTCATCGATGTGGGAAGCCTCCATCGTAGTGCTGTGGGCCAGCGCCAATTCCACGGCTCGCTTGAGCGGCAGTTGCTCGGCTGCGAGATTTCCGCAAAATGAACTCAGGACTACGCCAAGAAAAAACAGAACAGAAAGACGTGATGCGTGACGGAAAGCAGGTTTCATGTGTTCATCCTCAAGAGAAATTGCGGGACTCGGAAACACGATTGTAAACGAGGACGGAACTGGACCACACTTGCGAGCACAGATTCTTCTCGACACCTGCCGGATATTACGATTTCGAAACACTCACCTGCGTGAGCCTCGTAGAGATCGCACCCCAAAGCGAGAAGACGGAGTAAACTTTGTTTCATGTCAATGTTAAAAAAGGTCGCGATTGTCTTAGTGGCGTGGGTTGTGTGTGTCTTGGTCTACCTTGAATTTTTTTCTAAAGTCCGATGAGGCCAATAGTGCCTGTTTGTCCATCACTCCGAGCCGCGTGGTGGAGATTGAATCCACTGGACGGCGCGTCGGGGCGAGCAGTTTGGAGTGCCTCTGACGGCCCGCCGTCGAGAGGTGAGCTAAAAGCCCCGCCCTTTCGGACAGAACGCGAAAAGGGCAGGGACCCGCGTTTGTCGGCGGTGAACGCATGGGCCAGCCCCCCACGCGTTCTTTCTACACCTGCAAGGGGTCAATGAGTGTAATGGCGATGTTACGTCAACCATCCGGTTCAAACCCCGCCATCTGCTCTGCTTCCATTGACTTGCCCTATCTCTGGGTCCTAAGATTTCAGCCCAATGATCGACCACACATTTTCGCACTACCACATCATCGAGAAGCTCGGGCACGGCGGCATGGGCGAGGTGTACCTGGCTGAGGACAAGCAGCTTGGCCGGAAAGTCGCTATTAAATTCCTCCCCAGAGAAGTCGCCACCGATGAGCGCGCTAAACAACGTCTGCTGAGGGAGGCCAAGACCGCAGCCACTCTCGATCACCCGAATATATGCGCTATTTACGAGGTCGGGCAGGAGGGCGATCAAAGCTTCATAGTCCTTCAATACATTGAAGGGGAAACCTTGGCTTCGAGGCTCAAGCGCCACCTGCCAGATTTGCGCGAGGCGCTCGCGATTGCGGCACAGGTTGCCGACGCCCTGAACGAAGCGCACGCACGCGGCATCATTCATCGCGATATCAAGCCGGAAAACATCATGCTAACGACGCGCAACCAGGTCAAGGTGCTCGATTTCGGTCTGGCCAAGGTGTTACGCGATTCGAGCATCATCGAGGCGGATACAGCCAGCATGTTGAGCATCCCGGGAATGGTGATGGGCACGGTGCCCTACATGTCGCCAGAGCAGGTGCGCGGCGAGGCGTTGGATTGTCGCAGCGACATCTTCAGCTTCGGCACTGTGCTCTATGAATTGCTGAGCGGGCGGCGGCCCTTCGAGGCCAAGAGCTCAGCAGAGGTCATCTCCGCAATCCTGACCGCGGAACCGCCGCCAATTAGTCGCTCCAGCCTTGGCCACAGCGGCAGTGCCGAAGAGGAGCTGATACGAAAATGCCTTGAGAAGGATGCGGCGCTGCGCTACCAGACGATGGGAGACTTGATCCCTGACCTGCAGCAAATCCGCCGCGAATACGAGAGCGGACAGTTTACGCCGAAGGCCAAGACAGCAGGTGTAAAACCGAAGCCGGCAATTACCAGCCCTGAGGGCAGCAGATTTCGGGTTTCAAAGCTTGGGCTCGGGCTGGTCGTGGTATCCATCGTGCTGGCGCTGGCGGCGGGCGTGTACGTGTATTCATCACGGACTGTGAAGCACCCTCCTGCGTCGGGTGCGGCTGTCATGTCCGCCAACTCCGTGGCCTACGACGCCTACATGCGCGGGATGGTCAATGTCAGCAGCGAGAATCCAGCCGATAATCAAGCTGCCATTAAACTATTCGAGCAGGCCGTAGCTGCTGACCCAAACTTTGCCTCTGCCTATGCCGAGCTGTCCCGCTCCTACACCATCAAAGCACGTTATGTTGCGTCCGGTGCGGAGAGGAAGAAGTCGTATGAGGATGCTGAAGTCGCTGTGAATAAAGCGCTCGCGATAGACCCCAATCTGGCGGAGGGTCATTTTGCCCGCGGACTGATGTTGTGGACGCCCTACAAGCGCTTCCCTCACGCGGAGGCGATTCAGTCATACCGTCGCGCGATCGAATTGAATCCCAATTTCGATGAAGCGCATCACCAACTGGGATTTGTCTACCTTCACATCGGCATGCTCGACAAGGGACAGCAAGAGATTGAAAAGGCATTAGCTATCAACCCGGGCAACACCCTGGCGCGGTACCGGTTGGGCGTCATCGATATGTGCCGGGCCAAATACGCAGAAGCCTTTCAGATATTCAATAGCACTCCGCTCGAACAGAACCCTGAACTCCTGGCATTTTATACATCCAACGCTTTATTCCGGCTGGGGCGGAACGAGGAAGCCTCGACGTTAATTGAGCGATACTTCAAAGACTATTCGAAAGATAAGGGTGGGATGGTTACCAGCGTGAAGGCCATGATGCTGGCCAAGACTGGCAAGAATGGCGAAGCGGAAGCCACGATCCAGCACGCTATCGAGATCGGCCGTGGTTACGCTCACTTCCATCACACGTCTTATAACATCGCTTCCGCTTATGCTCTTATGAATGAGCCAGAGCAAGCGATGAAATGGTTGCAAGTGACCGCCGATGAGGGTTTCCCTAATTATCCGCTTTTCGAGGGTGACGCTCAGTTAAATAACCTGAGGAAGGACCCGCGGTTTATTGCGTTTATGGCGCAGCAGAAGCAGCAGTGGGAGCATTTCAGCGCCACATTGTGACTACAGGCGAAAGCCAGGGCCGTAGACGCAACCCTTCTGAGTGCATTTTCCCTACCTCGACATCCCCCGAAAGAAGCTAAGACGGAATGCGCGAAGTTGCAATTAGCGTGCGCTGTCTCCAACCGACCGACATCACTCGATTCGCCCGCAGAAATTTCTTAACTGTTGAAACCAGGCCTTTACACTCTTTGACCAAATCGCAGTTCCAGCCGGAGGTCCATATCCCCGGTTAGCGAGGGCGGGAGTGGGGAACTAACTCGCTTCCTCTCTCTATCCCCCGCATCGCATTGAGACTGATCAGGAACGCTCCTAGACTGCGAGTGCGGCGGTCATCAGTTCGCAGTTCGCCCAGCGTCCCCAAAGCCACAAAATCTCAAAGAAACTCCTTCGCGGCCCAAATCTTGTCAAGCCCCCTAAACCAGCCATTTCTTTTCAAGCTGCTGATTCTGCTGGAAATATAAATATCCAAACCATGTCTCATTTACCCCCTCCAATTTGCTAGTCTAGATATAGAAGCAAAAAGAAACAGGCGCGACCGGAAATCCGGCTCGCGCCTTTTTTATTGGAGCCCAAATGAGAAAAGACGCTCGGAAATCAGGCCGGAAGCGACCGCCGTTCGCGCCCTTTCAGCGCGGAAGGCAAACCAAGAAAGCGAAGGGCGAACTGGCGGAACTGGCCTTCCTGCACAAGGCGGCAAGCATGGGATTTGGCGTGGCCAAACCCTATGGAGACAGCGAACGCTACGATTTCATCCTCGACTCGGGCGAGCGCTTGTGGCGGGTGCAGGTGAAGTCGACTAACACTAACTACGGGGCCGGGTATTGCACGATGGGCTGTCACAGCAACAATTGCAAACCTTACAAGGCTAATGAGATTGACTTTTTCGTGGCCTACATCATTCCACGGGACATTTGGTACGTGATTCCGGTGAACCGCCTGCCGCACTCCCACGCCCTGGCCTTCTATCCTTCAGGTTGCAGAATAGGCGGTTACTTCGAATCCTACCGCGAGGCCTGGGATCTGATGGCGCCGGGCGGAGACCTGAAACCGCAACCGCCGACTGCGGGCCGGGTGCGTGCAGTTCGCGCACCATCAAAATGGAAATCCCATCTTGCCTCTCCCAAAAAATGATGAGATAAGGGTAGGGCACCCTGTAGAGTGCGACCAAGACCTTCACTTCATCGCATCCAACGCTTGGGCTAGGTCTGCCTTGAGATCGTCGATGTCTTCCAGACCGATGTTCAGCCGCACGATGCGATGGCCATAGTCGGGGCGGTTCTGCGTGGAGTGGAAATCGTAAGCGACAGCCAGGCTGGTCACGCCCGCCCAACTGTATCCGATCTCGAACAGTTCCAACGCATCCACAAAAGCCAGAATCTGCTGCCTGGTAAATTGCCGCTGGAAGACAATGGAGAAGAGGCCTGTCGACCCCGTGAAGTCACGCTTCCAGAATTCGTGTCCAGGACAGGAGGGAAGCGCGGGATGAAGAACCAGTTCGATCTCGGGACGCTGGGCGAGCCAGCGGGCCAGCCCGAGGGCAGCTTCCTCAAGCGCCTTCAGGCGGACGGCAAGAGTCTTCATGCCCCGCAGGGCGAGGCTGCAATCGTCCGGCGAAGCTGCGCAGCCCACGAGTTGATGGGTTGACCCGAGGCGTTGGTAGGCAGCTTCGTCGCGCACGGTAATCGATCCGAGCAGGAGGTCGCTGTGTCCGCCGACGTATTTCGTGAGCGCTTGCATGGTGACGTCTACGCCGTGGGCGAAGGCATCGAAATAGATGCCAGCGGACCAAGTATTGTCGAGCACGACCATGGCTCCGATGCGGTGGGCGGCGTCGGCAATGGCGGGGACGTCCTGCACTTCCATGGTGATGGAGCCGGGGCTCTCGCACCAGACCAAGCGCGTGCTCTTGCGGAAGAGCGACGCAATTCCTGCTCCGATGGTTGGAGGATAGAAGCTGACCTCGATGCCGAAACGGCGCAGAACCTCCACGGCAAACTTGCGATTGGGTGTATAGACGCTTTCCGGCACCAGAACGTGGTCGCCCGCGTTGAGAAAGGCGAAGTTGATCAGCGCGATGGCTCCTTGTCCTCCGGGTGTGATGAAGGTGCGAAAGCCTTTTTCGAGCTCGCAAATGCGCGCCGCCAATTCCAGGGTCGTGGGAGTGCCGTAAAGGCCGTAGGTGTAGCCGACTTCGTACTGGTCCCACGTGTCCTGGACGGCCGCTGCATTCGGGAACAGGACCGTCGAGCCTCTGTATACCGGTGTGGAAAGGGAACGGAAACCTTCAGGCGCGCGCGCGTCGGAGTGAATCAGCTTGGTCTTCCAATTCTTGGCCATAGGCGCAGTTAGCTTAGACTTTGCTGCAGGGCTCCAGTTTCGGTGCAGTCTTCATGGGATCGGGGGCTAGCCCCCGGGACTCGCAAACGCGATTGTAAATGAGGATGGAGCCTGACCACACCTGGGAGCGGGCACTTCGAGCTCAGAGCAGCGGGCCGCACACCGAGGATTCGCGCAAGGGCACGGCTGCCAGAGGCTGCGGACAACCGTGTCCGCGCCACACTCGCTAGTTTGGATTCATGACGTCGGCCACTTGGCGATTCACTCGGTCCAGAGCGTTCTGAGCGAGGGCGAAGCTTTTGGCCAGGGAAAGGGACGCGCGGTATTCCTGAGCTGCTGCCGGCTTGTCACCCTGCTGCTCAAGCGCCGTCCCCAGCAGGTAATGCGCTTTGAATGCGGGAGCAGCTTCCACGGTGGAAGTGGACGACAGATATCGGCGGAGCAATTGGGTAGCTTGCGGAAGATCGCGCTTGGAGCGAAGCAGCATCTCCGCGCTCTCCATGAGCACCTCGGGTTGATCCATCGGAGCTGAACTTGCATGCCGGATGGCATCTTCCATCTGATCCAGACGCCCGGTGTGCCGATAGAAGAAGGCCAAATTCAACCAGGCGAGGGCTGCGCCGTGGCTGGCTTCGATGGCCGCGCGATATTCGTTCTCGGCGGAGACCAAGTCCTTCTTCTTTTCGGCAAGTCGTCCCTTAACCCAGCCGGCTTTGACCGGGTCCATGGTGGCGAGCTTCTGCGCCTGAGCTTCCGCTTTGTCGCGTCCACCGCCGACGATCCCGGGAGCCTCCAGGTAGAACTCAGCCAGATCGGTGCGCGCCTCGGCGCTGTTTGGATTCAGTCGCACTGCGGTTTCAAATTCACCGCGAACCTTCTTGGCCAGGCCGGCTGCGCTCCAGAAGCCGGCATGGTCCGCCTTTTCCCCGTAAATGCGCCCCAGCCAGAGATGGTATTGAGCGTTCTCCGGATCCAACGACACAGCCTTCTCGCACGCCGAAATGCCCTTGTCCCAATCACCGAGCGTGAAGTAGGCGCGGCAGAGCAGATTGTAAGATTCGGCGTCCTTGGGAGCGCTGCTGATTCTGCGCTGCAGCGATACGATGGCTTCGTCGACGCGGCCCTGGGCAAGCAGTTTGCTGTCCGCGGAGTCAGCGGCGGAGAGGGAAGGAAGAAGTGCAAGCAGAAGCATGAACGCAAGTTTCTTCACTGCAAACATTTCTTAGTGAACCACCTTTACCGCTAAACCGTTGCGCAACGGCTTGGAATTGACGGGACCCAGCGCGACCAATGCGTTTTCCGGCAGCCCTCCGGCAACTTCCACCTTGGTGAGATTCGAGATGGAAGTTTGTACGTAGCGCCGCTGCAATTCATTATTCACGATCTGATAGACGTAAGCCTTGCTGTCCTCCTGATGAACGGCCTCGCGCGGCACGGTGAGGACGTCGCGATGTTCCGCGGTAATAATCGTGACTCCGACATTGACGTTGGGGAGCAGCTTGAAGTCCCGATTGTCGACGACGCAGGTCGTCTCTCCGACGTTGCGAGTACCGTGCAGTTTTATGACGGCCGGGATCACGCTGACTGTGCCTTCCCAGGTTCGTTCCGGCATCGCGTCCCAGGTTACTTCGATTCTGTCTCCCGGCGCGAGGCGTCCGACGTCGGGCTCGTCCACGAAGGCTCGTACGCGGACTTTGGAGAGATCCGCCTCCTGCAATACCAAGTCGCCGGGATTGACGTAAGCCCCCTGTAGGACCGGCAGCGAATACACGACGCCAGCAAACGGAGCCCGAATATTCAACTGATTGAGCACATCTTCGGCTGCTGTGAAGGCGGCTTGGGCCTCCGATTTTTGGGCCTCTACTCGGGCAATTTCGGGTTGGGAGTAACGATTCCTTTGCTTCTGGAGAAGAAGATTGAGATCCGCATTGGAACGTTTGAGCTGATCCTCGGCGTTTTTTATCTCGCCTGGGGAAGCGGCATTTTGCTGCCGTAGACGCCGCAGCGCATCCAGGTTGCGCTGCGCCGTTTCGGAGTCAGTACGCGCTTTTAGTATTTGCGATTCGAGGGTCAGGATCTCCTCGTGGTTTCCACCGCTCCGCAGATCGCTGATATTGGCGTCTGAACCAAGAACTTGAGCCTTGGCCCGGGCGGCTTGGCTGCGGGCTTCCGCGTCGTTCAGTTGCACCAGAAGTTGACCTTTCTTGACGCGGTCACCCTCCCGCACAAGTATTTTTTTTATCGTAGTGCCGATGGGAGCATGGGCCTCGAAGTTCTGCAGCGGCTCGACTTTGCCGTTGGTGGAGACGACACTCCGAATCGTGCTGCGCTGCGCGGTCACAGCGCGCACTGGCACGGCAGGGTCCCGCGACAAGGACGCGAACAACACCACCGCTGCGGCGATCGCGACCGTCCCTACGATCCAGCGGTGCCGTGTCAAGAAGCTGGCATTATTGTTCGTCATTATTCGTTGTTACTGACATGCGAATGGCCGAACGCAATAATGTACCACCTGCTGCCTCTGGAAACTGTAGAAGGAACCTTCCCGATTAGATGCGCGAGTCCGGCTGACGAACCGCAAATCCTTGGAGACTTGGCGGTTTGGTCCGGTTGCTGGTTACAATGTGGGATGCCCAAACAGGCTCGCTACACGCCGCAACACGCCCAGGCAGGACTGGATGCCAAGTTCCCGGAGATCGAGACTTGGCCGAATCAGTTTGCGGGATACGAAATCGTGGTGGATGACCCGGAGTTTACCTCGGTTTGCCCGAAAACCGGATTGCCCGACTTTGGTGTGCTTACCATCCGCTACATGCCGCACAAGCGCTGCCTGGAACTGAAGTCGCTGAAGGAGTATCTGCGGGCTTACCGGAGTCTGGGAATCTTCCAGGAAAACATTGTGAACCGGGTGCTGGACGACGTGGTGCGGTGGGCTCGCCCGGTATGGGCTGAGGTCAAGGGGGATTTTCGGCCACGGGGCGGGATTTCTACCGTGATCGTGGCTCGGTGGCCTCGGCCCAAGGGGAAAGCTCGGAAGTGAGCTGGGTTTTCGAAGAACGAGTCAAGAGACTATCGCGGAGTTTCTGAGAAGAGGAGGAGAGCCGCAAAGTCCACCGGGAAAAACATCTTCTTCTCGGCACTAACGGGTTTCGGCGGCGTTCAGCGGTTCGATCTGCTCTAATTCGCGCGCCAGTTCGGCCTTCACGCGCCCGATGTCATACGCATCCTGCAGATTTAGCCAGAACTGCTCTGTGGTTCCGAAGAACCGGGACAGCCGAAGCGCGGTATCCGCCGTTACGCCGCGTCGTTCCAAAACGATGTCATTGATGCGGGGTGGCGGGACGCGAAGCCGCTTTGCCAAGGCGTACGCAGACATTGCCATGGGCTTCAGGAATTCCTCCCGCAAGACTTCACCGGGATGAATTCTCCAATTTGGCGTACCTTTTCTCGCAACACTCATTACTTTCTCCCTTTAATAATGCCAAACAAAGCGGTTGGCAGGCTAGACCGGATAAAACACCTCAGAGTCAATCGCGACGCCGTTTGCAATCGCTCTATCGTACTGGACTCTGAAGTCTCGGCCCTCGACCGGGAGCCATTCGTACCTGAGTAGATCGAGGATCGCAGAACGGAGGTCATCTGATCTTCCCAAGGCGGCTGAAAATGCCTCGAATTCAACTATCGCAGTATCACACGTCGGTTCCACCCACAGCCAGTGATCTCTTGCAACAAGCATGTAGTAAACGTTCTGGTATTCACCCAGTTGCTTCGGCAGCTTTCCCGATGAGCTAAGGTGATTTGGATTCTCGGTCAGGAACTTTCGAATCTGTTCCAGTTGCCTGACGCCCTTGAGAACATCCGCGTCTCTATCTGTGAACTCAATCGGCCTTGTAGTTTTCCTGATCCACTTCAACTCAGCGATGACAATGGTAGAAGAGCTTTCGTCGGTGACGATCAGGTCAATGTCAGGATTCGGCTTCGGAAGAGGTACTGGTCCTTGCGAAGAATATCGCGAGCACGTTCCCCTTAGGGTAGCCCGCATCTCCTGCTCCTTCTCAAGGGATGTTGCATCGAATGCAGCGGGCCTCAGCATTGAGCAGACGCGGAGAATGTTCTCGTCAGGCCGACTGTGAAGAGGAAATTGAGGAGCTAACGCCAAGGTCACCATCGAAGGGCCGAGAGGAACAAAAGGATGAATATGGAGGTCTAGCGAACGAGAGAAGTCAAACGTAAGGTCCTCGATAATCTTTACGCACTTCTCTGTTGGGATACAGCTCAACCTCGCCAAGACACCGACCCAGCTTTGACTGGAGCGGATTAACACTGCTGAGTCCAATGGGTACGCCCCGTAATTCTTTCCCCATGCAAAACATAGGAATTCGTGGGCTGCGCATACCGCTGTGAGTGCTGCATAGAACTGCTTGAAATCGCTCAACGCGTATTCTCCAAGTGACAATAAATCAGCCCTCCGGATGATGGCCGCCACCTTGCCTTGATATTCAGGAAGTAGTTCGAGCCACAGGTCCCAGGGATCGTCATACTCGAACCGCAACAGGCCTGTTTTTCTGCAAACCTGGAAGACCTGCTGAAATAGTTCTTGCTGCTGCGGGGTCTGTCCCGGTTTGGTGGGCCGTTGCCCCTTGTAATTTCCCTCTTTCGGCCTGAAGCTCTTCTGGTGCGCGCTAATCTGCCGATCTCTTGCGGATCCTGGCACAGTGAACCGTACTAGAGTCGGAGATATCAGTTCGGCAGCATAGCGGTGCCTGTGCCACATGGGTAGGCACGTTTGGAACGCGCTATAGTCGCGTGCGACAGAAAGTGCGTCGTCCACCCCTGCGGCGAGTCTCGTCGTCCAACGTCTGCTCGCAAGTTTGGAGGCGGGCACACCGTGTTCCGTCGCCCATCTCATAACAATCGGTATATGGCGGCTCACGTTTAGCAAAGTGGCAGTCAAATGGGGCGTGTCGTCCCCGCGGTTCGCGATCTCTTGCTCAACCAGTCTGATGCCGCCGACGAGCACCGACCAAACGGCCACGTTCGAGGGCAGTCTAAGAAGCGTAAGCTGGCCAAAACAACCGTCAGCGCGTTCTTCGATCTGACGAATAGCTTCTACGAGCTCCGGCGGCGAGTCTTTCTTTACTAGCGGCATCACGTATGACGATTCTTTCACGTCGTTTATCCTGGAGCCAACTGCAAACGGCTTCCTCACGGCAACCACGTCTTCGTGCGCCGTGATATATTCCTTCGCCAAGTGGCCCAGACGAAACTTTATCCCCGGACCGCGCTTGCGCTGCTCACGGCGCTGAACCTGCTCAATTACATCGACCGTTCAGTGCTCTTCGCGGTGCAGCCGCTGGTGCAGAGCGAATTCCATCTCACCAACACCCAGGTTGGTTATCTGACCAGCGCTTTTCTGGGGTTTTATATGATCGCTGCGCCGTTTACCGGCCCCCTCGCGGACCGGTATTCGCGCAAGAAGATCATCGTTCTGGGCGCCATCTTTTGGAGCGCGCTTACGCTGCTCACCGCGGTCACGCACACCTATTGGGAGTTGCTGGTTCGCCATACGCTGGTGGGCGTGGGTGAAGCGACGTTCGTTACCATCGCCCCGACCTTCGTCGCCGATCTTTTTCCGGAGAACAAACGCGGCCGCATTTTCGGAGTGTTTTATCTGGCGATCCCTGTGGGCACAGCGGCGGGCTATCTGCTGGGCGGCAAACTCGCACCTCATTTCGGATGGCGATTCCCCTTCTATATTGCGGCATTCCCGGGCTTCCTGCTTGCTCTGGCTCTGATGTTCGTTCCCGAGCCGCCGCGTGGCCAGTTCGACTCCTTGAAAGAGACTCCGGACCGCGGAACCATCCGGGGTTTGGCACGCAACCCTGCATTCTGGGCGGTTACGCTCGGCATGTCCGCGGGGACGTTTTCGCTGGGAGGAATACAAGTGTGGATGCCGACATTTCTGTCCCGAGTGCGCGGCTACAGTCTGGAATCGGCAAATTTGATGTTTGGAAAGATCGTGGTGGTCGATGGCATTCTTGCATCGTTGGCCGGAGGCTGGATGGGCGACCGGCTGCTGCCCCGCATGAAAGGTTCGTACTATTTTGTGTCCGCGATCAGCATGGGTCTCGGCGTGCCCGTCATGATCGTCGGTCTTTTCAGCAAGGGACGACTGATGCTGCCTGCCATCGCGGTGGCCGCATTTCTTCTATTGTTGAACACTTCGCCTCTCAACACTGCACTGGTTAACTCGGTCAGTGCGCACATCCGTGCAACCGCGATCGCGGTAAACATTTTCATCTTTCATCTTCTGGGCGACGTTCCTTCGCCAACACTCATGGGATACGTAGCCGACCGCCGGTCGCTTCAGGCCGCGTTCATTCTGCCGGTGATCGCGATGGCTGTTTCTTCTGCCATACTGTTTTATGGCATGCGATTCGCTCCTCCTGTACGTGTCCAGAACGAGCCTGGGTCCCTCGGCGGCCGGCCGGGATGACTTATTTTCATGGCGCCGTTTTTCATTGGAGCATTCTTCATTGGGCCGTTTTTCATTGGAGCGTCCTTCATTGGATCATGGGCAGCATCCTCGGGCTGGCTTGGCTTTCACGGCTGGTGGATGCCGCTTTGGGCATGCCCAAGGTAGCCGACATCTCGCGGCCCGAATGGGACCGCAAGCCGGCCACTCCCAGCGGGAATCCGCGCGTCAGCATCATTGTTCCGGCTCGCAATGAAGAAGAACACATTGGACCCGCTCTTACTACGCTGCTGAAACTCGATTACGACAACTACGAAGTGATCGCGGTGGACGATCGCTCCACGGACCGCACCGGCGAAGTCATGGATCGAATTGCCTCCACGCCCGAAGCCAGCGGTCGGCTGAAGGTTATTCACGTTGCCGAATTGCCTCCGGGTTGGATGGGTAAGGTCCACGCGATGTGGACCGCGGCCAATCAGGCGAGTGGCGACTGGCTCCTCTTTACCGATGCCGACGTGCTTTTCCGGCCCGACGTGGTGCGCCGAGCCTTGGCCTATGCGGAGGCTGAGGGCGCGGACCACTTAGTGTTGTTTCCCCGCATGATCATGAAGAGCCCGGGCGAGAGGATGATGATCGGCTTCTTCCAGACGCTGTTCGTCTTCGGGCATCGTCCTTGGAAGGTAGCCGATCCCAAGACGAAGGACCACATGGGAGTGGGCGCGTTCAACCTGATCCGGCGCCGCGTTTACGATGCTGTCGGTGGCTACCAGGCACTGCGCTTCGAAGTACTCGATGACATGAAGCTGGGGAAAATCGTGAAGAATGCCGGGTACGCGCAACGCAACGTTTACGGCGCAGACCTGATTTCTCTCCGCTGGGCAAAGGGCGCAATGGGTGTAGTGCAGAATCTCACGAAGAATTTCTTTGCCGTGATGTCGTTCCAGTCGTGGCGCCTGCTGCTTTCAGTCTTTGCGTTGGCGTTCTTGAACCTGCTGCCGTTTTTGGGGATTTGGCTCGCCCACGGATGGGAACGCCTGCCCTACGCCGTGGCACTCGCGTCCCTGTTCGCGATTCATGTGGGGATGGCCGGCAGGTCCGACGTTCCAGCATATTATTTCGTTCTGCATCCCATTGGCGCGGCGCTGTTCGTTTACATCATGCTGCGTTCGATGGGGCTGACTCTGGCGCGAGGCGGGATCGTGTGGCGTGGTACGTTCTATCCTCTGGACCAGTTGAGAAAAGGAATGGTGTAGAGGGTTACTTGGTTGGAACACTCAGGCGGGTCAGGGAAATCTTAAATCGCAGAGCTCGCGGAGAAAATCCGCAGAGTGCGCAGGGAACATCCGCAGAGCCAGATTATTGAGGTGGGCCAGGACTTTCAACTGATCCAGAGTCGCTCGGAATTTCTATCGGTAGCTTTGCCGTCTGCCGCTTTTTGTATGTTTTGCGCGGGGCCTTGGGGAGGCTGAACTTTCCTGCGCTGTAGTGCCCCTTGTTCTCCACATCGTAGTTCTTGGGCAGCGGAGGAATCCGGAGCCCCTCTCCGCCGAGTTGCCTTAGTCGCTGGAGGACAATCTCCGCCCGTCCGTCGTACTCTTTCACCGGGCCGTGGACCTCGATTACCTTATTCTGCAACTGGCTGACATCGCCCACATTCCTTAGATCGTGGGGGAAGACAACCACGGTGAACGGACACACCATGGAATCCTGACAGAAATCGAAGAACGTAACACCCCTGCTGCCGTGTTTTACGCGGACGACCTTGCCGGTGACGCATTGGTCTTCACCTACGTGCTGCCGAGCTTCAGTAATGGGAATGCAGTCCGCCGCCGAGAGGGCAGGGAAGAGCAGTGTCAGCAGTAACGGCAGGAGTCCATCGAAGGGAACCATGAGGAATCTGCTGCGAAACTTTATCGGAAAAATAAGCACAAAACTCGATGCCAACGAAGTGCCTTCTACACATCCAGTGTATGGCGGACAGTGCGAGTAACAAGGGGATCGGCTGAGAAAAAGGCTGAATCTTCCCGAAACAGAAAAACGCGGGCGAAGGGCCGGTCAGCTGGGCCGGCCCTCGTCGCGCAAGAAAGGCGGAACCTCTCCAGGTACACTGGCAGCTTAATCAGAACGTCTTTAGTTGAACGCCTTCACCGCTGCGGCCTCGTCATCCCTCACATCGAAGACGGTGTACAGCTTGGTGATCTGCAGCAGGTCGTGAACCTTCTTGGTCAGATTCAGCAATTTGAGTTCGCCGCCCTGGTTGCGCACCGTGGTAAAGGCGCTGACCAGCTCACCGATGCCTGAGCTGTCAATATAGGTCACCTCACCAAGGTTGAGCAGAAGTTTCTTCTGGCCCTTGGAAAGCAGCTCACGCACGGTGTCACGCAGGATCACGCTGCCTTCGCCGAGTGTGATCCGGCCACTGCAATCCACGATGGTCACGCCATCAACCTGACGAGTACTGGTCTTCATGGTCACTGAGAAGCCTCCTTAACGTCCTCGGATGGTCCGTGGACGTGCTTTACGAGTTTAATTTCGGTGCCCGTCTGGGAAGGGTGGATTTGCACCTCGTCCATGAACGAGCGGATAAGAAAAATTCCCCGTCCGGAAGTCTTCAAAAGATTTTCCGGAGCCAGGGGATCTGGAATCTTGTCCAGGTCTAACCCTTTGCCCTGATCGCGAATGGTGATAATCAAGTCGCTGCCGATCCGTTCGAAATCCAGTCTAACCTTCTTGCCCGGATCATAGGCATTGCCATGCAGCACCGCGTTCACTGCGGCCTCGCGCACGGCCATGGAAATCTGCATGACTTCATCTTCGCCGAATCCCGTTTCAGCCGCGATTCGGCTAGCTGTTTGCTCGGCGTTATCGACGGTCTCCAGCGTCGAATCGAGCGTATAAGAGACCCGGAGTTCGGCCATGGCAAAGTGTTTGTGAACCAGCCCGCAGACCCGAAACATCCGCCAACCTGGGTTGGCCACTCCGCGCCTTCGGCTCGCGCGTGCCAAGGAAGCCCCCCAATCAGCGAATTTGGTAGTTTGCCCTGCCCCTATGGAAATGTCAACGCGCGGATTATACACATCGATTTCGGGGCTCCTGAACCATGCCCACTTCGCGTTAGACACCGCCAGCCAAAAAAACCGGTAAACCCTTCTGGCTTCCTGTCCCGCAGTTGGGTATTCTCTCAGAGCGATGTCCTCGCTAGCACTTACCGAATTGCTGGGCCGGCCCGTATTTGATCCGGCTGGAGGCCAATGCGGGCGTGTGCGCGAACTGGCGGTTGCGCCCCAGGAGGATCGCGCCCGCATCGCTGTGTTAATCGTTCGTACCAAGTCCGGCGACCGCGTGATGCCATTCAGTGCCGTCAACTCGATGAATGGCGGACTGCGCATTGATAGTGCGGTTTCGGCGTGGCCGATTGCCGATGGGTCGGAAGGTCTGTTTCTGCTGGTGCGTGACCTGCTCGACCAGCAAATCATCGACGTCCACGGACGCAAGGTGGTTCGCGTCAATGACGTGGAACTTTACCAGGACCTCAGTAGCCGGCATCCCGTGCTCAGAGTAGGTTCGGTGGATGTAGGCGCACGGGGCGCGGTCCGCCGCCTGCTCAAGGGCGTGGTTCCGATCACTGCGCTACGAGCGTTGCTGCGTAAGATTCCCGAGCGGCAGATTCCCTGGGACTTTGTGGATCTGATCGAAACTGATCCAGCCCGCCGGGTGAAGCTGAAGATCTCCCACGAGCGCCTGGCCCGCTTGCATCCTGCCGACATCGCCGACATTGTAGAAGACCTCGCTCCCGACGAACGCGAAGCCGTGTTTGAGACCCTGGACCACGACGTTGCCGCCGAGGCACTGGAGGAAGTCGAACCCAAGGTGCAGAAGGCGATTGTGGAATCGCTCGATTCCGACCGCGCGGCTGACATCGTGGAGGAGATGGATCCGGACGCCGCCGCCGACCTGCTGGCCGACCTGAATGAAGACCATACCTCGGAAATCCTGCAGGAAATGGCTCCGAAAGAGCGCGAGGAGATGGTCGAACTCCTCGAGTTCAAGGAGAACACCGCCGCCGGCCGCATGAACACCGAGTACATTGCACTGGATCTAAAGGCCACTGCCCACGATGCGGTCGAAGCTTTGCGCCACTTCGAAGGGGGCATCGAAGCCGTGAGCACGATTTATCTGATCGACTCGCATGGCACCCTGGCTGGCGCCGTCCCACTGGCCAAGCTGGTGCTGGCCTCGCCAGAAACGCCGTTGCTATCTCTCACCAAGGAGCCGTTGATCTCGTGCCATGCCGATGCGGGCGAGAAAGAGTTTGCGGAGCTGTTCGACAAGTACAACCTCCTCACTCTCCCCGTGATCGACGATCACAATAAGCTGACCGGAGTCATCACGTCGGACGACGTGATCAGCCTGCTGCGATCCAAGCTGTAGAGCGGCCAACCCACTGTCATCCCGAGCGGAGCATCAGGTTCGCGCAGCGAATCTGATGCGGAGTCGAGGGACCTTGTGTATTGTGTGCGCTTGGCGACGCGTGCGTGTGCTGAAGGTCACATCGGATAACAAAGCGCAAACGCAAGGTCCCTCGACTGCGCTCGGGATGACAGTGCGAGCTTTAGCAGGCTGCGGAACAACTCGGGATTCGTATCAGGGTATGCCTTCAGGCATATCGTAAGTCGCTGACAATGGGTCCGGCTTTAGCCGCTGGGGTTCGACGTTTCTCCAGCAAACAGCATTTTTCAGCAGCCTGCCAGAGACCTTAGCAGATGAAGAAAAAGTTCGGGTGCCCCGCTCCTTGCGCTTTTTGCAAGGGGCGGGTGCATGTGCTAAGAGCAAACACAAGCCGAGGATGTGACCGTTGACCAAAACACCCCGCAGAGTGGAAGTGGAGCAGCTTTCGGCCCTATGCGCTGAGGGCCAAAGAACGGACGGGAGCCTGGGGCACCAGGCAAGGGACGAAGGGGAACTAATCACGCTCGCCCCAAGCTTCTTTCCCGGCTGGTGCCGACGATAACAACCTCATGTGATGAAATGCAGCTCATTCGTGCCGTGTGTGCGCCGGGGATGGTTGGACAGGAAGCAAGCACGGTGCCCCAGGCTGAAAGTGTTTTAGTCCCCAAGGCATGGAACAAGCTTAGGGAAACTCTGCATTAAGGTCCGTTCTGGCTCGGCTGGGGAAGGGCACGGCTTCAGCCGTGCCGCTCGCGCCCACTAAATATGCGGCTTTCAGCCGCTGCGGTTCGCTCCTTCTCACACTCGATCCCAGCCACGGGGACTTGTTCAGACCTTCCTTAGTTTCCAACGGCGAAAGTCTCTGTGACAACTGAACACCCCCGCCTAAGCGAAGCTTGAGCGGGGCACCCTGAAGAGTAGTTTAGAGGCCTAGGTCGGGCCAGCCCCCTAAAAAGGAGCGATCCTTACGCTGAGTCCAATCGAGAACGCTGGATGATAACTCCAATTAATGGGAGCAGAACCGGAGAAGCCCGTAGGAGCAGGAGTATTGAGCTTAAATCCGCCACCAAGACTCTCTGTCCGTCCGAAGTGGACACCGAGGTGGACGTATATGCGATTGAAGCCGATGGCATCTCCGAGGAAGAACTCGGGTTGATTTGTCCCGGTGTTAGAGTTTACGCCGATACCGGTGCTCACACTGTTGGTGATGACCAGTTCGGTTTCGGGCTGTCCTGGCCATGTTGTCAGCTTCTCTTTAAACGGGAACGGTATCTTGTAATTGACGAAGGCCATCGGGAAGACCTGAGCTCGGGCCGAGTCGGTGACGGCGAAATAGGTACTTGATGTGACACCATCCGAATTTAACTTTGGGGCGGTGCCGACGACTTGTTTCGCGAGAAAAGTGGTTAAAATGCCAGCGGATGCAGTGAGGGCGGGAACGTCCTGGTAAAGGATCGAATAGTTGATCGAGTCGGTGGTGGGTTGGGTGGGAGCGGCGTCGCTGAAACAGGTGAGGACACCAGCGTCTGTAGCACCATAGTCGGGTCCGAGGCTGATATCCTGAACGAGGACGTCATCTTCCTTGTGCTCCTTAGTACCGAGAGAGATGACGTGTAAAACATTGAGACGAAAAGCATAATCGTCTTGGGCTTTCTTCAGCGCAGTGTAGTTAGTGACGACGGCAGCCTGTTGAGTCTGGAGGATTTTGAGATTATCCGTCGCGACAGCCAGTTCCGCTTTGGCCCAATCGAAAAGTTCCTCAAGGGCGAGGACCCCATCGTCGGTACACACAGTACCGTTGACGGTACAAGAGCTTATCAATCGTTTCTCGGTGTCAGACATGCCATCGACCAAACCCTGCAATCGCGCGAGATCAACCTCATTAGGTGGATAGTTGTCATCGCCGGGGGCCATGTTTGTCGGGAAAGGCGTATGGGCACTAACATCCTTCAGGGGCGATGAGGACCCTGGCTTGGAATCGCGCTGCGGATCAAAGGCTGCAAACTTGTTTCCCCGATAGTCTCCCGCGAGATATTGACCAAGCACCTTGATATCACTGTTATAGTTGTCCTGCCATTTCGTCTGTTTGTCGAAAACCTTCTCTCCGGCCGCTTTGATCTGATTGCTGAGGCCTTCAAACTTCTTAAGTGCATCCTCATCCGAGGCTACATCGCTTTCCGCTTTTTGTTTGCGTGCTTCCCAGTCCTTGTCCGCTTCATTGGGCATTCTCTTGAGGGCTGCTCTGGTCGAAAAAAGCGCTCGAAGCTTGCTAATGTCTTCTGTGTACCTATCCGGCGGCTTGTAGAGGTAAGCGTTATGAATTGCGATGCTGAAAGAGTTAAAACCACCCACTTTAGTGATGAGGGCTTCGATGGGGTTAGTAACTGTCGTGACGGCAGGTGGTTTTGAACTGACGGCGCAGATGTCGAGCGGGCTGAGGCCGGTGATGTGTAGGATGACGGGCTTACGATCTGCCACGCGAATGCGTGCTGGCTGGCAGGCGGGTTCGAAGGAATTAGGAGCGTTCTGGAGAGGAATGAGAATCCTATTGTTCCCGGGTTTGACCCGGCATTGGTTCTGCGCGAAGCACTGACCGGCGAGCACAACAAGCGACAGGATCAAACTACTGAAGAGGGACGTAATGCGTGCAAAGCGAGCCACAGCTCACCTCCAAACTATCTAAAGTCCCCCTCAGAACTCTAGCGGAGTTTAGGGCTGAACCGCAAACGTGTCAAGCAAAAAACCGACTAATGTCATACCACATTAGAAGTGTCCCCTGGTTTCGATTTCACCATGCCCCGGAAAAAGCAGGGGTTTTCATTTGCTGCCAGCCTTGTCGCCAAGGGTGATGGGCAGTTGGCCGGGTGGCCCAGCCTTTCGCGCTCTTTGCGAAGGCTGGGGCAATTCGGTCGGCCGAGCCATTTCCCATCGCTACTTAGCAGCGGCCTTCTTCTTTTGCCCTCGCTTGCTGACCGAATCCCTCCCATTCGGGGGCTGGCCCAACCTAGATTCTAAAACCACCCTTCAGGGTGCCCCGCTCAAGCTTCGCTTGGGCGGGGATGTTCAATCGTCACAGAATCTTTCGCCACTGCCAACTAAGCTCGTCCCATGCCTTGGGACTAAAAGACCTTCAGCAATCTGGGCAGTTGCATTTGACCTTCAGTTGCTATCGACGCCGGCCAAATTACTCGAGATCATACCAATGTTTCGCATTCGTTCCGACGAGAAAAGCCCGCCCAAGCAAAGCTTGAGCGGGGCACCCTGAAGAGTAGATTAGAGGTTTAGGTTGGGCCAGCCCTGAGCAACATCAAGAATATACTTTCCCCGCCCATGATGAGGGGATAGGATGCTTCGAATGGACGCGCCAGAAGAGGAAAAGCTATCACAGGATCGTTGGTACTGGGGATGGTATGGAATATTTCTTACACTCCTCGCAACGAGTCCGTTCATTCCCGCATCGTTGGGAATTCCGTGCTCTGTCATTGGGCTTGGAGGCCTTCTGATTCAGATGAGAGAAGGCTTCAAGGCACGCATATCTCGCATTCGTCTAAGCCGCGCTCAGCTTCTAGTTTTTACGCGGGTTGCGGCTGTGGTGATGTTGACTGTCCTTGGCATAAAGACAATATCTCTCGTTTTCGAGATTAAGGGCGCCTTTGATACATACGTCGTGCCGCGCGGAGTAACCGAAAAACAGGCCAATGCTCTAAGAGATTATCTTTCTAAACACGAGCCGTCTGCCGTTTCCGTAAGAGTAAACTCCTTTAATGATCAAGAGGCCATGGAATATGCATCAGAATTGTTTAATGCCTTACGCCACACAACGTGGGACATAAACCCGCCCACTCATAGCGGGCCAGAATTTATACGAAGGCCAGCGGCTAAGCCTAAAGCTAACGATGTCGATGCCAAAGGCAGGCCACTCTATAAGAGCTATAACGACTACCTGGATGCTAGCGATGCTTGGCTCGAAGGAGAAATCGACCGAAAGATAGCAGACCAAACGTATGGCGGCAACCCTGGACTCTGCCTAGAAGTGGAAGATGCTGGACAACCAACAAATCCAGATCCAAAACATCCCGCTCCGGACGTTATCTTGCGGGACGCTTTACGCTACGCTGGAATCGAAGCCAGTTGCGGCCGTGAGTCGGCTGACACAGGCAAATATACCGTATCTCTTTTTGTCGGCCATCGCCCTATCTCAATTGGCCAAAATTTAACTTGGCGTAGCAGGCTTGTGCGATGGTTGTCGGAGCGATCCCAATGAAAGCAGAAAAGCAAGAACCCTCGGAGTTTCAGAAGTTCGATGCTGTGATGCGGGAAATTCTCTCCGTCTCCAAAGAGGAACTAAAGAAACGAGAGAAGGGCGGGTGGCCCGGACCTTAGCAAATGAAAACTAGATTTGGGCCGGTGGCCCAGCCTTTCGCGCTCTTTGCGAAGGCTGGGGCAGTTCGGTCGAGAATGAAAGGCCGAGCCATTTCCCATCGCTAGTTAGCAGCCGCCTTCTTCTTTTGCCCCCGCTTGCCGACCGAATCCCTCCCGTTCGCAGATTTCCGGCCCGGCTTCGTCTGCGATTCCGCCGGAATCTCATCGCCTTTCATCGGGGGATTGCCTTTTCCCGCGCGTTCGAGAATCCGCAGGGTCTCGGCTCGATCGGCGCGACGACCTCTTTCCCGGAAATAATCTTCGGTGCGCAAGGCAGAAACCTTTTCCGCCACCGCGACGTTAATGAGCTGGTTGAGAGCTACGCCTTCCGCTTCGGCAGCCTTACGCAACTCGTCGAGTAAAGAGGGCTGTAGCCGCAGTGCGAAATTACTTCGTCTCACGGGTTCGAACTCCTGATCTGTTGTAGCACCGCTGCCGGCGGAATCACTGTAAAACTCTCGGCGTTGAAGTTTTGAAAGGGCACGGCTTTCCAGCCGTGCCGTAAGTCTTTGAAAACGAAGTACGGCGCGGCTTAAAGCCGCCCCCTTTCAAGGCTCCAGACGCCGATTCCGACGTTTTCTGCATGCCGCTCAGTCGTGCGAGAAGCGAGGCCCGACCTCACGCTAGCCTGCAAAACCCTCAAATTCCGTTTTCCACAAAATCTTGTCAAGGGGGTAAAACCGCTCAATTCCTCCCAACCCATTGATTAAGCTGGAAATATAAATATCAAAACCATGTCCTATTTACCCCCTCCAATTTGCTAGTCTAGAAATAGGAGCAAAAACAACAGGCGCGACCGGAAATCCGGCTCGCGCCTTTTTTATTGGAGCCCTAACCAATGCCTCAAAAGGAAATCCCAGAAGTGTCAAAAAACCCAACTCCGCTATCGCCGTGGTACCAGCGACGGGCCAATCAAACGGCCACAGCCCTCGCCAACCTCGAGCGCGATCGTCAAGCCAACGCGGAGGCTCGGCTCGGCACGAAAACACCCATGGTGCGCGGACCCCTCTGGCCCAAACGTCGCGGCGAAGTCTCCGAACTCGCTTTCTTTTACAAAGCCGCCGGCCTCGGTTTCGGAGTTGCCAAGCCGTGGGGCGATAGCGAACGCTACGACTTCATCCTCGACTCCGGCCAGCGCCTCTGGCGTGTGCAAGTCAAATCGGGATGTCACCATCACAACCGTTACTACGATCTGCATGCAAGCTGCGGCAACGCCCAAAAGACGATGTACACCTCCGAGGATATTGACATTTTCGTCGCCTACCTCGTGCCCATCGACGTCTGGTACGTAATCCCCGTCGAAAAGATCAAACGGAAAATCATGCTCTTTTTCCCCTACGGCGGGGACCGCTGTGGCCACTACGAACAGTACCGCGAAGCCTGGAGCCTCATGGCCCCGCAAACTTCGGGCGCTTCATTCCTCTCCGGCTGCCTGCAAAACGGGCGCGCGCGCCCGGGATACCTTAATCCCCGCTTCTTGTGACCTGGCCTTCGTCACCCTACCACGACATGTCATCCTGAGCGAAGGCGTTCGCTTCGCGAGCGACTCCGCAGTCGAAGGACCCCGGTGCTGCTGGTTCAGCCGAAAAAGCGTCAGGGAATTCTCACCATGTGTGACTTTTCACCTGTTCAGATTTCGCTTCCCCATTTATTCTGTTTGATCGTTTCACTATCACCTGGTTTTATGTTGGCGACTTGTGCTCATGAGATTCCTAAAACGCTGGAAGACCCGGATCTTGCTGTTCTTCGCCGTGGTCGGTCCGGGTTTTATCACCGCGAACGTCGACAACGATGCCAACGGCATCTACACCTACTCGGCTGCCGGGGCTCAGTTCGGGCACCTGCTCCTGTGGACGTTAATTCCGATTACGTTGGCCCTCATCGTGGTTCAGGAAATCTGCGCTCGCATGGGCGCGGTCACCGGCAAGGGCCTCAGCGATTTGATTCGCGAGGAGTTCGGGTTTCGCATTACATTTTTCATGATGATCGGAATTCTGATCATCAACTTCGGCAATGTGGTTGGTGAGTTTGCCGGAATCGCGGGCAGCCTCGAACTCTTCGGCCTTTCGAAATATATTACCGTTCCGGTCTGCGCCGTGATCGTGTGGCTGATCGTCGTCAAGGGCCAGTACAAGAGCGTGGAAAAGATTTTCCTGGTTGCGTCCTTTTTTTACGTTACCTACATCTTCGCCGGTTTTTTCGCCAAGCCCGCATGGATCGACGCCTTGGTGGCCACGGTGAAACCTCCGCCAAAAGCCGCGTTCATGCTGCCGGGATATCTGTTCATGACGATTGGTGTTGTGGGGACCACGATTGCGCCCTGGATGCAGTTCTACTTGCAGTCCTCGATCGTGGAGAAAGGGGTAACCAAGCGGCAATACAAAGCCTCGCAGATCGACGTCATTGCCGGCTGTATTTTTACCGACGTGGTGGCGTGGTTCATCATCGTCGCGTGCGCGGCGACGCTCTACGCGCACGGCTATCACAACATTTCCGACGCGAAGGACGCCGCCCAAGCCCTCCGCCCCCTGGCCGGAGATTACGCTTATATTCTGTTTGCCATGGGCTTGTTCAATGCTTCGCTGTTCGCAGCCTCGATCCTGCCGCTCTCGACTGCCTATACGGTTTGTGAAGGCTTGGGATTCGAATCCGGAGTGGGAAAGAAATTCTCTGAAGCGCCGGTTTTTTACTGGCTCTACACTATCTTGATCGTGGCCGGCGCGGGCGTCATCCTTGTGCCCAATCTGCCACTGGTGAAGATCTCGATTCTTTCCCAGGTAGTGAACGGAGTGGCGGTGCCTCCCGTGCTTATTTTCATGCTGCTGCTGGTGAACAAGAAAGAGTTGATGGGCGAGTACGTGAACTCACGCGTCTACAACGCGACCGCGTGGGCGACAACCATAATCATGACCATACTCAGCATCGCCTGGTTCTGGACGCTCAGAGGCGGACAGTAGATCCGGAAACTAGGGCCTGTTAAACTGGTTGCTCATCTACTCGACCCGAAGGGCTACTGGGCTTTCCGGCCTGCGCTTCTTGCGGAATTCATTCGCGATTTTGATCTATTTCCTACTTGGACTGCCGCTGTGTTCTACGTAACCCACCAGCGGGTTCGCGCCGGAGAACCGGAGATTCTCCCTCCCGGCCCTGCTCGCAAGGAGGAAGCCGTGTCCGAGAAATCGTTTCGGGAGAGGCAGTTCGCGAGATTGAGGCTTCAGGCAAGAAATAGGCGGCCGCTTCTATTGGTGAAAGAAAGACGAATAAAGGCAAAAGAAACGCCAGCCCCAGGCGCCTTCGAAAACCTACGGAAACGCTGCGCTGCATCAGATCGGCGTCATGTGGGGACGCATCGCGATCAAGAAAACATATTGCTTAATCAGTCTGGAGCGTACTGGCTGATATGGCATGCGATATCCAGCCTGTGTTCGGAGCCAGGGTTTCGTAGGATAATATGAGATGGGCAGCGTTCACGCTCTCAAAATTTCCAATTTTCTTTCGTGACGCTTCTTCTTTCGGACGCCTCTAAGCAACAGTCGGAGGGGGTTTGGGCCCAACCATGGCGAAGCAGGAGAGTTTCTGGATCGGGTGGCGAGAGCGGCTCTCGGCGCTTCGCAATGTGCCGCCTGTCCTCAAGATCGTTTGGCAGGCAGGGCCACTCGTGGTGGCATCCGGCCTGACTTTGCGCCTGTTCACCTCGCTGTTGCCCATCGCGCTACTGTGGATCACAAAACTGATTATCGACAGCATTGTGCATGCTGTATCTACCCATCAGTCCGTACAGCCCCGCTTCTGGTGGCTGGTCGCAGCAGAATTTGCGATTGCCGTTCTTAGCACCGTTCTCAACCGAACTATTGACTACCTGGATGCCCTTCTCGCCGACAAGTACACCCGCCACATCAGCATCCGGGTTATGAAACACGCGGCTGAACTCGATCTGTTGGCCTATGAGGATCCGGTTTTCTATGACCGGCTGGAGCGGGCTCGGGTCCAGGCGACGGACCGCTTGGGGATGATTCAGTCGATTGGACGCCTCATACAGCAGGCCATTACCGCTGTGTCCATGTCGATCTCCATCATGCTCTTCTCCCCGTGGCTCATGCTCCTGCTGATCGCTGGTGTGGTCCCGGCATTTTTGGGTGAAAGCCATTTTGCATTTCTCGGTTACGCCAAAAATTTCCGGCAGACACCGATTCGACGGCAACTGGACTACCTGCGCGTACTGGGCGGCAGCAAAGAAGCTGCGAAGGAACTCAAGCTGTTCGGGCTGAACGAATTCCTCTGCGAGCGTTTTACGCGTCTTTCCGACGAGATCTACGTAGAAAACGTAGCCTTGTCACGTCGCAGGTTGATTGCCGGCTCGTTCTTGTCACTCATCGGTACGATGGGTTACTACGCGGCTTACGTATTCGTGATTTGGCGCACAATCGCCGGCGAGCTCAGCATCGGCACGCTGACATTTCTGTCCGGCGCAATCCTGCAGGCGAGCAGCAACATCCAGCAGATTTTTTCGACTCTTTCCGGCATCGCGGACCAGGCATTGTTCCTCACCGATTTGCTCGCATTCTTCGAAATGCAACCCACCATCCGGTCCAAGCCGAATGCGCTGGCGACTCCGAGGCCAATCTTGCGCGGATTCGAATTCCGTGAGGTCTCGTTCCGGTATCCGGGCAGTCCTCGGCTTATTCTCGACCGGATGAATTTCCGGCTCCAGCCTGGAGAGCGGGTTGCGTTGATCGGGGAAAACGGCCAGGGCAAGACCACCGTCGTGAAGCTGATCACGCGGCTTTACGATCCCTTGGAAGGACAGATCCTGCTTGATGGCGTGGACCTGCGGGAGTATAACCTCGAAGATCTTTATCGGGAGACTGGCGTCATCTTTCAGGACTTCATGCGATATGAAATGACGGCTGGTGAAAACATTGCAGTAGGCCGTGTCGAGGAACTCAACAATCTGGACCTCTTGCGGACAGCAGCCCGGAAGAGCATGGCGGATCACGTCATCGGACAGCTTCCCGGAGGTTACGATCAAATGTTGGGACGTCGCTTCGATGGAGGCTTGGATCTTTCCGGTGGGGAGTGGCAGAAGGTCGCCCTAGCCCGTGCCTACCTGCGCGATGCACAACTTCTGATCCTCGACGAGCCTACCGCAGCACTCGATGCCCGCAGTGAGTTCGAGGTGTTTCACCGCTTTGCTGAGCTTACCGCCGGAAAGATGGCGCTTTTTATTTCGCACAGATTCTCCACCGTGCGCATGGCAGATCGCATCGTAGTACTCGACAAAGGAAGGGTTGCCGAAGAGGGAAGCCACGACCAGCTGGCCCGTATGGGTGGCCGTTACGCCGAAATGTTCGAAATGCAGGCCGCCAGCTATCGCTAGGAAAACAAACGAGATGCCCCAGAACGTCCATCTAGAAATGGTTAGTGTGGAGGCCGAACGCCGGTGCGAGTCTTCGGGGGAAATGGCGCCGGACGAGCACGCGTTGCGATTGAACGCAGCGGAATTGGCACACAATCTGTCATGGCTGCCGAGCGAAAGCCCGCCACGAGTCTTTGTTCAGCGTTGCCGCGAACTCTCCAAGGCGCTTAAACCGCTGCTGCGAAAGCTTGAAGTACCGTTGCCTGGCATAGCTACTTCGGACGATTCCGGCTGGCTGTATGACAACGTCCGCCTGTTGAGTTCGGAACTTGAGGATGCGGGCGACACCTTCAAGCTTTGGCAGAAAATTCCTCATGTCCGTACGCAGAGCGGGGCGATCGTTCCGAGAGTGGCGGCTTTGGCCGAGGCGTTTCTGGCCGCAACGGCATACCAGTTTAGTGAAAAGGTGTTTAGTTGCTACGTCGAGGCCTTTCAGCAAGAGACAGCCCTCAAAGCGGGAGAGCTATGGGCACTTGTTCCGGTCCTCAAGCTGGTTTTGTTGGAACAGAGCGCGGCCCGTGGCTCCCAGCTTGTTGGGAATCCTGCAGGGTCGTATGGGGTTGGCGTCTGCGTGCGCAGTCTCCGAGATGTCGGCCAAACTTCCTGGAAAGATGTGCTCGAACCACTGATTCTGTTCGATCACATTCTGCGCGAAGATCCGGCGGACGCTTATTCGCGGATGGATTTTGACAGCCGTGATCTGTATCGAAACAAGCTAGTAGATATCGCCGAGCACTCCGATTTCACCGAGATGGAGGTTGCCACCGTAGTGCTCGCGCTCGCGCGAGAGGCCGAGCAACGAAAGCAGGCAGATCCGCGCATAGCCCTGCACTGTTCGCATGTTGGTTACTATCTCCTTGGGGAAGGAATCACCTTCCTGCATCAGAGGATAGGCTTCACGGCTCCGTTTAGTCAGCGGATATCGTCCTTCCTGCGCAAATACCCTGATGAGTTTTACCTCTCCACCATACAGTTGCTCACCTTCGCCCTGATGTCGGGGATCGTGCTGGTCTTGATTGCTCCCCAAGGTTCACTCGGACTCGTTCTGTTCTCAATGCTGGCGTTATTTCTGCCCTGCTCGCAAGCTGCTGTTCAACTGACGAATTATTTGATCACGTCACTGCTGCCTCCGCAGATTCTCCCAAAGCTCGACTTGTCGGAAGGAGTTCCGGACGATTGCATCACGCTTGTGGCTATTCCCAGTCTGCTCCTGGATGAAGGCCAGGTTGGCAGGCTTGTTGAAGATCTTGAGGTACGCTTCCTCGGCAACCATGATCGCAACATTCATTTTGCGCTTCTAACCGATTTGCCCGATTCGCGCCAGGAGCCTCGGGAAGACAGTCGGCTGATAGATTTGTGTTCCGAATTGATACATGGATTGAACGAGAAGTACGCGGGTCAAGGGATGGGATCGTTTCTTCTGTTTCATCGGCACCGCGTCTACAATCCGCGAGAAAAAGCTTGGATGGGGTGGGAACGCAAGCGCGGCAAATTGATGGATCTGAATAGGCTGCTGCGCAACCAATACGACAGCTTCCCAATCAAAGTCGGGGATCTTTCCATATTATCGCGGGTTCGTTTCGTAATTACGCTTGATTCGGACACAGAATTGCCGCGCGGCTCTGCACATCGGATGATTGGGACGTTGGCACATCCGTTAAACCAGGCAATCATCGACCCAGAAAAGAACATCGTCGTTGCCGGTTATGGCATCCTGCAGCCGCGTGTCGGGGTGAGCGTTCAAAGTACAGCACGCTCGCGGCTGGCAAATATCTATGCAGGGGAAACGGGATTCGACATCTATACGCGCGCAGTTTCTGACGTGTATCAAGATCTGTACGGTGAAGGCATCTTTGCGGGAAAAGGAATCTATGAAGTGGACACCGTGCAGCGGGTCCTCGATCGCCGGTTCCCGCGTAACGCTTTGCTGAGTCACGATCTCATCGAAGGCGCCTACGCGCGGGCGGGCTTAGCGAGCGACATCGAAGTGATTGAGGACTACCCCTCCCATTACAGCGCCTACAATCGTCGCAAACATCGCTGGTTGCGGGGCGACTGGCAGACTGCGGGATGGCTGCTCCCGCGCGTTCCAGATGAGTCGGGGCAGCGGGTCCGCAATCCAATCTCGATCACTTCCCAGTGGAAGATTCTCGACAACCTGCGGCGAAGCCTGGTTGAGCCTGCCACCTTCCTGTTGCTCGTGCTCGGGTGGGTTGTGCTGCCGGGAGCACCAGGGTTGTGGACTCTCGCGACGATTGCCATTTTGGTTGTGCCCACATGGTGCCAGTTTGTGCTCGAACTGGTCCGCGCTGCGATTCAACGCAAATCAGCAATTGCTCGCGATGCTCTGGACACACTTTTTGCGGCTAACGTTAACGTCTTCTTAACTCTGACGTTCCTCGCGCACCAAATGTTACTTTCACTGGACGCCGTGGTACGAACGCTGGTTCGACGGATTTTGACGCGGCAGCGGCTTTTGCAATGGGAAACAGCGGCAGAAGCAGAGATGGACGGTTACAAGCACACACGGCTCGACAGCTATTTAGATTGGACGCCTGCGCTTGCATTCGGATTAGGTTTTCTGGTGTGGTTTGTACGCCGCAGCGCGCTTCCTGCTGCCCTGCCGATCCTGCTGCTCTGGGCGTGTAGCAAACTGTTGTCGCGATGGCTGAACCGGCCGCCCCGCGCCCTGCGCGGCGAGGTGCCCGAGAAGGATGAAATGTTGCTTCGCCGCGCCGCACTCCGCACCTGGCGGTACTTCGCCGAGTTCAGCACCGAAGAGCATAACTGGCTGGTGCCGGACAATGTGCAGGAAGAACCTGCTTCCATCGCAGCCCGCGTTTCGCCCACCAACCTCGGTTTTCTTCTTAACGCCCGGCAGGTTGCGTGCGAATTCGGCTATCTCACCGTTCCCGAGTTTGCGGAACAGACCATGTGGACTCTGGCTACGGTGTCGAAGCTGCAACGGTATCGCGGGCACCTGCTCAACTGGTATGACACACGATCGCTCGCACCATTGGCGCCTGAACTCGTTTCTGCTGTCGACAGCGGCAACTTAATGGCTTCGCTCTGGACTCTTCAGCAGGGATGTTTGGATCTCCTGGGCCGCCCAGTGTTGCAGGCCTGTGTGTCCGGGGGTTTCCTGGATCATCTTCGTATTTTGGCAGATCTGCGAACGTTCTCGCGAAAGCGCTTCTCTGGTTTTCAAAGGGAGATTAAGAAAAAGAAGTGGCTGCAATGCCTCTTGAATGTCCCAGATGTGTTTTTTGAGGAGATCCATCAAAAGTCGGGCCGGTCGAAACACTCGAAAGACGCGCAGTGGTTCTCAGAACAAGTGCGCTCGCGGCTTGAGAACGTTCGACGGACCGTAACCTCCTATGTTCCATGGTTGCTGCCTGAGTTCGCTTCGCTGTGGGAGGACTCCGCCGTCAACTCGAACTCCTCGCTGGACGGTCTGGCGCTCGATCGAATGCCTGATTTCATTGACACTCTTGCCGTTCGACTACGTCTCGCCATTCATTCGACCGGCGGCGGAGAACAGAATTCTTTGTATGAGCGTCTCGAGGCTTTACTCCCGGAGGCGCGCTCAAATGTGGTACGCCTAATAGAGGACCTCCAAATGATTGCCGCAAACGCGGGCAAGCTTGCGAATGAAATGGACTTTCGCTTTCTTTTAAACCACCGCAAGCTCTTGTCGGTTGGCTTCGATGTCAAATCTCAGCAGGTCCACTCCGCCTGTTACGATTTGCTCGCCACTGAGTCGCGCATCGCCGTCTTTACGGCCATTGCCAAGGAGGACATACGCCAGGAGAGCTGGTTTCTACTTGGCCGCGCGCATACTCTGGATCATGGGCGCCCCGTCTTGCTCTCATGGACGGGAACCATGTTCGAGTACTTGATGCCGCTTCTCTGGATGCGCACCTACCCAAACACGCTTCTGGAACGCTCAGCGAGTGCGGTCGTACGGTCGCAGCAGGCGTACGCGGCGAGCCGACGTATTCCGTGGGGCATCTCCGAGTCGGCTTACTTCAGAATGGATGAGGCCGGCAACTATCAGTACTATGCTTTTGGTATTCCCCATCTCGCACTTAGCAAACGTGAACTGAATGCGATCGTCATCTCTCCATATTCGACGTTCCTGGCCCTGCACGTATGCGCTTCGGACGCCCTGAAAAATCTGCATAGAATGAGTCGCGACGGATGGTTAGGGGCGTATGGATTTTATGAAGCTGCGGACTTTACCCCTTCCAAGCATCACGCGTGGCCTCATCGCTACCAACTGGTCCGTTGCTGGATGGCTCATCACCAGGGCATGACCTTGCTCTCTATTGCCAACTTCCTTCACGATGGTGTCGTACAGCGGTGGTTCCATAGTGACCCGCGCGTGCAAGCTACTGAGCTGCTGCTGCATGAGAAACCGGTTGCCCATGTCCGCGTAGCGCGGACGGGTTACGGAGCCAGTGCCGCATGAACCCAGCCTTGGGTGGCTGGCGCCCAACGTTCAATTGGGTGGTTTTGTGGCCTGATTTCCACCTGCTGCGAAGGTGCTTGATGCGGAAATCTTACACAGTCCAGATATTCGCTTTTTTCGTAGCGACGTTCGCTCAGGGTGTGTCCACGGTGAATGCTCAGGTCAATCCGAAGCCAGATGTGATCGTTGTAGACGCGAACGCGCCCACGCATCACTTCCCGCACTTTTGGGAGAAGATGTTCGGCTCCGGGCGCGCCGTACTTACCCTGCATGATAGCTACCGGCGCGATTTGCGCGAGGTAAAGCAAATCACGGACTTTGAATACGTCCGCTTCCACGCCATTTTTCACGACGAAGTCGGCGTGTACGACGAAGATAGCCAGGGGATCCCCGTGTACAATTTCTCCTACGTCGATCAGATCTATGACGGTCTGTTGGCCAACGGTGTGAAGCCGTTTGTGGAGCTGAGCTTCATGCCGCAAAAGCTGGCTGCTCGGAACAGCCTGCACAGCTTTTGGTACAGGCCGAACGTTTCTCCGCCAAGGAATTGGCACAACTGGGACGACCTCATCGGCGTGTTTACTAAGCATTTGGTCGATCGCTACGGCCTCGATGAAGTTGCGCAATGGTATTTCGAAGTGTGGAACGAACCCAATCTGGATTTCTGGGCCGGGGAGCCTAAGCAGGCAAGCTACTGGGAACTTTACGATCAGACTGCGCGTGCAATCAAAAGCGTGAATCCACAGCTTCGAGTGGGCGGCCCCGCCACCGCACAAGCTGCATGGGTGGATGTTTTTATCAAACATTGCGCCGAGAACAATATTCCGGTCGACTTCGTCTCGACTCATGTCTATGGCAATGACCGGGCTGACGATGTCTTCGGGACCAACGAGGAGATTCCACGCGACAAAATGGTCTGCCGCGCGGTCAGTCGAGTTCACAATCAGATAGTAGCTTCAAGCATGCCAAACTTGCCCTTGATCTGGAGCGAGTACAACGCCAGCTACAAGAATGAACCGGAGGTTACGGACTCGACCTATATGGGACCCTGGCTGGCCGATACTATCCGTCAGTGTGATGGCCTGGTTAGCGTCATGTCCTACTGGAGCTTCTCCGATGTGTTTGAAGAGCAAGGGGTGGTGAAAACGCCTTTTTACGGCGGTTACGGACTGATCGCCGCCGGCGGCATTCCGAAGCCCGCGTACAATGCCTTCAAACTGTTGCACAAGCTCGGAGATCAGCGCATCGCGCTCGATTCCGATTCTGCTCTGCTTACTCGCGGACACGGCGGAACTCTGGTTCTCGCCCTATGGAACTATGCTCCGCCCGACCAGACGGGATTGCCAAGAACTGTCACTTTGCACTTCAAGAATGCGAAACCGCGGCGTGCTACCATCTCGCGCTTGGATCGCGAACATGGAGACGTTCATCCGGTGTACGAAAAGATGGGTGCGCCGCGTTATCCCACGCGGGCGCAGATCCAGGATCTGCGCAGGGCTGCCGAACTTCCCAATCCGGAGACCCGCAAGCTGAAAAATGGTGAGCTCACCCTCACACTGCCCGCGCACGGCCTGGCACTTATCGATCTGAAGTAGCAGCGAGTTGTGATTGGTTCATCAGGCACGAACTGCATCATCCCGTCGGTTGCGTTGCTGAAGGCTGGTAATTCTTGAACCCGGCGCGTTCCATGCCGCGCTGCGCCTCCGGGTTCTTCATGAACGTTTGCCAGACAAATCCGGTGCGTGCATTTTCGGCCATCACCATGGTGATTCCCGTGTCAATTCCAATCACATCGGTGTCATACCACTTTTTCCATGGATTGAATGCATTCACGAATCCATACCGGCTCCAAGCTGCTCCGTAACGATTCTTGATGGTTTGGAGGACGCGCATCACCGGCTGTTGCAGAAACGGAAGGGAACCTGCCGACGCACTAGGGACAACGGTTCCATCGATCGGCCCGATCGATGGCGGTCCTCCCCAAACTACGTAGCCTTTTTGCGAATCTGAAGCCGTAATACCCCACAGATCGTCGCTGTAATCCGGAAACTGTTTTGCCAGCTCCAAACAGAAGCGGCGATGGACATCGGTGGCAATCATCGAGTTGTGAAAGTAATCCGCGTATTTGTCGCGTTTTCCGCGGAAATCAAACCAGGCCTGCGAGTATTGGTGCACAAACAAAGGCGCAAACGAACCAATGTAGCGAAGGCCATCATATTCGAACGTGTTTCGTTTCCATGCGTTCCAGGTTTCGACCCGTAGCGGATAGGCAGCAGATCCCAATCCCAGGAGATACATCATCATCAGTTCGCTGTAATAGTCCCAGCGGTTCGGCAAAAAACCGATTTCGGGGGTCCATCCGTGTGGCAATAAAGATGTGTCCTCCGAAAGCCAAGTCCAATCCACCCGATTAAAAATCTGGTACGCCAATAAACTGATTTCTGAATGCTGGAAGTACTGCCGGCAGGTAAGAATTCCACAAAGCAGGATAGCAGTATCGACGGAAGAGACCTCGGAGTCCCACACTCTTTCACCCGTGTTTAGGTTGGCGAAGTGATAGAAGAATCCTCTATGCGTGGGCAACTTTTTCCATAAAAAGCGCAAACTGGCCACAACACGCTCGCGCGCCTCCGACAAAGAAACATAGCCGCGTTTTTGTCCGATGCAGAGGGCCGTCAGCCCGAAGCCAGTTGCCGCAATACTCGCCACTACTCCGGCGTCATTTGTGCGCACATTACATCGGTCCTTCACCATGCCGGTTTGTGGGTTGGCTTGTTCCCAGAAATAGAGGAAATTTGCCTTCTCCAGTTCCTCCAATAACTCGTCATCGGCCTGTGAGAGGTATGTTTGGGCTGGAGGGCGCGCAGGCTTAGGGTGCTGTCGCTCCGGCGATGCGGCCAAAAGGGGGCGAAGGCTCCATGTGAAGGGCAGGCAGACACCCAAGCCGGCCATCTGCTTCAGCAGATCCCGGCGCGATAGACTCTTATATCTGGGACTGTTCTGGTGTTTCCCGCGCACTAGTGGATTTTAGACGATTTCCGGCCGGGGCGTAGATTCAGGAACCACGAGAAGCAAAGGACCTTGTGCCTCAGCCGGAGGGTACATCCGCGGAGCGCGTATCCAAGTAGTCACACCCGTGGTAGTCCACACGAGTGTCATAGAATATTGATGTACAGTGACGGGATGACTGGCGGACGAAAGATTGCTATTTGCGCTCTTGTGATTGCAACTCTCGCAGGTGTTCTCGCTGCGGTGCTGATTGCCGTTCACAAGGCGCAACCGATAACGATAAAGGGCGTGGTCCTAAGTCAGGACACCGATCCACAAAAGCAATTGCCCATTGCGGACGTTCAAATAACCGGCACGAACGGTTCTATGGTTAGTAGTTCCAAGTCTGATTCCTCAGGTTTCTTCAACCTTACTTTGCGCCGTGGGCTCAGGCGGCGTCAGCCAGTCATGTTGCAATTCCGGCATCCAGATTACCAACCACTCGACTTAAGTGAATATGTCGGAGATAAGATCTACATCGCTCGGATGGCGCCAATTCCTCATGGGACCCACGTTGACGCCGATCGTCCCGATGTGGGGGTCGCGAGCGTCAGAGTGCGGTATTCCGTAAAGACCACCACAGAAGCGGATATCGGTAGCGCAGTGAAGACCTTCCAAGTCGTGAATGCCGGCAATGTGCCTTGCCAGGGCCGGCACCCATGTTCGCCCGACGGGAAATGGAAGGCGGCGCTGGCCGCTGCGTCCCTGGATGCGGGGGAGGGAAATGAGTTCCGAAACGCCAGAGTTTCTTGCATCGCGGGACCGTGTCCTTTCGCGAGAGTTGAGTATGAAGACCTTTCGCGCGGCGGTCGGAAGGTCAACGTCTCGGTTCGGAACTGGTCCGATACGACCACTTTCCTGCTGGAGGCTGAGGTGGTCCACCCCATGGTCAGCGACATTGTGCGCGAGTCTTATCCCGTGATTTTCGGCCAGGCGCTGAATTTCAGTTTGTCGGCCTCGGCGGAGGGGCCAAGTATTAAAGCTGAGATAAATGGTGACTCGATTGTTTTCCCGCTGGGGCCGGATCTCTTCCTAAGCTGGGCCGATTGCCACGTCAGAGTTGATAAGGACCAAACCAAGGCCTATCGGTGTGAGCTCAAGCCCGGATATCGGTTTCGATAATTGATGCCGGGTAAGCACTCCACGAAATCCGACCAACTGACTGTGATGCCTTTCGGGGGCCCCTGCGCTTCGCTATAACTTCACCTCCATCAGGTTGTCAAAGGGACTTTCACCCTCATGCGATCCAGCTCGCTGCCATCCTCAGTTCCAAAGGGAGGAGAATAGCGAGAGCAGTTCACACCGTTTCCGGTCTCGACCCCATGAAGGCGTAATAGACAATGTAGAGGTAGCAGATTGCGGGAAGGATAAATGCGTGTTGAATTCCCATGCGATCTGCCATTGCTCCTTCAAGCACTGGAATGATTGCCCCGCCAACAATCGCCATTACCAGTACGCCCGAGCCGTCTCCAGTCAGTGGACCAAGTTCGGCGATCCCGAGGGTAAAAATGCTGGGAAACATCACCGAGTTGAACAACCCGACCAGAAGGATGCTCCCCATAGCTACATGACCCGATGTGAGCATGGAAACACACACCAGCAGGCACGCCACGATTGCTGCCGTTCCGAGCACCTTGCCGGTTTGAACCTTCTGCAGGATAGCCGAACCGATAAACCTGCCAATCATCGCGCCAAGCCAGTAGAATGTCACGTAACGGGCAGCGACCTGTACTGAAATGTTTCCAATATCCGGTTGGCTGAAATAGTTCACCAGGAAACTTCCAATGGAAACTTCAGCGCCCACATAAACAAAAATTCCAACTGCCCCCAGGACCAGATGCCGGTGCTTCCACACGCTTTTGGCGGGTCCGGCGGATTCGACTCCGCCACGGTATTCAGCTTCTGGGATGGACGGGAGTTTGAAACCCGCAATGACAACTCCGAGCGCAATGAGGGCCAGCCCGAGTCCCAAATAAGGTAGCTTGACGGAAGATGCCTCGTGCAATCGATAGGCATGCAGTACCTGGCCCGACATTTGGCGGACTTCGCCCATGCCCTTGGGGGCGCTGCTCAAGATCAGCAGGCTGCCAAAATAGGGTGCAAGGGTCGTTCCCAGCGAATTGAATGCCTGCGTGAGGTTCAAACGGCTGGAGGCCGTCTTGGACGGCCCAAGCACGGCCACGTATGGGTTCGCCGATACCTGGAGCGCTGTGATGCCCGTCGCCAAAACGATCAATGCCGCGAGAAAAAGTGGAAATGAGGGCACGCTCGCTGCCGGGATAAACAACAAGGCGCCGAGGCCCATGATGAACAGACCGCCGACCATGGTCTTCTTGTAGCCGATCCAGTCGATCACCTTGCCGGATGGGATTGAAAAGAAAAAGTACGCCGAGAAGAATGCGAATTGGACCAGCATGACCTCGGCATAGTTCAAGTCGAAGATCGACTTAAGGTGAGGAACCAGAATATCGTTCAGACAGGTGAGAAAGCCCCACATGAAAAACAGCGTGGTCACCATGATCAAGGCGGCCTTGTACGTGGATGCGGGTCCGGCGGTTGCAGCGGATTTATTTACGTTTGCGATGCCCATTGAATTGAGGAGTCTCCAGCCTCACTGATCCACCGTGTACGATTACCCAGGTCTCTCGGTCCCCACAGTAGACTAATATTTCCCTCCCCCCACAAGGCCTGTCTCGAAGACCGATTCTGCCCTGCCGATGGCTGCAGTTTAGCAAAGCGGACGGCATCGAGTATTGCCGTCTTTCCTGCATTACTGGGACCGATGAATATGGTCGCGCTTCCAAGATTCATCTCAAGTGCTCGGTCTTTCGAGGTAAGGCTCAGACATAAGGCTACGGGAAATCTTCCCGATTAGTCGCTGAAAGAAATGTAGGCCCAATTCCCTTGGGGCAAGCTGGCAAACAAACGTCTTTAATGTAACCCAGCCTGGTCAATAGTCCAGGCCAGCTTTACCGGGCTCCGCCGAGCCCAGAGCCGACGACGTCAACTAGGCATCCCGCTCGCAAGAGCCCGGACGCGACGAGGTCAGCTCGCTCCCCAAACCACATGGTAAGGCAAATTACATGCCTTTCGCGAACTCTGGCGGTCCTTTACTGTAGGTCTTTTAAAATCCAAAGTATGCCTGGACCATTTCCAGCGTCTGTAGGGACTACCGATCCTATTGAGCTTCGCAGAATATAGTGACAAACCGCCACGCTCCTGTCATTCCGAGCGAAGGTCCGTCCTCCGCTCGGCGGAGGACGGAACATAGTCGAGGAACCTGCCGTTTGGCCGGAGCGAGCGGAAAAGCAGGTTTCTCGACTCCTACTGCGCTCGAAATGACAATGAGAAATTGAGTGTCACTATATTCTGCAAAGCTCAATAACTCCTCACACTGCTGACTAGCGCCGGGCAATTCTGCGGGCGATTTCCTCTGAAGTGGCGCGTCAAAGACCAATCGAGCGCCACCTAACCTGTCCCGCAGTGATCTTCAGAACCTGATCCACGGGAAAATGCATCCATAGCGCCCCTGAGACCGCCTTGCGACGAAAGCCATCCCTATATAGGGTGACAAAGTGTGGTTGCAGTTAGGGGGTGACGTTATTTTGGAGCATCTACAAGCTTCAGGATAAGTGTTGCACCTTGTTTGTGTCTTGTGCTAGCGTTGCGCCCGAAGCAGTTTCCTCTATTGTTTGCACGTGTAGGCCGCGAGATTAGTTAGTGGTGGATCGTGGGGTAGCGCCGAGCCGGGGAAACAAGAAAATGTCAGAGTCGTTTTCAACGGAACTGATACCGATTTCCGACCGTGTGGACGCGTGGCAGTGGCGGACACAGCAAATCTGCGGCAATTGCTACATTCAACTTCCAAAACACTCCTTGTTCCACGGTTCCATTGAAAGCCGAAGGGTCGGGGGCTTGCAATTAACGCGGTTCTCCTCCAGTTCGCTGTCCTTCCGCAAATGTCCCGCCGAAACCGCAAGTCCCGAAAATCGTTGTTGTATTGTCATCACTCAGTTAAGAGGTGTGCGGCACTATTCGCAGAATGGTGCTTCAGTGACACTGCGACCCAGTGACAGCACTCTGATTGATTCAGGGCTCCCGTGGTCATCCAGTTGTCCTATGGATTGCGCTAGACTCTACCTGCGAGTGCCCCGCTGGTTGATCGAGGACCGGGTGCGGACCAGCGCGCTTCCGCTGGCTCGGCGAATTCCCGGGAATGCGGGGCCTGGGGCCTCACTCTTCCGCCTCTCCAGATCGCTCTATCAGGACGCCGAGATGTGGAAGGCGGAAGAAGGAACTGCCGCACTCGACTCATATTTCAATATCTTGTCCGCCTGCATAGGCCACTCCAAGGCGGATGTGAGTGTTGGACAACACTGTGCTGAACTGTCCTCTCAGATCCAAAGTTTCATAGAAGCCCATTTGACTGAACCCACCATGGGGCCGGCTGAGATCGCGTCAGCTGTCGGCATATCAGTGCGGCATTTACATCGTCTGTTCTCGCTCCGAGGGCACACCGTGGGCGATTGGATTCGCTGGAGACGCCTATTGCAATGCCGTCGCGATTTGGCCGACCCACGTTTGCGTGAGAGAACCATCACGGAGATCGCCTTTTTCTGGGGCTTCAGCGACTCCGCTCATTTCAGCCGGTGCTTTAGAACACAATTCGGGATATGTCCTCGCGCCTTCCGCTCGGGCGTCCCGCGCCAATCATGGGGCAAGAGAAAAGACGAGGAGTATCAAGGTCTTCTCCGTACAGCGATGGCAGACCTGCGCTACCCCGGTGCAAACTGAAGTTCAATGCTTTCCCAGGAATTCTGCGATGAACGCGTCCTTGGGATAGCAAAACCATCCATCGAATTCTTGAACACTCGGCTGTCCCACGGACGGTGACGCTCACAGTCCGGAACTTTCTGTCTGCGGAGAAACTTCTGAGATCTCACTCTCAGGTTCCGCGACTTCTTCCCCGCGGTTCCGGGAAGACCGGATCAAAGCTCCCAGCCCAGCCCAGACCGCCAGCGCCGTCCACTCGTAGCGAGTGAAATGGCCGGGCACTACGGGAACAACTTTCACCAGGACCATGAGCGAAGTGACCAGCAGGCCGAACAAAGCGGCGGCGCGGCCACGGAAAGAAGGCTTCATGCACCAGTAAGATGCGCAGCCCGCCATCCAGCCTATTGCCGAGGCAGCCGCACCAACCTCCAAGATTGGCACCAGCCCTGCCTCCCCCAGCAACATGGTGAACGCCGAGGCTATTCCCACAGCAATGACGGCCGTTGTTGGAGTTTGGTTTAGTGGATGGATGTACCCCATCCTTTGGTTGAGCAGATTGCGCCTTCCCATGGCAAACAGTAACCGTGAAGAGGCGACCATGTTTGCGTTGAAGGCCTGCAGCAAAGCAACCAGGGCAGAGGCCATGATCAGGTTCACGATCCAGTGGGCGTGCAAAGCTCGTTCGAAAGCGACGGCAGTGGGAAACTGCTGGTTGCTCTTGAGGCTTTGCCAGGGCGCCACATAGGCTACCGCCGAGATCACAACCCAGAAGAAAGCGAGCCCCACGAGGATGGTCAGCGCAATCGCGACGAAAAACCCGCTTCCCTTAAAATCGGGACTGGCTTCTTCAACACACTTGCCTACGGATTCAAAGCCGCCCAAAAGCCAGGGAACGACTTGCCAGACCAGCAGAATGGACAAAAGCGGGGTGTGGCTGAACAAGGGGTAGAAATTGCTCGCGTCGCCGTGCTTCGCACCGGCTAAGGCAAAAATCACAACCAGAGTAAGAAACGTAAATGTGGTGGTCTTGGCTAATCTGGAGCTCGCTTGTATGCCCCGATAATTCAGCCACGTCAGCAGGACGGTGATGGTCAGTCCCAAGATCATGTGAGGGAGATAAATCGGGTGCCCGCCCAGGCGATACAACTCAACCGAGTTCAGGGATGGAAACAGGTAACCGGCGATTCTTCCGGCGGCCAGAGCTTCAAACGGACAGGTGAGAAAGTAGCTGAGGAACACCATCCAGCCGGTTGCGAAACTTACGCTCGGAGGGAAGAATCGGGCGACGTACGCTGCCTCCCCCGCCGAGTCGGGGATCGCCCTCACCAACTGGCCGTAGACATACCCGATGGGCAGTAACATCAGCGCACCCGCAGTGAAGCCGAGCAGCGCACCCAGCGGGCCGCCGCGTTGCAGGATGTCGTCCATGACGACCAGCCACGCGGTACCCACCATCACGCCGAAGGCCAGCGCAAAGTAGTCGACCAAACGCAGCTTGTGAGCCAGGGATGCCATAAAGAATTAGAAGGGGCGGCCGTAAACCCGTGGCCGCCCCCAATCGTTCTCTCAGAATTCATACCGCAGCGCGAACTGCATGACGCGGGGCTGCGTCAGCAAGCCTGTATAATCGCCAAAAGATTGCGGCACCTGTTGGAGAGATGCGATGCAAGCGCAGGCCTGCGTGCCCAGGCCCGATGCGACGTTGAACCGATGAAGGTTCGGCACATTGAAAACTTCCCAACGGAACTGCAGACTTTGGCTTTCAAAGGTCTTCCAGCGCTTGCTCAGGGCCATATCCAAACCTGCGAATCCATCCCCGCGGACTACATTTCGCGAACCGGCTTGCCCTGGAAAAGGATGAACGAAGCCATTGTTGAACGTGGCGGTCGGGTTGGCGAAAACACTGACCGTGCCATCTGGCTGCTTGAAGGCGCCAGTCTTCGGCCTTGCAACCATCTGCGCGATACCTTGTTCGTCCCAGTCCGTGGGCCAGAAATTACCGTTGTCCACGGTGAAGGGGAAGCCGCTGGTCCAGCGGGCCAAACCTGAGAGCTGCCAGCCGCCGATAAAGGCGTTGGCAACGCCGCCGGCATTGCGGGCGATGGGCTTGCCCGAGCCGAACGGCAGCTCGGCAATCCAGTTGGCATTGATCTGGTGGGTGGTGTCGAAGTCTGAAATACCGCGGCGCCCACTCGGGTCGAATGCATTTACCAAACGGCTTCCGGGAGGTCCCACGTTTACGCTCGAGCTAAACCCAAGGCGCGTCGCGGAAGAAGTGATATCGATCGACTTGGAATACGTGTAGTTGAGGTCGAATTGAACTCCGCCGCTGAACTGCTTCCGCAGACTGGCCTGCAACCCGTTGTAATTCGAACTTCCGACGGAACTCCAGGCATACATCGTGGTCGCCTGGTTGTTCAACATCTGGCCTGGCTGCATCGGCCCATTGGGATTGTTAAAGTACAAAGTGTTGCCCGAGTTGTCGCCGAGGCCGCCGTAAATATCGATATTCCCAAGGCCCACGACCTCGTTGCCGACGTACGAGAGTGCCGGGTTGTAATAAAGATCGTAAACGGATTGAATCAGGGAGCCTGCGAATCCGGTAAACAGATCTTGATAACTGGGGGCCGTCGGCAGCATGTCGTGCCAGAAAGCGGCGGTTGGGCCAACCATGGCATCGGTGATCTGGTTCACGGGGACGCCTTGGCGGGCTAACTGAGACAGGCGCGTGGCGGCCGCGAAGTAGTCGATCCCGGTCTTGGGATCCTTCAGATCCAGCGGTTGCCTCAGATCGCGCTGCGTGAGCAGATTGCGGCCCAAGCGCTCCACGTAGGACAGTTGCAGCGAAAATCGTTTAGGCAGCTCACGACCGATGGAAAAGTCGATGGCATACGCATAAGGCGTCTTGATGGACTGGTCGATTCCCCAGGTGATGGCTTGGCCGGTTAGGGGCGGAGTCTGCGGGAAAGAGCCTGGGGGACTCGGCTCGAAGAATATGTCGCCCGACTGGTTGACCTTGGGAATCACGTTGATGTTGGTGATGCGCGGCACGCCGGCTGCGGTGTCGTACGGGCTTCCCGGAACCCCGGAAGCTCCACTGAACGGCGGAGTGTAGGTGGGGCTGCAGCAGGGGTTTTGCACGGTTGCCGACAAACCTCCAGGAGCGTTCGCGTCGAAGGTACTGAGCAGTTGCATTCCCGCACGATCGTAAACTTTGCCGAAGCCACCGCGGATCACGGTCTGGTCAGCCTCGCCGAAGATTTTTCTTGCCCAGCCGCTTTCGGGACGGGGCGAGTAAGCAACCGAGACGCGCGGCGAGAAATCCGATTTTTCAAAGTGATAAAAGCCGGGCCCATTGTTGGCCGGCCCGCCAAGGATGAAGGAGACTGGCAGCGTAGCGCTGTACCCCTGTCCCTGCTGCATGTTCATGACGTTCTGATCAAACTGCTGGCCAAGATCAACCGTGGGAGAAGCCTGAAAACCGTTGACTTCCCAGGGTGGTGGGAAAAGTGACCAGCGCAGGCCGTAAGTAACCGTCAGGTTCGGTTTGATGCGCCAGGAGTCTTGTCCGTAGAATTCGTACCAGTTGAGCCCATATCTGCGATTTACGGGATCGCCCGCCGCCAACACATTGCCGCTCTTGTCGTAATTGTAGTTGGCCACAACATCGGAAACCATGCCAAGCAAACCAAGGATTGGGTAGTCATACGCCGGGCTGGATGCGGGTTCCGCGAACCCTCCATTGGCGGGATCCAGGAGGCCTCCGGTATTGGCAAAACCCGTGGGCGACATCCAGTTGGTAGCCCCTTTTCCCAGGCTGAACGAATGCTCATAGCTCACGCGAGGATTGCGGGCGAGGCCGACATTGGCGCCGAATTGAAGGGTATGCTTGCCCTTGGTCCAGGAAACATCATCGAGCAGATTGTTGACTGGCGTCTGCGCATTGTGGCTGTAGGTGAAGCCCTGATCGAGACCATAGAACGCGTCCCATGGCTGGTTCGAGTTCCCGATGAAGCCGGTGCTCTGGCGAGTGAATCCATAGTGGAACGTATTCACCACCGTCGGGCTGAGAAGCGCCGTGTACCCGACAACGAATCCTTTGCTGTGGTCGATCAGGGTCTGCTCGGGGGGAGCGCCCGGCAGGAAGGGAGCCTGTGGATTGAATATATTCTGCAGTGCGCCACGCCAGAATAAAGTGTGCTTGCCGGCGGAGTCGAGGTGGTAGTCGAGGCGGGCGATGAAGGCGTTGTTGTTCAAGCTGACGGGTGCGCGGAAACGGAAGCCAGCATAATTCAAACCGTCCCCTACAGAGTTGTCGTTGGTGGCGAACTTGCCAGTGCAAAACGTTTTGTCGAAGTAACCCGCGTGATTTGTTAGATCGAGTACGGCTGGGTTAATCCCTATACCCAGGGGATCGAGATTCTTGATGTCCGTCGGCGTAAGGGTAGTGATGCCGCCATTCACGTTTTGGTATGTGAGGATTCCCTGGCACAGGGTTGGGGTCGGAATTGTCCGTACCGTGCTCTGCTCTTCCCGCTGCCGCGTGCCCTCGTAATTGGCGAAGAAAAACAGGCGGTCTTTTTTTATCGGACCTCCAACGGACACGCCGAAGATATTCCGGATCAACTTATCCGGCACATTCGGCTGGCCACTGCTCAGTTCCGCCGACTTGATGAAGTAGTCGTTGGCGCTGGTGAATGTGTCGCGGTTGTATTCGTAGAGCGACCCGTGGAAAAGGTTGGTGCCGCTCTTGGTAACCAAAGCGACCTGGGCGCCCGAACCGTCGCCCTGGTCAGCGTTGTAGTTCGCGGTCGTAACCCGGAATTCCTGAACGGAATCAAGCGTCGTTGGCAGCACGGAGGTGAACGCATAACCGTTGGACTGGTCGTTCACGTCCACGCCATCAAGGGTGATGTTGCTCTGGTCGCTGCGCGCGCCGTTCACCGCTCCGTTGCGCGTGTCCTGGTCCTTGTCAATATCCGGACGATTGCCGGTATACGCGACGCCCGCCTGCAGGCTCAGCAGGTCAGGGACGTTGCGGCCCTCGAGCGGAATCTGCTTTACCTGGGTCTCGTTGAAGGAGTCGCCAATCGAGGCGTCCACCAGGTTCAATGCTGGCGCTTCGCCGGTCACGGTAACACTTTCGGTGGCCTGGCCAATCTTCAGCCGCACGTTCTCGGTAGCTGGGGTGTTCACCAGCAGTTGCAGATCAGTCTGCTGATATCGCGAAAAGCCCACGGCAGTTACGGTGAGCGTGTAGGTTCCCGGTGGGACAAACAAGAATTGGTATTCTCCCTCGGCGCTTGTGGTCGCCGTTCGCACCGTTTTAGATTCGGCATTCGCAAGCACGGCCGTTGCCCCCTGCACCGCACTGCCACTGGGATCGCTCACGGTGCCTCGAACTGAAGTGGATGAGGTCTGAGAAAATGCGGGGCTGGTCCCTAGCACGAACAACGCGACCAACGAAACCACGAACTGTTTCAGGCGATTCATATGCCACCTCCAACCGGGAATCTGCTTGTCTCGCAGTGACCTCGCCAGTGAGTCGGTCAGAAGTGTGGGCGATCGTACCTAAGCTCGGGTCGCCTGCGGCAGCATCTGGCCTGGGCTTCAGCGTAGAGGTCAAAGTTGGGAGACAGGGTACCTCCACCGGCCATTGCAAACTTGTCTAGGAGTGACATGGGCGGCTCGAATCACGATTGGCGCCGGGGACATTTTTTACTTCTTGCATGACGGGGATCGAAGGACTCTTTACGGTTCGCCACTGGTACAGGCAAGCCTCAACAATGAAAACCCCAGGCTTTATCTGTCAGCAATCCACCTGGCGATGGTAGCTTGCTCGCTGATGCTCCTGGCTACTCCGCCTGTCGGATCCGCCGCCAAGTGCCAATGCGGTTCTGGGTAAGTGATCATCGCCAGAGGCGAAGCACCAGTTCGGTTAAGATCCAACTCACCAGACCGGCTTCTTGGATTGAGTCCGAATTTTGGCGACCTCATAGCGGATTCGCCGTTTCAGAATTCGTGACTTTCCGGACTACGGAACGGTTAGGAATTACTTCTGGTAGGTTAAGAGGGGCAGCAGTTCATTCGCGTTGAAGAAAGGTATGTGGCCATGCTCATAACAGTACTTCTCTTGTGCTTTCTTCTCGGCTGCGTCGCAGGGCTGCGTTCGCTGACGGCTCCGGCAGTCGTCTGCTGGGCTGCGCATCTTGGCTGGTTGCATTTTGCGGGAACCAAGCTCGCGTTCATAGACCATCCGGCGACGCTGATTGTTTTTAGTCTGCTGGCCCTTGTCGAACTGATCGCAGACAAGCTGCCGAAAACTCCGGCGCGTACCGCGCCTCCAGGGCTGATCGCGCGCATTGTCCTTGGTGGGTTATGCGGTGTGGCACTTGCGGCCAGCGCTGGCGGGAGCCCGCTGGTTGCTGCAATCGCCGGCGTCATCGGTGCCCTTGTCGGCACGTTTGCCGGTTACAACATTCGCCACGCGCTGGTCATGCGGGCGCATCTGCCCGACTTCGCCGTGGCCCTGGTTGAAGACGTCATCGCGATCGCGGGCGGCTTGCTGATCGTCTCTCACCTGTAAACGGGTCTGTCTTAGAAATGCTGGACCTACGCGAAGTACCGCATAGAGGAGCACCATGGCAGAAGTGACACACGAAGTGACACACTATGACGCGATCATTCTTGGTTCGGGACAGGCTGGGAATCCCCTGGCGACCGCGCTGGCAGCAAAGGGCAAGCGGACCGCGATGATCGAGCAGTCGGCAGTGGGCGGGACGTGCGTCAACTACGGCTGCACCCCGACGAAAACCATGGTGGCTAGCGCCGAGATCGCATACCTGGCCCGTCGCGCGCCCGAGTATGGCATCAAGGTCGGTGAAGTTTGCGTCGATATGCTCGCGGTCCGCGAACGAAAGCGCGGCATGGTGAAGACCTGGCGTGAGGGAAGCGAGAAGGGTCTGAAGAAGGCAGAGCTTGTCGACCTGCTTTATGGAGAAGGCTCGTTCGTCGGCCCGAAGCAGTTGCGAGTACGGTTGAAAGGCGGTGGAGAGCGTATGCTGACGGCCGATCTGATCGTCATTGACACCGGACTCACGGCAAGCGCACCGCCGTTCGAGGGACTTGAGAGTGTGCCCTATCTGGACAACGTGAGTGTGATGGAGCTGGGCGAGGTACCTGAGCATCTGCTGGTGCTCGGAGGCGGCTACGTTGGACTTGAATTTGCGCAGATGTTCCAGCGCTTCGGTAGTCGGGTCACGGTGATCCAAAAAGGACCACAGCTCCTGTCGATGGAGGATCCCGATATCGCTGACGAGATCGCGAAAATACTCAGGGAAGACGGAATCGAGATCCTGCTGGAGGCTAAGGCTGAGTCGGCGGCATCTTTCGAGAAGGGCGTACGCCTGACCGTCAAAGTGAAGGGCGTGAGCAGGAACCTGGAGGGCACGCACCTGCTGGTCGCGACCGGGCGCCGGCCAAGCACGGAGAAACTGAACCTGCAAGCAGCCCGCATTACGACGGACGATCGCGGGTATATTCAGGTGAACGACCAGTTGGAGACATCTGCTCAGGGTGTCTATGCTGTAGGAGATGTGAAAGGTGGTCCGGCCTTTACCCACGTTTCGTACGACGATTACCGCGTCTTGAAAACCAATTTGCTCGAGGGTGGCAATCGCAGCATAGCCGGACGCCTGTTTCCCTACTGTGTGTTTATAGATCCGCAGCTTGGCCGTATTGGCCTGAGTGAAAAAGAGGCGAGAGAACAGGGGAAAAAAGTGCGCGTCGCCAAGTTGCCGATGAGCTCGGTTGCCCGGGCCATTGAAACCGGGCGGACGCGCGGTTTCATGAAAGCACTGGTGGATCCGCGGACTGAAGAGATTCTCGGTGCTGCGATCCTGGGCGAAGATGGCGGTGAGGTAATGTCGATGATCCAGGTTGCCATGATGGGCAAGCTAAAATACACAGCGCTGCAGAACGCAATTCTCGCGCATCCTACGCTGGCCGAGTCTCTGAACAACCTCTTCAGCAGCTTTGACGGCGACTAGGCAGGAGACGCTCTTCGCACTTGTGAAGTTTTTTGTGAGTTCTTGCGGGTTCTCATGCAAAGACTGAGGTTATCGCGTGAAGAAAGGTGAGCTTAATTATTCTCCGCCCCTCGATAAGGCCACCACGGAGTCCATCTGATCCCTCGCCCCGTTGTTCAACACTTTTATGGTGAAGTTCACCGTGATGTTGGCTTGCGTCTCGACCGGCTGCCCGTTCTGCAAATAGGGCTTGAATTGCCACTGGCGCGCAGCTTCGCGGGCTGCCGAAGCCAGGATGGCGGGACCGCTGAGCACGCGCAGATTCCGGATGACGCCGTCGGCGCCGATGAGCGCCTGTAGCAGCACGGAACCCTGCACCTTCATTTGCCGGCCCAGCAAAGGATACGACACCTCAACCGGCTGCGGTCGTGCCGGGGCCTTAATCTGCACCCGCTCCGCTGCTGCGGTGGCCGGACCTTGCTCGGCTGGCGTTGAACCCGACGCTGCGGACTTCGAATCGGAGTTGCCGGCCACCACTTCGACTTCGAGTGGCGGGATCACGTTACGGTTGGTTGCGATCGCGGCCTGTCCCGCGACTGCCGGCTTGGCGGAACTCTTGGCAGTAGCAACATGTTGCTTCGGCTTGGCAGCGGGAGCGGTCGGTGGCTGTACGACGCTGTTCGGAATCCATTCGGGCGAGGTCTCGTCCGCGACGGGCGCCTCTGCATTGCCAAACCAGAATTCGCGGTCATTCACTAGAACTACGGCAAGGGCCACGAGCAGGAGAACGAGCGCGAAGAACAGCCTGCTGCGATCATTATCGTAAGCTGCCTCGTAAGCTGCACCAACCGAAGTCGTGACAACTCCGTTCGTGTCAGCTTCCCGTCTTGGCGTCTGCTCTAGCATCTCCCAACTTTCCTTGTCCGTGCACTACTAGGATGATGCGTTTCGCAGTCGAGGGCAATGGCACAACGGGCCTATAGCCATAGCACAACGGGCCGATAGCCATAGCACATCAGGGCCATACAACTTGAAAACAGCTTTGGTCGAAGAGGCCGCTGCATTGGAGCGGCTTTTCCCACATTGGGACGGGTGTTTACTGTTTGGTACCGGGTACCCCCCTCCCCCTTTGCCGTGCAAAATCTAGAAAACAAAGGATCTAATTTGCGACTATGTGCTAGATCTTTGAGTTTGCAGGAGTTACACGCAAAATCTAGAGAACATGGGAGTTACGGCTGCTCGCCGAGGCTCGCGGTCCGTTTTGGAACTGCCCGTTGGGACTGGACAACCAGCAAATCGGCTGCGTCCGCCTTAGGGGATACCTGGGCAAGCCCGGCATTGGAGTGCGGCCGAGAAGTCGCGCGAGGGTCAGATTGTCAAAGACCTATCATTATCTTGTGGATAATGTACTTTA
>Ga0209118_1000077_pt1 | contig 72608 bp, 62 predicted proteins | sample BlaSpr_A8_Ref_M1_FD_187988 | JGI IMG/M metagenome (GOLD analysis project Ga0209118, IMG submission 187988) | Forest soil microbial communities from Thunder Bay, Ontario, Canada - Black Spruce, Ontario site 2_A8_Ref_M1 (SPAdes) (version 2) | ecosystem: Environmental > Terrestrial > Soil > Boreal... | reverse complement strand
GGAGGCAAGGCCTGCGGGTTCGCCTGCCTCGATTCCGCGGCGGGCGCGAAGCCCGGTTCAGAGAAAGCATGCAGGCGCCTGCCGGCATCGCGCGAATGCTGCTGCCAGACCCGCAGACCCACCACGCCGGCGGTCAGCGCCGCGGCCACGGACGCGGCCGCCAGCCATGGGCGGCGCGAGGCGCCGCGGCGCTGACCGCCGGCTCCCGCCGCCACGGGAGGGCGTTCCAGGTGGCGCAGCAGCTCGGGACTGGCAGGGATGTCCTCGCGCAGCCGCCGCAGCAGGTCCGGCGGCGGCTCGCCGCCCTCGCGCCGGGCGTGACGCCCAAGGCGGCGGGCCACCATCCAGCGCTCCCAGGGACGCCAGCCGCCGATCATCGTCCCTCCTCCTCGGCGAGCAAGCGGGCGAGCTTCTCGAGCGCCCGCTTCAAGCGCTTGCGGATGGCCACGCCGCTCACGCCCTGGTCGAGGGCGATCTCGCGCACCGAGCGCCCGCCCCAGTAGAGCGCGGTCACGGTGAAGCGCTGCTCCTCGGGAAGGAGCAGCACGGCCCGCCGCAGGCGGTCGCCTTCCGCCGCCTGGCCGAGCACCTCGTCCACCGCCGGCGAGGGATCGTGGATCGTCTCCTCGAAACGCTCCTCGAGCGGCACCAGGCGGCGCGGCCGGCGCAGGTGGTTGAGGAAGACGTTGTAGGCGATGCGGCAGAGCCAGGTCGAGAACTGCGCCCGGCCATGGAATCCGGCGAGGGCGTTCCAGGCCTTGCGGTAGGTCTCTTGAGTGAGGTCGGCAGCCAGCTCGGAGTCGCCGCACAGCCGCCGCAGCAGGCCGTAGACGCCGCGGTAGGTGCGCTCCACCAGCCGCTCGGCAGCCTCGCGGTTGCCCGCCGCCATGGCGGCCAGCAGCCGAGACTCCTGGTCCTCGTCGGTCCAGGCGGGATCGCGCAACTCGCCTCCCCAGCTGTGGCTTTCCATGGCGGCTCCGAGGACACCCATCCTATCCATTCAGACACGGCAGCGCAGCCAGAGACAACCGCGGGTCCCATCCGACGACCCCCGCGGGGTGCCACCGATCAGGGTGCGGCGTCGCGGGCGGCCAGCTGGACGACCGCCTCCATGTGACCGGTCTGGGGGAAGAGGTCGAGGAGCTGGACGCTCTCGATCCGGTAGACCGGCGCCAGCATCCGCAGATCCCGCGCCAGCGTGGCGGCGTCGCAAGATACATAGGTGAGACGGCGGGCGCGGCGCGCGGCCAGAGCCTGCCGGACCTTGCCGGTCAGCCCGGCTCGCGGTGGGTCGACGAGCACGCGGTCGGGCCGCTCCGGCAGCGCGGCGATCCAGCTCTCCACCACCTGGCCCACCACCGACACCTGCGGCAACCGGTTGCGCCGCGCGTTGTTGCGCGCATGGCGGGCCGCCACGCGATCCGCCTCGACGCTCACCACGCGGCTGTAGCGCCGCGCCAGAGGAAGGCTGAAGAGTCCTACTCCGGCATAGAGGTCGTAGGCCTCGCCCCCCTCCCATGGCCCGACCGCCAGCTCGACAAGATACGGCAGCAGCTGCCGATGGGCCTGGAAGAAGCAGCGAGCGTCATAGGAGAAGGCGAGGTCGCGGATCGTCATCGAGACCTCGCCATGCGGCAGACCCGGCACCAGCGGCGCCGCCGTCACCGCGCCGCCGTCTCCCGCCGCCAGGTCGAGGCGCCGGTGCGGAGAGCCGGTGAGCCGCTCGGACAGCTCGGGCAGCAGGCCCTCGAGCTCCGGCACCAGCAGCGGGCAGCGGGTCACCGCCACCAGCTCGTTGCTGCCGCGGGCGTGATAGCCAACCCGCACCTTCCCGGTTGCTGCGTCGACCTCGGAGTGCAGCTGCGTGCGCAGCCGGTAACCCCACGGCGGTCCCGCCACGACCTCGATCCGGGGCGGCAGCTCGAGCCGCCCCAGCCGCTCCAACGCCTCGCGCACCGCTGCCGCCTTGAGATGCGGCTGTAGCGCGTCGTCCAAGTGCTGCAGGTCGCAGATTCCCGTGCGGCTGAGCTCAGGATAGGGATCGGGGCGGCGGCCGGGCCCCGCTTGCAGGACCTCGACGATGGTCGCCCGGGCGTAGTCAGGCCGCCGCTCGACGAGGCGCACCCGCAGGCGGTCACCCGGGGCGGCGCGCGCGACGAAGATCGGCACTCCCTCGAGCCGCGCCAGCCCTTCGCCACCGACCACCAGCTTCTCGATCGTGACTTCCGCTTCGTCGACCAGGGCCAGTCTCGAGCTCGGGGCCGGCGGCTCGGCGCGTGGCGCCCGCCGGGTCCGCGGCGGCGGCGTTCGCCGCCGGGGGCCCTCCGGACGCTCCCTGCGAGGCCCGCGCTGCGGCCGAGCCGGACGCGCCGCCGGCCGCCGGGGCCGCCCCGCGTCATCGCGGCCTCCGGCGCCACGTTCGTCCCCACGACCGTTGCGATCGCCGCGCCGCCCCCCGCTTCCTTTGCCGGCCGGCCGCGGGCTCACGGCAACCCCTCGACCAGCAGGTGAACGCGGGGCGCCAGCCCGGGCAGGCGGCGCTCGATCTCCGCCAGCAACTCCTGGGGACGGTGGCGGCGCGAGAGGTGGTGGAGCACGATCGCGGCGTTCTCGAAACGATCCGCAAAGCGCTCGATATCGTCGAGATGCAAGTGCTTGTAGCGCTCGCCGCTGCCGCGCTGCGCGTCGCCGACGAAGGTGCACTCGAGCATCAGGATACGACTGCCGAACAGTGCCGGCGTGAGGTCGAAGACCCGCGGCCCGGTGTCGCCGCAATACGACAGCCAGAGCTCCTCCACCACCTGCGAGGTCTCGACGCCGCGCTCCCGCAGAGCCACCAGCTCATGCCCGGAGAGGCCGGCGAGGCCGGCGGCCAGCCGCCGCTTGCGACGCACCAGGTGGTATCCGAGGCTGGGCACGACGTGGTCGGTGGCAAAGGCCTCGACCAGCAGGTCGCGGCCCACCTCGACCCGCGCGCCGACGGCGAGCGGCACGATCTCGAACCGATAGTGGGACCCTTCGAGCCGCTCGGCTGCCGTGACCAGCGCCGCCAGGGGCTCGGCGATCGCCGCCGGGCAGAAGACGCGGGTCGCGGAGCCCTGGTGCAGGGAACGCTGCGACAGAACGTAGGGAAGCCCGAGCGCATGGTCGAGGTGGCCGTGCGACAGGAAGACGTCGCGCGCTCCCGCCAGCTGCGCGGCCCCCCGCCCGGTGTCGAAGGCGAGCCCTGGCGGCCGGATGCGGAACCAGGTCTCGTCGCCGGCCAGGGAGCATCCCTCGATCGCGAGATCGCCCAGACGTAGCTCAGCGGGCCGCATGGCGGGTAGCGAGGGTGGACTTGGAGCCAGCAGGTCGCCGGGCGCGCCCGGCGTGAGCCAGCGTAGCACAAGGGCTGGGACCGGGCGGCGCCGCCAGGCCGCCAGCAGGTGCCGTTCTGGCGTGGGGGGGCTCGGTGATCTTTCAGTCCGTCGGATTGCCGTCGCCTTGCTCGCCGTGCTTGCCGCCGCCGCGCCATTCCGGGTCGCGGCGTGCAAACGCATCCATCTCCCTCGGCACCTCGATCAGGGTGCGGGTCACGTTGGGGTCGCAGACCTGATTCTCGCACTCATACACGTAGACGTTCCAACCTTCGCGGCGGCGGAAGCTCGCGAGGGTCTGGTAGGTGTTGCAGTTGCCGCACAGGACCGAGATGTTGCGGATGTTGATCTCTTCGCTCATGATGCCCTCCTCGGCAAGCGCCATCATCTCCCATCTTCCCGCGACTGGCTTGCGTCTTGCACATTTGCTCATGGCTATGAATCTGTTGGGCCTGGCGCTCTCCGTGCTGTTCCTGGCCACCGGCCCCGCCGCCGAACCGCCCCTGCCGGCGCCATCGGCGACATCGGCGCCGGCCAGGGACGGGGCGCCTGCCAGGGCCGGGGTGCCTGCCGGTCCAGCGGGCCTGGCTGGCTCGGGCGCCGGGGCGGCCAGTGCCGGGATGCCTGAGGGCGCCGGCTCGGCGCAGTTCCAGGACACGCTGGCGGTCAACGACATCCTGGTCCCGGTCCTGGTCCGGACCCGCTCCGGCTACGCCAAACACCTGGAAGCCAAGGACTTCCAGCTGCTGGTCGACGGCCGGCCGGTGCCCATCGAGAGCTTCGACAAGAACCACGAGGCGCCGACCAGCCTGGTGTTCCTGCAGGACCTTTCCGGCAGCATGGGGACCGGCGACAAGATTCCGCAGAGCCAGGAAGTGGTGCGCTATTTCGTCGGCCGGTCGCTGCCGGGAGACGAGTTCGCGCTCGCCACCTTTGCCAGCGGCCACGGCGACGTGGAGGTCCCGTTCACGGCCGACCGCGAGGCACTCCTGGACGCCGCCTCGCGGTGGCAGGGCTGGGGCACCACTGCCCTCCACGATGCGGTCGCCTGGATCCCCGAGATCTCCGCCGAAGGACACAACAGCAGGCGGTTCGCCATCCTGGTCACCGACGGCGTGGACAATGCCAGCAGCCTCACGCCCGAAGAGGCGCGCGAGATCGTGCGGGCGGCGCAGGTGCCGGTGTACGTGCTCGGCCTGGGCAGCGGCAGCCCCTATGAGCTGACGACCGAGGGCAAAAAGGTGTACCGTTACGCCGACGTCCTCAACCTGTTGGCCGGTGCCACCGGCGGCCGCTACTATCCGATCTCGCGATCCGCGGACCTCCCGAAGGCGCTCGCGGCCATCGAGGAGGACCTCAGGCATCAGTACGTGTTGGGCTTCTCGACTCGCGAGGGGGAGCGGAGCTACCGCCACCTCAAGGTCGAGGTCAAGGCCAAAGGCCTGGGAGACCGTGTCACCGTGGTCTTCCGCCGCGGCTACAAGGGACCGCCGCCCGCCGGCGGTTGAACCGGAGAGGGTCTTCTCCCGCACCATCCTCGCGACATACCGAGGGAAACGCGGTGGAGGTCGTCTCCTCAGCTCAAGGAGGTATCGCCCATGAAGCTCAGATCGCTGTCCATCGTCCTCTCCGCGGCACTGCTGGCCGTCGCCGCCGGCGGTTGCGCCACCAAGAAATACGTCAAGGAAGAGACCGGGGCCGTGAATACCCGCGTCGACCAGGTGCAGGGCCAGGTCGAGCAGGCGCAAACCAAGCTCAACGACCACGAGCAGAAGATCGCCGGCCACGAGCAGAGGATCGCCGCCACCGACCAGAGGGTGGGAGAAGTCTCGAAGACCGCCCAGGACGCGCTGCAGCGCGCCCAGGAAGCCGGCAAGCTGGCCGAGGGCAAGATCCTCTACGAAACCGTGCTAACCGACGACAAGGTGAAGTTCGGCTTCAACAAGAGTCAGCTGTCGCCCAAGGCCAAGACCGCCCTCGACGACTTCGCGCAGAAGCTGAAGGCCGAGAACAAGGGGGTCTACGTCGAGGTGCAAGGCCATACCGACAACGTCGGCTCGGCCAAGTACAACGAGGAGCTCGGCGAGTCCCGGGCAGAAGCCGTGCGTCTCTACCTCAACAAGCAGGGCCTGCCGCTACACCGCATCAGCGTGATCTCCTACGGCAAGACCGCGCCCGTAGCTGACAACAAGACACGCCAGGGGCGCTCCCAGAACCGGCGCGTGGTGCTGGTCGTGTTGCAGTAGGCCAACCCCGAGCACATCGCTGAGCCGCACCGTCGCGGCGGCCGGTTCGGCGATGTGCCGCCCCGGTCAGCCGCCGGCTTCCCGGATGATCCGCTTGATGGTGTCGCCGTCGGCGAGGCCGGGCTGGAGATAGCGCAGCCCACCCTGCTTGTCGACCACCAGCAGGGTCGGCAGCGCCGTGATGCCCAGGTTGTCGGAGATCTTGCCGTCGCTGTCGAGGAGCACCGGGTAGGGGAAGGGGTTCTCCTTGAGGAACCCGCGGACCGTCTCTTCGGGTTCCGCCATGTCGGCGGCCAGGAACTGCACCCCATGCCCCTGCAGGTCGCGCACCAGCGGCGCGAGGATCTGTGCCTGGATGCGGCAAGGAGCGCACCAGGTGGCCCAGAAGTCCACCACCACCACCTGCCCTGGGAAGTCCGAAGGCCCCAGCGTCCGCCCGTCGGTCGTCTTCAGCCGGAAGCTCAGCTTGGCATCATGAGAATCCCCGGCCCGAGGACCGCAAGCCAGTAGCACCAGGGAGCCGACACAGAACATGCCGCGAGCACAGCGGCCCAAGCGGGACCAGGAGAAGTGGGGAGCCATGGTCCGCCAAGCATAAGCGAACGAGCCCGCCCCGGGAAGCCGAGTGTGACTCTAAAGGTGTAAGGTTCCCCCCCTCCCCCCAACCACACCTTACACCTCTAGATTCACCGAAGCCCGGAGGGAGGGTAGCGATCGGCTGGAACCGACCGTTGCCCACCGTTCGCCGGAGAGGAAGAGGTCGCGGGGCAAGGACGGTCATGCCCCGGGCTGCCTTTGGAAACGGCAGCCCGGGGTACGACCGTCCGGCCCTCGCTACTCCTCCTCCAGCCGGCTTTGGGCGACGGCCGGTCCGGAGCCGATCGTTACCCGGGAGGGCTAACTGCAGCCGCTGGTCGAGCCGCAGTTGACGCACTTGTAGCAGCTGCCGTTGCGGACCATGATGGCGCCGCACTCGTGGCAGCTGGGGGCATCCTGCTGGTAAAGATAGACCGGGCGCGCCTGAGCGACGTTCAAGGGCGCCGGCTGGGCCGCCGGCACCGCCTGGCCATGCGGCTCGAGCCGGCCGCCGCCGGCCAGGGGCATCGTGGTCTGCAGCGGCGTATAGCCGTTCGCCGAGGCCGGCTGAGGCTCCGGCGCCGGCTCGCGCAGGATGACGCCGGCGGCCTCCTTGCCCTCCCGCGACATGAACTTCGACGCCAGCCAGCGGAAGATGTAGTCGGTGATCGACTTGGCGATCGGGATCTCCGGGTTCTTGGTGAAACCGGAGGGCTCGAAGCGGGTATGACTGAACTTGTCCACCAGGGTCTGCAGTGGCACGCCATACTGCAAGGCGATCGAGATCGAGGTGGCGAAAGAATCCATCAGCCCGGAGATGGTCGAACCTTCCTTGGCCATGACCAGGAAGATCTCCCCCGGCTGCCCGTCCTCGTAGAGACCGACGGTGATGTAACCCTCGTGCTCGTTGATCGAGAACTTGTGGGTGATCGCCCGCCGCTCGTCGGACAGCTTGCGGCGCACCGCCCGCCGCTCCTGCAGGTGGGGCGCGTGGGCGGGCTGGGAGCTGGCCGGGAGCGCCGACTGCGGCGCCGGCACGGCAGTCGGAGCCGGTTGGCCGGCGGCGACCGCCTCCTTGGAGGAGCCGCGAGGACCGGCGCCGGTGCTGGCGGTGTTGGCGGCAGGCTCATCCGCGCGGGGGGAGCCGCCAGAGCCTTCACTGCCCTTGGCGGATAGGGTCACGTCCTTGCGCGTCGACAGCGGCTGGCTGCGCTTGCAGCCATCGCGGTAGATGGCGACCGCCTTCAGACCGAGCTGCCAGCCCTCGAGATAGGCCTGCAGGATCTCGTCCGGCGTCGAGTCCTCGGGCATGTTGATGGTCTTGCTGATGGCGCCCGAGATGAACGGCTGCACCGCCGACAGCATCCTGAGATGACCGGTGTAGTGGATCGACCGCGAGCCCTTGGCCGGCTTGAAGGCGCAGTCGAAAACCGGCAGATGCTCGGGCTTGAGATGCGGCGCACCCTCGATCGTGTCCTGCTCGTCGATGAACTCGACGATCTCGCGCACCTGCTCGCGGTCGTAGCCCAGGCGCTTGAGGGCGCGAGGCACCGTGTTGTTGACGATCTTGATCATGCCGCCGCCCACCAGCTTCTTGTACTTGACCAGAGCGATGTCGGGCTCCACGCCGGTGGTGTCGCAATCCATCATGAAGGCGATGGTGCCGGTCGGGGCCAGCACCGAGATCTGGCTGTTGCGCAGCCCGTGGCGCTCGCCGAGCTCCACCACCTCGTCCCAGGCGCGCTTGCCCGCCTGCAGGAGGTCGAGCGGAGCATGGGCCGGGTCGATGCGCTTCATCGCGTCGCGGTGCTTGCGCATCACCGCGAGCATCGGCTCGGCGTTGACCTCGTACTCGGCAAACGGCCCCAGCGCCGCGGCGAGACGCGCCGACTGGGCGTAGGCCGAGCCCGACATCAGGGCGGTGATGGCGGCGGCGTAGTCGCGTCCGACCTCGGAATCGTAGGGCAGGCCGCGCGCCATCAGCAGCGCGCCCAGGTTGGCGTAACCCAGGCCCAGCGGGCGGAACTTGTGGGAGTTCTCGTCGATCTTCGGGGTCGGATAGCCGGCGCGATCGACCAACATCTCCTGTGCCGAGATCACGATTTCACAAGTGTGGCGGAAGCTCGCCACGTTGAAGCCGCTCTCCGGCTCGTGGAAACGCATCAGGTTGATCGACGCCAGGTTGCAGGCGGTGTCGTCCAGGAACATGTACTCGCTGCAAGGATTGCTCGCATTGATGCGGCCGGTGCCAGCGCAGGTGTGCCACTCGTTGATGGTGGTGTCGTACTGCATGCCGGGATCGCCGCACTGCCAGGTCGACTCCGCGATCATCCGCATCAGCTCGCGCGCCTTGTAGGTGCCCATCGGCTCGCCGGTGGTGCGCGCCGTGGTCGTCCAGTCGCCGTCGGCGAGCACGGCGCGCATGAACTCGTCGGACACCCGCACCGAGTGGTTGGCGTTCTGATAGGCGATCGAATCGTAGGCGCCGCCGACGACGTTGAAGCCGCCGGCGAAGCCGGCCTCGATCAGCGCCCAGGCCTTGCGCTCCTCGACCTCCTTGCAGCGGATGAAGTCGACGATGTCGGGATGGTCGATGTCGAGCATCACCATCTTGGCGGCGCGCCGCGTCTTGCCGCCGCTCTTGATGACCCCGGCGAAGGCGTCGAAGCCCTTCATGAAGGAGACCGGTCCCGAGGCGGTGCCGCCGCCGGCGAGCAGCTCGCGCGAGGAGCGCAGCTTGGACAGGTTGCTGCCGGTGCCGGAGCCGTACTTGAACAGCATGCCCTCGGTCTTGGCCAGGGTGAGGATCGACTGCATGGTGTCCTCGACCGCGTTGATGAAGCAGGCCGAGCACTGCGGCTTCTCCTCGATGCCGACGTTGAACCACACCGGCGAGTTGAAGCAGGCGTACTGGTTCAACAAGATGTGGGCGAGCTCGGCGTGGAAGGTGGCGCGGTCGTCGTCGGATGCGAAGTAGCCGCTACGATGTCCGCCGATGCCGCCGGCGCCCCAGGCGGTGATCGTATCGGCCACCCGGCCGATCAGCTGCCGCACGCTGTGCTCGCGCTGCGGCGAGCCCAGCTGGCCGCGGAAGTACTTCGACACCACCACGTTGGTGGCGGTCTGCGACCAGGCCTTCGGCACCTCGACGCCGCGCTGCTCGAAGACCTTCTCGCCCTTCTCGTTGGTGATCAAGGCATCGCGGACCTCCCACTCGACGGCGTCGAACGGGTCCACTCCCGGGGTGGTGAAGAAGCGCGCGAAGCGGAGGCCCGAACCGGGCGCCGTCTCAGGTGGCGCCTCGGTCTCTGACGGTGTCGGAGCCATGGGAGCCAGGGGCGCTACCGGCGCCAGCGCCAGGCGCTCCGCCCGCTCCCCGGCACCGCTGCCGGAACCCGTGGGCTCCCGGACCTCGCTGCCCTCGCTGCCCTCGCTTCCCTCCCGTGCCCCCCTGCCTTCCCGGCCCTCCCGAGCCTCGCGCCGCTGAGCGCTGAGCTGGTGGCGGTTCGCGTGGCCTCTGCTCTCCTCGGGAAGGGGGGTCTGCGGCTCCATGAGATCTCTCCTCGCGATCGAAAGTTATGACGGAAACCGGCCTGAAAACACCCGCCGCGCATGCCCGACAACCCGGACCCGGATCCTGTTCGGGGGAACCCCTGCTCACGCTCTGGTCCCGCGCCGACCCCGGCCCGGGTGCCAACGGCTGACGCGCCGTCTCCCCGGTCGGCGGAGCGTTCTGTCCGAGGCAAGCGAGGCCTTTGTACCACCGTTTAAGGTACCCGAGGGTGGCCCCGATGTCAAGGGGTTAACCACAAGATGTGGTGGTCCGGACCCATCCAACCCCCAAGAAGTCGGCAAAGGCCCTTCGCCACGACCCCCTTGAGCACCTGAGCCGCCACGGCCTCACGTCCGGCCGTCATTGGCGTCGTCACCCAGTCCACCGCAGCGGTTCCGGCGGCGGCGTTTCCCCCACTGCAAGCTGCTCGAGCAGGCGGCTCCTGGCGGCCAGTTCTCGGGGGAAAGGCCGGGCCGCGGCGTCCGCCTGTCCATATAATGTCCGCATGGCTGACGACGACCGCGGCGAGCGTCCGGCCGCCACCCTCGGCGGGTCCGCGCCCCATGTGCGTGCCGCCCCCGTGGCGCCGGCCGCCGGTGCCGGGGGGCTGGCCTCCTCCGGGGGCGCCTCCGGGGCGCCTGCCGCGGCTGCCACGCCCGCCGCGTCTCCCGGCGACCTTCCGCCTGACGGCGGCGCGCCGCTCGAGACCTCCTCGGGGATCCCCATTGCCGTCAGCTACGGGCCCGCCGACGTGGCGGGCATCGACTACCGGCAGGCGGTGGGCGACGCGGGCGTGGCGCCCTACGCTCGCGGCATCCACCCGGACATGTACCGGCGCCGCCTCTGGACGATGCGCCAGTACGCCGGTTACTCGAGCGCCGGCGAGTCCAACCGGCGCTATCGCTACCTTCTGGCCCATGGCACCACCGGCCTGTCGGTGGCCTTCGACCTGCCGACCCAGATCGGCTACGACTCGGACCACCCGCTGGCGCGCGGCGAGGTCGGACGGGTGGGCGTCGCCATCGACTCGATCGAGGACGTGCGGCGGCTGTTCGAGGGCATCCCCTTGGACCGGGTCACTACCTCGATGACCATCAACTCGACCGCCTCCATCCTGCTCGCCCTCTACCTGGCGGTGGCCGAGGAGCAGGGCGTGGCGTGGGAGAAGGTGGGGGGGACCGTCCAGAACGACATCCTCAAGGAATATGCCGCCCGCGGCACCTACATCTACCCGCCCCGCCACTCGCTCAAACTGGTCACCGACGTCATCGCCTTCTGCGCCCGGCGGGTGCCGCGCTGGAACCCGATCTCCATCTCCGGCTACCACATGCGTGAGGCGGGCTCGACCGCGGTGCAGGAGGTCGCGTTCACCCTCGCCCACGGCCTGGCTTACGTCGAGGCCGCTCTTACCCATGGCCTGGCGATCGACGACTTCGCCCCTCGCCTGTCGTTCTTCTTCAACGCCCACAACAATTTCCTCGAGGAGGTGGCGAAGTTCCGGGCCGCCCGCCGGCTATGGACCGAGCTGGTGCGGGAGCGCTTCGCGCCGCGCGACGAGCGCTCGCTGTGGCTGCGTTTCCATACCCAGACCGCCGGCTCGACCCTGACCGCCCAGCAGCCCGCCAACAACGTCGTGCGAGTGGCCCTGCAGGCGCTCGCCGCGGTCTGCGGCGGCACCCAGTCGCTGCACACCAACGCCCTCGACGAGGCGCTCGGACTGCCGACCGAGGAGGCCGCCCGGCTGGCGCTGCGCACCCAGCAGGTGATCGCGCACGAGAGCGGCGTCGCCAGCGTCGCTGACCCGCTCGGCGGCAGCTACGTGATCGAGGCATGGACCGACGAGATCGTCGCCAGGGCGCGCGACTACATCCGCCGCATCGACGAGATGGGCGGCGCCCTGGCCGCGCTCGAGGCGGGGTTCCAGCAGCGCGAGATCGCCGACGCCGCCTACCGCTTCCAGATCGCGGTCGAGGAGGGGCGAGAGAAGGTGGTGGGGGTCAACGTCTTCGCCGCCGCCTCGGGCGAGGCCGAGGCGGCGACCGTGGTGCTCGCCATCGATCCCGAGGCGGAGCGGGCCCAGATCGAGCGGCTGCATGCACTGCGCGAGCGGCGCGACGCCCCCCGCGCCGCGGCAGCGCTCGCGGCGCTCGCCGCGGCCGCCGCCGAGGAGCGCAATGTCATGCCATCCATTCTCGACGCCGTCCGCGCCGAGTGCACGCTGGGCGAGATCGCCGACGCCCTGCGCAAGGTCTACGGCGAGTACCGCGACACCTCGGTCGATTGACGAACGGTAGGGCCGCGGACAAGCGTCCGAGGACGGCGACCGGCGACAGGGCACCGGTGGCGAGAACCGGCCCGCCGGTCGCGCGCCCGCGCCGCCCGCCGATCGCTTGCTGCGCGGCCCGGCGGGGCCGGCGGGGCCGAGATGGTGACAAGGCCCGCTCCTGCCTGTAGGATGGCGCCAAATTCGCGGCGTCCGGCAACCCGGCCAACCATCTCGGAGGTCATCCTTTATGGCTAACTCCCTCTTTGCCACCAAGCCGATCGAGGAGCTCAAGCAGGAAGCCGCCGCCACCGGCTCGCACAGCCTCAAGCGGGTCCTGACCGCTCTCGACCTGACGACCCTGGGCATCGGCGCCATCATCGGCACCGGCATCTTCGTGTTGACGGGCCAGGCCGCGGCGGCGTACGCGGGACCGGCGATCGTGCTCTCGATGGTGCTGGCGGGCATCGCCAGCGGCCTGGCTGGCTTGTGCTACGCCGAGTTCGCCTCGACCGTGCCGATCGCGGGCTCCGCCTACACCTACGGTTACGCCACGCTGGGGGAGTTCGTCGCCTGGATCATCGGCTGGGACCTGATCCTGGAGTACGCCCTGGGCGCCGCGACCGTCGCCGTCGGCTGGTCGGGCTACCTGGTAAGCGTCCTCAAGGACTTCGGCATCCAGTTCCCCGCCGCGTTGAGCGCGGCGCCCGGCACGGCGGTGTTGCTCGCGGACGGCAGCAAAGTGACCGCGGTGTTCAATCTGCCCGCCGTGGTGATCGCGGTGCTGGTCACCATGCTGCTGGTGATCGGCATCCAGGAGTCGGCGCGGGTGAACGCGGTGATCGTGATCGTCAAGGTCCTGGTGGTGCTGATGGTGATCGCGGCCGGCGCCATGTACATCAACACCGGCAACTGGCATCCCTTCATTCCCCCGAACACCGGCGAGTTCGGCCATTTCGGCTGGAGCGGCATCCTGCGCGGGGCGGGGGTGATCTTCTTCGCCTACATCGGTTTCGACGCGGTGTCGACGGCGGCGCAGGAGGCGCGCAATCCGCAGCGCGACATGCCGATCGGCATCCTCGGCTCGCTGGTCATCTGCACCGTCCTGTACGTGCTGGTCTCCGGCGTGATGGTCGGCCTGGTGCCCTACACGGAGCTCGGCGTGCCGGCCCCGATGGCGGTGGCGATCGACGCCGCCAAGTCTCACGCCGGCACCGGCTTCATGGGGAGCGTCATCCGGGTGATGCCCTTCCTGGTCAAGTTCGGCGCCCTCGCCGGCCTGTCGTCGGTGATGGTGGTGATGATGCTCGGCCAGCCGCGCATCTTCATGTCGATGGCCAACGACGGCCTGCTGCCCGAATGGGCCAGGAAGATCCACCCGCGCTTCCGCACCCCCTGGGTCACCACCATCGTGACCGGGGTCGTGGTGAGCCTGGCGGCGGGCTTCACGCGCATCACGGTCCTCGGCGAGCTGGTGAGCATCGGCACGCTGCTCGCCTTCGTCATCGTGTCGTGCGGGATCATCGCGCTGCGCTACAAGCGCCCCGAGCTGGAGCGGGGTTTCCGCACCCCTTGGGTGCCGTTCGTGCCGGCGCTCTCGGCCCTGGTGGCGCTCGGCCTGATGGCCGGCCTGCCCGGGCCGACCTGGATCCGGCTGATCGTCTGGATGGTGATCGGCATCGCCCTCTACTTCTTCTACGGCTACCGCCACAGCGAGCTGCGGAAACGGTCGGGCTGAGTCGGCTACTTTTTGGCGGGCTTTTCGGGCGGCAGGGGCTTGGCGGCGCGCATGGCGTCGATGCGGTCGCGGATCTCTTTGAGCTTCGGCTCGGGCAGCAGCAGCACCGTGTCGCGGCCGCTGGCCCGCGCCGGCACGCCATGGGCGGCCCCGGATAACGGCGGATAGAGGGTCAGCGTCTCGCTGCCTGCCTGGCCGCCTTTGAGCTCGAAAGTCATGGCCGGCTGGGCGGCGCCGGCGCTCAGCGCTCCGGCCTCGGCCGGGTTGAGCAGCCGGTCGGCCTTGGCCTCGGTGACCGCGAACAGCAGGTCCGAGACCGGCAGATAGGAGATCGTCGCCGCTCCCCGCTTCCAGTCGGTGCCGCTACGAGTCAGCTGCATCGTCCCCTGGGCATCGCGCACCACCACCGAATCGACCTGGTGCACCTCGAGGCCGGAGAGCAGGGGCGAGCGCCAGTCGGCCGGCGGGCGCGCCAGCGTCTGGGCGAGGGGCGAGCGGGTCTCGAAGGCGGTGGCGCCGACCCGCGCCCAGGTCAGGTTGCCCGCCGTCTCCGGCGCCCCCGGCTGTGATGGGGCGGAGCTGGCGGGATGGCTGGCGCCCAGCTCGACGCGGAAGGGCTGGGGTTGGCCCCCGAGGACCGCTTCGAGCACGGCGTTGATCGGCGGGGTCGGCGGGGCCACCGGGGCCGGCGAGGAAGCGGAGGGCGGTGAGTCCACGAAGCGCTCGGCGCTCAGGCCTGTCAGGTCGCTGAGCAGCTTCTCCACCTGGTCGCGGTCGGCGCGATCGACGATCGGGCTCTCCAGCCAGAAGCGGTCGCCACGCCTGGCCAGCACGACGCGCGGCCCGCTGCCCACCGTCCATGCCAGCCGCGCGATGGCGTCGCGGTCGCCGTGGAACATCTGCCGGTCGCGCCAATCGCCCGGCTGCTTGTTCACTTCGGACAGCAGCGTGTCGCCGACCACGTAGGCTTGCGGCCGGCCGGCGATGGCGACGATGGCCTGGCCGCCGGTAGGGACGGCCGCGCCGATGTTCAGCACGGTCTCGCCGGCTTTCCCCGCCAGGGTCAGGGCCACCACCGCGCGCGGCTTGTCGAGCCCGACCTCGGCAGGCACCACCTGGTCGAGCGTGCGGGACTTCTCGAGGTTGGCCAGGCCGTCGAGCAGGCGGTCGACCGCGGCGGCGTCGGCGCGCGCCGCCAGCGGGCGCGTCAGCCGCCACTCGCCCAGGGCCGCGGAATCGGTCGCCGTTGCCGTCAAGGCGGCCGGGAGCTTGGCCGCGGCGGGTTTCGCCGCCAACGCCGGCGGCAGCCGCTCGAGCACCACTACGTTGCCGCCCGCGCCGCCGGCGCCACCCGCGCCGCCGGTCGCCAGGCGCACCCGGGTCACCTGGTCCTTCTTGAAGTCGAGCACCTTCTTGGCGCGCTGGGCGCGCTCGTCGCTCGACGGCAGATCGCGCTCGTAGAAGCGGATGAAGGCGGCGAGCGCCGCCACCACGATCAACAACACCACCAGGGTGCGCGGGCGCACGGCGGCTCTATCGCCTCCTGCGGAAATGAATGTAGATGCCGGCGGCGACCGCCAGCCCGGGAAGCAGCAGCAGCGACAGCACGTAGACCGTGCGCAGCTCGCCGGCGGTCAGGCTCAGCCGCACCTGCTCGGTCTTGCGCGGGGGGATGCCGAGCAGCGTCTCACGCTCCACCAGCCAGTTGAGCGAATTGGCGAGCAGCATCGCGTTGGTGCTGTTGGCGCGCACCAGCTGGTTGGTGGCGAAGTCGGAATCGCCGTAGACCACCAGGCGGGCCGGGCGGGCGCCGGCGCCGCCCTTGACCTCGACCGCCACGCCCAGCGACACCGGCCCGGGGACGTCCTTGTCGTCCTTGGTGACCTGGTCGAGGTGGGCGAGGTCGGTCTCTCCCCACCCCTGGCTGGAAGTGCGCAGCAGCTCGGTCACCTGGAGGTTCAAACCAGGCGGCGCCTCCCCCTTGGCGACCGAGCGCGCCAGGCTGACCAGCACCGGCAGGTTGCCGGAGCGCATCGCCTTGGTGATCGGATGATCGCCGTAGTCCTTGACGAACAGCGTCTCGGAGCCGAAGAACGGCAGCGGGTTGGCGGGATCGACGACGATGTCGCGTCCGACCTTGACGCCGTAACCGCTCAGCCAACCGTCGAGGCCGGTGTCCACCAGGGTGCCGCCAGCGAGGGTCGGGTCGAGCAGGATCAGCAGGCGGCCGCCGGCGCGCACGTAGGCCGAGAGCGCGTTCAGCTCGGGCTGCACCAGGGAGCTGGTGGGACCGGCGATCACCAGCAGGTCGGTCTTCGGGGGCACCGCCGGCTTGCCGAGCGAGGCCCATTCCTCGATCTCGAAGTTGTCGCGCCCGAGGATCTCGCGGGAGCTCGACAGGCCGCGCGGCCCGGTTTCGTCGAGGGAGTGCTCGCCATGGCCGGTGGTGAACAGGATCTTCGGCTTGCGCCCCTCGGCGAGCTGCAGCAGGGCGCTGGTGAACGCCTGCTCGCCCTTGTAACCGGTCATCTGCGGCTGCTGGCCCATCTGCACGCCGGAGAAGTCGAAATCCGCGAGCTCGGCGGCGTCCACCACCCGGCGGTCGTTGCCGGACGCAAACACCACGCCGGGGGTGGTGACGTTGTAGCGCCGGGCAAGCTGCTCGGCCTGTGCGGCGTTCTTCTCGGGATCGACCAGCCGCAGGTGCAGGCGCGGCGAGGCCGCGGCATAGCGCTGCAGCAGCTCGCGGGTCGGCTCGTAGACGTTCTGGTCCGGCGGCATCAGCATCACCACGTCGACGTCATGGCGCAGCTGCCTCAGTATCTCGCGGCTCTTCGGGGACAGCGTGTAGATGTGGCTGCCGGTCCAGTCGAAGCGCTTGTAGTACTTCGAGCTGAAGTAGTTGACGATGGCGAGCAGCCCCAGGATCAGCAGGATGCCTGCCGAGAGCGTGCCCGTCTTGACCAGCCGCCGGCGCCTCAGGGTCTCCATCCGGTCACCTCCACTTGCGGTCTTCGAGCGCCCGGCTGGCGAGGAAGAGGAAGAAGAAAATAGCCGACCCGTAATAGATCAGATGCCGGCTGTCCACGATGCCCTTGTGGAACTCCTCCATGTGACCGAAAAGGTTGACATAGCCCAGGGCCTGCTTGGCGACCTCGCCGTTGAACAGGTTGTCGAGGAGACCGATCAGGAACAGCACCGCGACCAGCACCACGAAGGTCATGATCGCCGCCAGCAGCTGGCTCTTGGTGAGCGCCGAGAACAGCACGCCAACCGAGAGGAACAGCGCTCCCAGGCAGAAGATCCCGAAGTAGCCGCCGGCGATCGGGCCCCAGTCGACGTGGCTGTAGCGCGCGACGATGCCGGCGTAGGCCACCGTCGGCACCCACAGCGCGCAATAGAAGGTAAGCGCCGCCAGGTACTTGCCGACGATCACCTGGACCTCGGTGATCGGCGCGGTCATCAGCACCTCGATCGAGCCGCTGCGCAGCTCCTCGGAGATCAGGCGCATGGTGAGCACCGTGGTGATGAAGCACAGGATGATCCAGAAGAAGAAGCCCTGGAAAAGCTGATCCATCGGGCGTTCGGTGCCGCCGCTGCGCGGATCGTTGAGGACGCTGATGACGGCGGCGAAGATGGCGCCGTTGTACACCAAGAAGAAGCACATCACCAGGTACGCGAGGGGCGACACGAAGTAGGCGCGCAGCTCGCGCAGGAAGGTGGCCTGCAAGGCCCTCACGACGGCACCTCGTCTTCCCCGTGGCCGGCGGCTGCCGGCGGCGGCGGCGGTGCCGCTTCGCCGGCGGCGCTCGCGCGGCTGGCGCCGCCCGCATCCGCTCCGTCCTCGGCGCTCATACTGCCCGCACCGGCCCCGCCGCTCGCACCGGCCGCACCGGCCGCGCCGCCCGCGCCGGCAGCGCCGCCCACCTCCAGGGGTTGCTCGTGAGTGGTGAGGCGGACGAAGACCTCTTCGAGCGAGGCCCGCTCCCGCGCCAGCTCGAGCAGCACCCACCCGCGCTCGACGGCGGCGCGGAAGACCTCTTCCCGCGGGTCGGCGGTGCGATCGCACTCCAGCACGAAGCTGCCCGGGCCGCCGGCGCCGGCACGCACGGCGATGACGCCGGCGATCTGTTCCAGGGTGGCCGGCGCCGCCTCAGGAGCGTCCTTCAACGTCACCCGCAGGCCGGGATTGCCGACCCACGACTGGCGCAGGCTCTCGGGCGTCCCCTCGGCGGCGATGCGGCCGCGGTCGATGATGATGACGCGGTCGCAGAGCAGCTCGACCTCGGGCAGGATGTGGGTGGAGAGCAGCAGCGTGCGCTCGCGCCCGAGCTCGCGGATCAGCTCGCGGATGGAGATGATCTGCTTGGGATCGAGACCGACGGTGGGCTCGTCGAGCACCAGCACCTCGGGCCGGTGCAGGATGGCGGTGGCGAGCCCGACCCGCTGCCGGAAGCCTTTCGAGATCGTGCCGATGATCTGGTGGCGGACCTCTTCGAGCATGCAGCGCTCGACCGCCTCGCCGACGGCGGCGCGCACCTCCCCGCCGGTCAGCCCTTCGAGCCGGGCGCGGTAGAGGAGGTACTCCTCGACCCGCATCTCGGGGTAGAGCGCGACGTTCTCGGGCAGGTAGCCGAGATGGCGGCGCACCTCGGTGGGCGACTCGAAGAGGTCGCGGCCCGCGACCGTCACCCGGCCGGCGGTTGGCGGCAGGAACCCGGTGATCATGCGGATGGTGGTGGTCTTGCCGGCGCCGTTCGGCCCCAGCATGCCAAGGATCTCGTGGTCCGCGGCGGTGAACGAGACGCCGTCGACGGCAGTGAAGTCGCCGTAGCGGCGGCTCAAATCGTGGGCTTCGATCATGCGGCTCCCTCAGACGGCAATTGAGCAATCCAGCATAGCGACGCACGTCACCATCCGCACGGGTGGAACCCGCATCGCCGCTCCGCGCATCAGCAAGATGGATGCCTCCGTCGCCAGGCCGGAGCCCCAGGGCGGAAGCGCCCGCGGAGCCGGAGGCACGAGTGAGCATACGCCAAACGTGTCTCGGCAGCGCCAAAATGGCGCGCAACAACACAAGTCCGATCTCGGCGAATGCCTACCGAAGAGAACCTCAACGGAGGGGCGGGAGGTGAGGGCCGCGGGCGGCGGACTCCTCCCGGCCGAACTTTGGGCGAGCCCCCGCAGTCCTCCGCACCCGCATCCAGCCCCCTCGCCCAAGAGAGGCCGGGAGGAGTCCGCCGCCCGCGGCCCGTCCGGAGGGGGATGCCCCGTAGTGTACAATCCCGCTCCGCCAAATGCCTGAAGCGGAACTACTTCCAACCGCGGACCGGCTGCTCTCCCTGGTCGACGCCATGGCCGGCCAGCCGGTGCTGATGCTGGTCGACCTGGTCGCCGACGTGTTCATCACCGGCGTCCCCAAGCGCATCAGCCGCGAGGCGCCGGTGTTGATCCTGACCTTCGAGGGCGAGCGGCTGACGCCCGGGGGCGGCGCCAACGCGGTGGCCAACGTCGCGGCGCTCGGCGGCCGGCCGCTGCCGCTCGGCGTGGTCGGCGACGACCCTCACGGCAAGCGCTTGCGCGACGCCCTCGCCAGCCTCGGCGTGTCCACCGCCGGCCTGCTGGTGCGGCGCGGCTTCCGCACGCCGACCAAGGTGCGCATCCTGGCCGGCGGCCGCCACCAGGTCAAGCAACAGATCGTGCGCTACGACGTCGAGGACACGCTCGAGCTGTCCGGCGCGGAGCGCGAGCGCTTCGCCGCGGCGCTCGCGGGCTGGCGCGGCGCGGCGCGGACCGCCATCGTCTCCGACTACGGTTATGGCGTCGTCGAACCCTCGCTGCTCCCGCCGCTGCGCGCCGCGCTGGCGCCGGGCGGCACGGTGGTGGGCGACAGCCGCTTCCGGCTGGCGGGCTTCGCCGGCCTCGACGGCGCCACCCCCAACGAGGAGGAGACCGAAGCGCTGCTCGGCTCGCGCATCGCGGACGACATGGCCTTACTGGAACGCGGCGGCCGCGGCCTGCTCGCCCGGCTCGGCGTCCGTTTCCTGCTGGTCACCCGCGGCAGCCGCGGCATGAGCCTCTTCCAGGCGGGCTCGACGGCCCACCTGCCGGTCTCCGGCACCGACCAGGTGGCCGACGTCACCGGCGCCGGCGACACCGTCATTGGTACCTTCGCTCTCGCCCTAGCCGCCGGCGCCACGCCGCTCGAGGCGGCGGTGCTGTCCAACTACGCCGGCGGAGTGGTGGTCATGAAGGCGGGCACCGCCACGCTCACGCCCGATGAGCTGCGGCGCGTCATCCGCGCCGACCGGCGGCCGCTCGAGGAGCTGCGATGGGCGCCGTCCTGAGCCAGGCGCAGCTCGCCGTGCGGCTCGCCGAGCTGGCCGCCGCGGGGCGCCGGATCGCCTTCGCCAACGGCCACTTCGACCTGCTCCACGTCGGGCACCTGCGCTACCTGCGCGCAGCCAAGGCAGAGGTCAGCGAGGCCGGCGAGGCGGGCGTCCTGGTCGTCGCGATCAACGGCGACGCCTCCGTAGCGCGCCGGAAGGGTCCCGGGCGCCCCCTGGTGCCGGCCGCCGAGCGCGCCGAGCTGGTGGCCGCCTTGGAGCCGGTGGACTTCGCGGTGATCTTCGAGGAGGACTCGCCGGCCGCCCTGCTCTCCCGGCTGCGCCCGGACGTGCATTGCAAGGGTCCCGACTACGGCTCTCCCGAACGCGTCCCCGAGTATGAGGTGGTGCGTGCCTACGGCGGCCGCACCGTTCTGGTCGGCGACCCCAAGGATCACGCCACCAGCGACCTCATCGGCCGCATCAGGCGGTTGCCGCAGCCGCCGGACACCGGCCGGGGCGCCCCGGAAACCGCCGGCGAATGATGCGAATGAGCGCGGCCGATCCCGATCTCTCGCGCGCCCGCATCCTGCTCGTGCGCACCAGCAGCTTGGGCGACGTGGTGCACTCGCTGCCGGTGCTCGCCGCACTGCGCCGGCACCTGCCGTGCGCCAGGCTCGGCTGGGTGGTCGAGGAACCGTTCGCGCCGCTGCTCGCCGGCCATCCCGACCTGGATCAGCTGATCGTCGTGCGCTTGCGCCAATGGGGCCAGCGGCCGCTTGCGGCACGCACGCTTGCCGAAACAGCCGGCTTCCTCGCCGCGCTCGACCGCTTCGCGCCCCAGGTCGTGCTCGACCTGATGGGCAATCACAAGGCGGCGGTGATCGCCGCGCTGTCGCTCGCGCCGCGCCGCATCGGCCACGCCCCCGACGGCCGCCGCGAGCCGTCGAGCGCGCTGTGGCTGTCCGAGCGGGTGCCGGCGGACGGCACGCACGCGGTCGACCGCGCCCTGTCGCTGCTCGATGCCCTGGGGCTGCCGCGCGAGCCGGCGGACTTCGGCGGCGACAAGCTCTTCCGCGGTCAGGCCACGGGCGAGGAAGCCTCCTCCGCTCCCTTTGCCCTGGTCCATCCCGGCGCGGGCTGGGGCAACAAGGCCTACCCGCCGGCCTGGTGGGGCGAGGCGGCGCGGCGGCTGCACGCCGCCACCGGCGTGGCCACCAGGGTCGCCGCCGCGCCCGGCGAGGAGGCCCTCGCCGCGGCGGTCGTGGCGGCGGCCGGCGGTGTCTCCGGCGGCGCCGCCGAGGCGGTCGCCGCTCCCGACCTGCCGGCGCTCGCGGCCTTGCTGCGCAAGGCGGCGCTGATGCTGGGCGGCGACACCGGGCCCACCCACTTGGCGCACGCGCTCGGCACGCCGGTGCTGATGGTCATGGGTCCGACCGATCCCGAGCGCCATGGCCCCTACCGGGCGCCGGACCGCGCCATCTACCGGCGCCTGCCGTGCAGCTTCTGCTACCGGCGGTTCGGCGAGGCCAAGGCCTGCCTGCTCGAGGTGCCACCCGAACGGCTCGCCGAGCGTGCCGCGGAGTTGCTGGCACGGCCGATAAATGACGGCCTCTCTTCGCGTTGACCCTCTTTCCCGGCCGCTGCTAGACTGACGGGTCAGGGGCAACCAGCAACGAGAACGCCCGCCGGGAGCGGCGGGCGCGTGGGCGGGGTCCATCGGCCGGCATCGTCGACACCGTTGCGGTCAACGAGGTCGACGACGCAGCTGAAGTCGCTGACGCCGCTGGCGCCGATCGGTGCCGCTGGCGCCAATCGGCACCGTCGGACAGGAGACGCGTAAGCATGGCAACGGAATACGTGGCGCGCCGGCAGACGGGCCAGACCAGCAAGTTCGGCGAGCTGCTGGTGCGCAGCGGCAAGATCGATCAGCAGCAGCTGCAGGAGGCGCTGGTCTTTCAGAAAGAACAGGGCGGCCGCCTCGGGGCGGCGCTGGTCAAGCTCTCCCACATCACCGAGCGCCAGCTGGTCGAGGCGCTCAGCTTGCACTTCGGCGTTCCGGCGGTCGACCTGTCGGCCACCGAGATCGACGAGGTGGTGATCAAGATCATCCCCGCCGACATCGCGCGCAAGTACACCATCGTGCCGGTCAGCAAGGCGGGCGCCACGGTCACCGTGGCGATGCTCGACCCCTCCAACGTCTTTGCCATGGACGACGTCAAGTTCATGACCGGCTACAAGGTCGAGCCGGTGGTGGCGGCCGAGAGCGGCATCCGCGCCGCCATCGACAAGTATTACGGCTCGACCCATGCGATCGAGCTCAAGAAGGTCATGGAGGACCTCTCGGAAGAGGCCGGGACCGGCACCGATCTCGAGGTGCTCGAGGAGGAGCAGGACCTCGACCTGGCGACGCTCGAGGAAGAATCCGAGCAGGCGCCGGTGGTCAAGCTGGTCAACATCGTGCTCACCGACGCCATCAAGCGCGGCGCCTCCGACATCCACATCGAGCCTTACGAGAAGGAATACCGGGTCCGCTACCGCATCGACGGCATCCTCTACGAGATGATGCACCCGCCGCTCAAGCTCAAGGAGGCGATCACCAGCCGCTGCAAGATCATGGCGCGGCTGGACATTGCCGAAAAGCGCCTGCCGCAGGACGGCCGCATCAAGATCAAGACCAAGATCGCCGGCAAGGCCAAGGACCTCGATTACCGGGTCTCGGTGCTGCCCACGCTGTTCGGCGAGAAGATCGTCATGCGGCTTCTCGACAAAGACAAGCTGATGCTCGACATGGCGAAGCTGGGCTTCGAGGCGGAGTCGCTGCGCCGCTTCGAGAACGCCATCCTCAAGCCCTACGGCATGGTGCTGGTCACCGGCCCCACCGGGTCGGGCAAGACCAACACGCTCTACTCGGCGCTGCAGCGCATCAACACCCCCGAGGTCAACATCATCACCGCCGAAGACCCGGTCGAGTTCAACCTGATGGGCATCAACCAGGTGCAGATGCGCGAGCAGATCGGCCTCAACTTCGCCGCCTCGCTGCGCTCGTTCCTGCGTCAGGACCCCAACATCATCCTGGTCGGCGAGATCCGCGACTTCGAGACCGCCGAGGTGGCGATCAAGGCCGCGATGACCGGGCACCTGGTGCTCTCGACGCTGCACACCAACGACGCCCCCTCGTCGATCAACCGCCTGATGAACATGGGCATCGAGCCGTTCCTGGTGGCCACCTCGGTGCACCTGATCGCCGCCCAGCGGCTGGTGCGGAAGATCTGCTCTTTCTGCCGCGAGCCGGCGGCCGAGGTGCCGCCCAACGTGCTGGTCGAAGCCGGCTTCTCCGACGCCGAGTCGCGCACCTTGAAGCTGTTCCGTGGCCGCGGCTGCGAACGTTGCAGCAACACCGGCTACAAGGGGCGCATTGCGCTCTTCGAGGTCATGGAGGTGGAGGACGAGATCCGCGAGATGATCCTCTCGGGCGCCAGCTCCTACGAGCTGCGGGTCAAGGCGATCCAGAACGGCATGATCACCCTGCGCGGCAGCGGCCTGCAGAAGATCCGCGACGGCATCACCACGATGGAAGAGGTGCTGCGGGAGACGGTGCTGTGATCAGGACCGTTCAGCCCTGATCACTGCGGCGGCGGTCCCGGCTCGCGGCTGCCGAACTTCTTCGCCATCGCCGCGATGCCCAATCCGACGAGCACCACCACGCTGGCGCCGATCCAGCGGGTCGGCATGCCCGCCAGGCTGGCCAGCCAGGCAAGGCCGGCCACCGCGACCAGGAAACCGATCAGATAGATCACACTCGATTGCGACATTGGCCACCTCCGGTGAATGGATGTTCCGTCACCGCGCCAGCTGCTCGCGCACCGCGGCCTCGACCGCCGCGAGAGCGTGCGGCAGCTTGTCCGGCTCGCGGCCGCCGGCCTGCGCGAAGTCGGCGCGGCCGCCGCCGCCGCCGCCGACCACCGCCGACAGCGTCTTGACCAGCTCGCCGGCCTTGATTCGCGGCGTCAGGTCCTTGCTCACCGCCGCCACCAGCGAGACGGTGTCCTCGCCGCGCGTGCCGATCACCACCACCCCCGAGCCGAGCTTCGAACGCAGGGCATCGGCCATCTCGCGCAGCTCGCTGGCGGGCGCCGGCGGCACCTCGCGCGCCAGCACCCGCACGCCGTCCACCAGGATCTCGCCGTCGGCGGCGGCCGGCCCGCCGGAGACCAGCTGCATGCGCAGGCGGCGCATCTCGTGCTCGAGCTGGTCCTGGCGTTGCCGCAGCTGCTCGGCCTTCTGCAGCTGCTGCTCGTAGTCGCCGGAGCGGATCCCCAACCGCGACACCAGCTCGGCGTACGCGGTGCGCAGCCGCCGCACCTCGGCGAGGGCGTAGGCGCCGGTCACCGCCTCGATCCGCCGCACGCCCGAGGCGACGCCGCGCTCGGCCTCGACGAGGAAGAGGCCGATCTCGCCGGTCGAGTGGACGTGGCAGCCGCCGCACAGCTCGAGGCTGAAGCCGGGGACGCCGACGGTGCGCACCCGCTCGCCGTACTTCTCGCCGAACAGCGCCATGGCGCCGGCGGCGATCGCTTCCTGGTAGCTCCGGGTCACGACATCGGTGGTCACCGCGCGGCGGACCCACTCGTTGACCAGGTCTTCGACCTCCTCCTGCTCCTTGCGAAACAGGGCGCGATGATAGGTGAAGTCGAAGCGCAGCCGGTCCGGAGCCACCAGCGAGCCGGCCTGGCGCACGCTCTTGCCCAGCACCTGCCGCAGGGCGGCGTGCAGCAGATGGGTGGCGGTGTGATTGCGCTGGATGGCGAGCCGCAGCTCGTGATCGACCCGCAGATCGACCCTGGTGTGACGGCCCAGCTCGCCCTCCTCCACCTCCACGAAGTGATAGCTGACCCCGGCACCGTCTTTCTGGGTGTCCGCGACCTTGGCCCTGCCGCCGTCCCAGAGCATCAGGCCGGTGTCCCCCACCTGGCCGCCGGACTCGGGATAGAAGACGGTCTCGTCGAGCACCACGACACCGCTCTGGCCGGCGGTGAGCGTCGCGACCCGCACCGGCGCGCCGTCCTTCCAGGTGGCGAGGCGCACCACCTCCGCCTGGCCGCCAAGCAGCTCGGTGCGGTCGTAGCCCTCGAAACGGGTCTCGGCGAGATCGGCGTGGCCGCGCACCACTTCGCGCAGCGCGGCGAGGCGGCTCTGCACCTCCTGGGTGGCGCGCCGCGACTGCTCGCGTTGCGTCTCGAGGGCAGCGCCGAAGCCGTCCTCGTCGACGAGGAAGCGCTCCTCCTCGGCGATCTCGCGGATGACGTCGATCGGCAGTCCGTAGGTGTCGTAGAGCCGGAACACCATCGGTCCGGGCAGCGTCGTCTTGCCCTCGGCCCGCAGCCGCTCGATCTCCTCCTGCACCTGGCGGGCGCCGTTGGCGACCGTCGAGCGGAACTTCTCCTCCTCCGCCTGCAGGGTGGCCATCGACGCCTGGCGGGTCGCCGCCAGCTCGATGTAGGCGCCACCCATCACCTCGCCGAGCACCGGCACCAGGCGGTGGAGGAAGGGTTCCTCGAAGCCGATGCGCATGCCGTGGCGCACCGCCCGGCGCAGCAGGCGGCGGAGCACGTAGCCGCGCCCCTCGTTGCCGGGGATGACGCCGTCGGCGAGCAGGAAGGTCACCGCGCGCAGGTGATCGGCGATCACCCGGAGGGCGACGTCGCTCTCGGGATCGCCGCCGTAGCGGATGCCGGCCAGCTCGGCGGCCCCGGCGAGCAGCGGCCGGAAAAGGTCGGTGTCGTAATTGGAGTCGACGCCCTGCAGCACCGACGCCACGCGCTCGAGCCCGGCCCCGGTGTCGATCGAAGGACGCGGCAGCGGCAGCAGCTCGCCGGGTTGACCGCCATGGGCGGCGGCCGCGCCGGCGGGCGCCTGAGCGCGCTCGTACTGCATGAAGACCAGGTTCCAGATCTCGAGGTAGCGCCCGCTGCCCGTTCCCTCCGGCCAGGGGACCGGCGGCAGCTCGGGATGCAGGTCGACGAAGATCTCGCTGCACGGGCCGCAGGGCCCGGTCTCGCCCATCGCCCAGAAATTGTCCTCGCGCCCGCAGCGGCGGACCCGCTCCGGCGGCAGGCTCGAGAGCTCGAGCCAGAGCGCGTGCGCCTCGTCGTCTTCCTCGAAGACCGTGGCCGTCAGCCGCTCGGCGGGGATGCCCCACACCTTGGTCACCAGCTCCCAGGCGCCGCGAATGGCCTCCTCCTTGAAATAGTCGCCGAAGGAGAAGTTGCCGAGCATCTCGAAGAAGGTGTGGTGGCGGACGCTCGGGCCGACGTTTTCGAGATCGTTGTGCTTGCCCGAGACCCGCACGCATTTCTGGACCGAGACAGCGCGCGGCGACGGCGGCTGCTCCTGTCCCAGGAAGTAGTTCTTGAACGGAACCATCCCGGCGTTGACGAACAGCAGGCTCGGATCGCCGTGCGGCACCAGCGGCGCGCTGGGGACGACACGGTGGCCGCGGGCGCTCCAGAACTCGGTGAAGCTACGGCGGATCTCGGAGCTTTTCATGGTTCAGGGGACAAATTTCGTTCTCGTCATCCGAGAAATGAAACGACTGCTGCTAGCGATCGATCGCGGACTAAGTAAAGCATCGATCGGATCGCCCCCGCATCCCCTCGATCCCCTTCCCACCCTCCGGGGGGAAGGGGACGCCCCCACCCCTTCGCTCGCCGACCATTTGTTATTAGTCCGACTCGGGGAGATCTTCCACGCCGGCGGGGTGCTCTTTCAGGACGGCAAAGATAGCACGGCGCGAGAAGCCCTTCCGCGAGAGGTGGCGGGCCAGCGCCGCGGCGCTCTTGCCGTGCCAGCGCCGGGCGGCCTCGCGCGCGGCGGGCAGGTCGTCGTCCGGGAGCTCGTCGAGCGCCGCCGCCACCGCTTCCGGCGGTGCGCCGCGCCGCTCGAGCTCGGCCCGCAGCCGCGGCCGCCCTTCGGCGCCACGGGCCAGCCGGGAGGCCACCAAGCCGCGCGCCGCCGCGGCGTCGTCGAGCCAGCCCTCCCGCGCCAGGCGGTCGAGCGCCTGCTCGATCTCCGGCCGCGGATGACCGCGCCTCAGCAGCTTGGCCGCGAGCTCGGCGCGGAAATGGGGCCGCAGCGCGAGCAGACGGCAGGCCTGGTCGTAGCAGGGAACCGTGCGGTCGGCGGCGGGATTGCCAGCCGGGCGGGAGCCGCCGCCGGTCTCGTCAGCAGGCACCTCGCGGCCTCGTCGCTCAATGCTGCTCGAGGTCGAAGCTGCCGGCCCCGGTCAGCAAGTCGCCGTCGCCGGGCATCGCCAGCGACTCCTCCATCTGCTCGCGCGAGACGTCGGCGGTGAACTGCACGCCCTGGATCTTGAGCTTGAACTCGTCCGGATTGGTGGCGCGCTGGAGCGCATCCTCGAGCGTGATCAGGCCGCTCTTGTACAACTGGAAGAGCGACTGGTCGAAGGTCTGCATCCCGTACTGGCTGGTGCCCAGGGCGATCTGCTCGCGGATGTACTTCGTCTTCTCCTTGTTCTCGATGCACTCGCGGATGTAGGCGGTGGAGATCAGCACCTCCGACGCCGGCACCCGGCCGATGCCGTCGGCACGCGGCACCAGGCGGAGCGAGACGATGGCCTTGAGCACCTGCGACAGCTGGATGCGGATCTGCTTCTGATGGTGAGGCGGGAACACCGAGATGATGCGGTTGACGGTCTCGGTGGCGTCCAGGGTGTGCAGGGTGGAGAAGACCAGGTGGCCGGTCTCGGCGGCCAGCAGCGCGGTCTCGATGGTCTCGAAATCTCGCATCTCGCCCACCAGCACCACGTCCGGGTCCTGGCGCAGGGCGGCGCGCAGCGCGGTCGCGAAGCCGCGGGTGTCGACGTCGACCTCGCGCTGGTTGACGATCGACTTCTTGTCGCGGTGCAGGAACTCGATCGGGTCCTCGATGGTCATGATGTGCTCGCCGCGCGAATTGTTGATGTAGTCGACCATCGCCGCCAGCGTCGTCGACTTGCCGGAGCCGGTGGTGCCGGTGCACAGCACCAGGCCGCGGCGCTCCTCGCAGATGCGCTCGAGCACCGGCGGCAGCATCAGCTCGCGCACGCTCATGATGCGTGCCGGGATGACGCGCATCACCAGGCCGACCGCGCCGCGCTGCTGGAAGACGTTGCAGCGGAAACGTCCCAGCCCGGGCACCGAGTAGGCGATGTCGAGCTCGAGGTCCTCCTTGAAGCGCTGCTTCTGGCGGGCGTTCATGATCGAGAACGCCATGGCGATGGTGTCTTCCTGCATCAGGCGCTTGAGCTCGCCGAGCGGATTGAGCTCGCCGTCGATGCGCAGCACCGGGTGGCTCCCCACCTTGAGGTGGAGGTCCGACGCCTTGCGCTCGATTGCCATCTTGAGCAGGTCGTTGATGTTCATCGCGGCGCTCCTTTGGCGCCCTGGCGCCCTCAGTCGGCGATGTCGGTGCCGGGCTGGCCGACGGCAGCCAGGACTTCGCGAGGCTCCCTGGATTCGCGCGCCTCGCGGGACTCGCGGAGGTCCCGGGAGTCTCGAGGTTCGGGAAGCTCCAGCGCATCCTCGCGCCGGTGCTGCTGCGAGGATGCCGCCGGGGTCACCGGGAACAGCCAGCCGTGCCGGTCCTCGATGTCGCCGGAGAGCATGCCCAGGAACTCCGCCGCCAGCCGCAGGGTGATCTCGCCCGGACGGCCGGCGCCTACCGCGATGCGGTCCACCGAACGGACGGGAGTGATCTCGGCGGCGGTGCCGGTGAAGAACAGCTCGTCACAGGTGTAGAGCAGGCCGCGCGGAATCACCTGCTCGCGCACCTCGATGCCGAGGTCGCGCGCGAGGGTGATCATGGCGTCGCGGGTGATGCCCGGCAACAGCGAGGCCGACACCGGCGGCGTCATCAACACGCCGCCCTGGACGATGAAGAGGTTCTCGCCGGAACCTTCGCTGACGTAGCCGCCGGCATCCAGCGCGATGCCTTCGACGAAGCCGTTGGTGATGGCCTCCATCTTGATCAGCTGCGAGTTGAGGTAATTGCCCGTCGCCTTGGCCATCGCCGGCAGGGTGCTCGAGGACGGCCGCCGCCAGGACGAGACGCAGGCGTCGACCCCATCCTTGAGCGCCTCGTCGCCGAGGTACCTGCCCCAGGGCCAGGCGGCGATCACCACTTCGACCGGCGAGCGGAGCGGGTTCACGCCCATGGAGCCGAAGCCGCGGAACACCAGCGGCCGGATGTAGCACGCCTCGAAACCGTTGCTGCGGATCGTATCGACGATGGCGTCGCCGATCTGCGCGACGGAGAACGGCAGCTCCATGCGGTAGACCTTGGCGGAGTACGCCAGGCGGCTCAAGTGCTCCGGCAGCCGGAAGATGGCCGAGACGACCTCCTGGGTCGCGGGGTTGACGGTGCGGTAGCAACGGATGCCCTCGAAGACCCCGGAGCCATAGTGCAGCGCATGGGTCAGGACATGGACCGTGGCCTTCTCGAACTCGACCAGCTCGCCGTTCTTCCAGATCCATCGGACGTTGGCAAAGGGGTTGGGCGCGGCCAAGGACCACCTCCTTTAGGTGTCTCCCGATGCTAGCCCGAAGGTACCTCCGGGGCAAGCCCTCCGGCCGGGCCGAGGGCGGCGGGCTCCTCCGGCCTCCGGTTGGCCGGGGCTTTGGATGCGGGTTCGTGGACTGCGGTGCCGGCCAAACGGCGGCCGGAGGAGTCCGCCGCCCTCGGCCCTCCTCCTCCCCTACGGTTGTGGGTCTCTTCGGCGACCGGGGAGGAGGGTGGCGCTCTCTATCTCTCCGACGTTGTTCCTCAGGAGAAGTAGGGCGGCACCGGCCACGACGGCGGTTTCGATGCGTAGGATCCTGGGGCCCAGGGAGATGCGCTGCCAGCCTCCGGCCTCGAGAGTCTCTAGTTCGGCTGGCGACCAGCCTCCTTCGGGTCCTACCAGCAGGGACTCCTTGGGGGACTTGGACGGCGACGGCTGGGTTGGGCTCGCGAAACCTGGCGCGGTGGGGTCCAGGAGCCAGCGGTTCTCGGCATCGGCCGCGAAGTCGGTCACTTCGGCGAAGGCGTGCGGGCCGGTCACCTCGGGACAGCGCGCGCGGTGGCACTGCTCGACGGCGGCGATCGCCACCCGCCGCAGGCGCTCGGCGGTGCCGGCGCCGAAGCTGCGCGGGCCGCGCTCGGTGTTGAGGAAGCGCACCGCGCCGGCTCCGATCTCGGTGGCTTTCTCGACCAGCCAGGAGGCGCGCTCGGGGCGCAGCGTGGCGACCAGGACTTCGAGGCGCAGTCGCGGTTCGTTGGGCGCGGCCGGCTCCGCCAGCTCGACCAGCGCCGCGCTGCGCCCCACCTGAATGACCTCGCCCCAGCGCGCCCGCCCCTCGCCGTCGACCACTCGCAGGCGCTCGCCGACGCCGACCCGGCGGGCCCGGAAGAGGTGCCGGTAGATGTCGCCCTCCACCGTCAACAGGGGCTGCGGCAGTGGCGGCTGGGCCGCGGCATCGCGCCGGTCTCCGGCGGCTCCGGCGGCTCCGGCGGCACCGCCGGCTGGCCGGCCGCCGTCATCGGCGTCGCCCGAGGCGAAGCGGTGCGGTTCGACGACCAGGGTGATCAAGTCCGTGCCCGGGACAGTCGCAAGGCCGTCCACTCGCCGCTCACGAGCGGATGGCCGATCTCGTGCAGACCGCGCGCCGCCAGCCGCGCCGATACTGCCGCGGCGCGCTCCGCCAACAGCCCCGACAGGATGAGCGTACCGAGGGGGGCCAGCAGCGGCAGCAGGTCGCCGAGGTCGGGGAGGATCTCTTCCGGCACCACGTTGACGATCATCAGGTCGAAGCGGCCAGCGGCCTCGCCGCGCGGCGCGAGCGCCGCGGCGCGGCCGGCGAAGAGCAGGGGATGAAGGCCGTTGAGGCTGCTGTTGGCACGGGCCTGCACCACCGCCATGGGGTCGGCGTCGAAAGCCACGACCCGCGCCGCGCCCCAGGCGAGAGCCGCGAACGCCAGGATGCCGGTGCCGGTGCCGACGTCGAGCACCGAGCGGCCGGCGAGCTCGGCCGCTTCCAGCAGCTCCAGCGCCAGGGCGGTCGATTCGTGGCTGCCGATGCCGAAAGCGGTGCGCGCCGGCAGCCGGAGCAGCCGCCGTCCCGCGGGAACCGCCGCCGGCGCCGCCGCTGCCTCGGGCTCGCGCGGATCGATCAGCAGCGTCCGGCCGAGCGGAAATGGCACCGCTCGCCGGCGGTACTCCGCCATCCAATCGACGTCCGGCAGCTCGTCCTCGGAGAGACACTCGCAGGCCGCCGGCGGCACCGGCGGCGCTGATGGCTCCCGGGGCCCGAACCAGGCGGTCAGCCGCAGCCGGCCATCCGGCTCGCTCTCGGTGCTCACGCCTAGGGTCCCGGCCTGCCAGAGGTCGGCGACCAGGCTCTCCTCGAGTTCGGCGGGAAGCCGGTAGACGCGGCGCAGGTAAGGCATGGAACGGCTCTGGCGGACCACCTTGCCGGGCTATCCGAAGAGATTCTTCATGCGATCGAGCACCGTCTTCTCCTCGCGCACCGGATGGCCGCGCAGCTCGGCCAGGCGGCGGAGCAGCTGCATCTCTTCTTCGGAGAGATCGCGAGGATTGGGAACCTCGATCTGAACGCTGACCATTTGATCGCCACGGCCGCTGCCGTCGAGCCGATCGATACCCTCGCCGCGCAGCCGGAAGTCGCGGCCGTAGGCCGTGCCGGGAGGGACCTCGAGCGGGGACTTGCCGCGCAAGGTGTCGACTTCGACCGTGGTGCCCAGCACCGCCTGCTCATAGCCGATCGCCAGGCGCGAGTGGACGTTGGCGCCCTCGCGGCGGAAATGCCGGTGCGGCTTGACCGCGAGCACCACGTAGAGGTCTCCTGGCGGCCCGCCGCGACGGCCGTGCTCACCCTCCCCGCTCAGCCTGAGGCGGGCGCCGGTGTCGACGCCGGAGGGAATCTTCACCGAGATCGAGCGCTCGCGCTCGACCCGCCCCTCGCCGCGGCACTCGTGGCAGGGGTTGGCGATCACCCGGCCCTCGCCCTGGCACTGCGGACAGGTGCGCGCGACGGTGAAGAACCCCTGGCTGTAGCGCACCTGCCCGCGGCCACCGCACGCCGAGCAGGGGCTCGGCGCCGACTTGTCGGCGCTGCCGCTGCCGGCGCACCGCGGGCAGGTTTCCAGGCGCGGGATGCGCAGCTTCATCTCGGTGCCGAAGACCGCCTCCTCGAAGGAGAGCGAGAGATCGTAGCGGAGATCGGCGCCGCGCAGGGCCCCGGAGCCACCCCCGCGGCGGCCGCCGCCGAAGCCGAAGAGGTCGCCCAGGATGTCGGAGAAATCGGCGAAGATGGTGGGGTCGAAGCCGCCGCTGCCCACTCCCGCCACGCCCTGGTGGCCAAAGCGATCGTAGCGGGCGCGCTTGTCGCCGTCGGAGAGCACCTCGTAGGCTTCCGAAGCCTCCTTGAAGCGCGCCTCGGCGTCGCCGTCGCCCGGGTTGCGGTCGGGGTGATACTTGATCGCCAGCCTCCGGTAGGCCGACTTGAGCTCCACCGCGCCGACCGTGCGTTCGACGCCCAGCACCTCGTAGTAATCACGCTTTGCCATGGGTCTGGAGTGTCTGGTGAAGGCTGGAATGCCCGGTGAACGCCCTGGTCAACCCTTGTTGGACTGGTCCGGCTGGCCGATGCCCGCCGGCCGGCCCGAGTGGCCGGGGCCGCGCGCGTTGGAGAGCATCACCTCCGAGAGGATCTGCGCCACCGAGTTGAGATCGTACATCGCGGCCTCGAGCTCGGCCTGGGTCTCATTGCCGAGCGCCACCCGCGCCCCGAGCAGCACCTCGTGGATTCGCCGCGCGGAAGCTTCGGGAAGCAGCGGCCGGAACTGCGTGTAGACGCGCTCGTTGCTGTAAATCAGCCCCTCGACGCGGTTCTTGAGCTGGCGCAGCTCGCGGCGCTTGCCGTCGGCCTGGGCGTGCTCGTTGGCCTCCTCGACCAGGCGGCGCACCTCGCTCTCGGAGAGCCCGCCGGCCGGGTTGATCTGCATGCTCTGCGAGAGATTCGTGGCGAGGTCGCGGGCCGAGACGTTGACGATACCGTTCGAATCGATCGCGAAGGTGACCTCGATCTGCGGGATGCCGCGCGGCGCCGGAGGGATGCCGACCAGCTCGAAGCGCCCCAGCGATTTGTTCTGGTTGGCCAGCTGGCGCTCGCCCTGCAGCACGTGGACGCGCACCGTGTCCTGGTTGTCCACCACGGTGGTGAAAATCTGCGTGTTCTTGGTCGGAATGGTCGAGTTGCGTTCGATCAGTTTGGTGAACAGGCCGCCTTGCGTCTCGACGCCCAGCGACAGCGGAGTGACGTCGAGCAGCACCAGGTCCTTGATGTCGCCGCGCAGGATGCCGCCCTGGATCGCGGCGCCAACCGCCACCACCTCGTCGGGATTGATGTCGCGATTGGGCTTGCGGCCGAAGATCCGCTCGACCGTGGCGGCGACCAGCGGCGTGCGGGTCTGGCCCCCTACCAGCAGCACCTCGTCGATCTGGTCCGGCCGCAGGTTGGCCTGGCGCAGCGCGTCCAGGCACGGTCCTTCGGTGCGCGCCACCAGGTCGTGCACCAGCTGCTCGAAGTGGTCGCGGGTCAAGGTGCGCGCCAGGTGGCGTGGTCCCGAGACGTCGGCGGAGATGAACGGCAGGTTGATCGCCGCGTCGGCGGCGCTCGACAGCTCGCACTTGGCGCGCTCGGCGGCCTCCTTCAAGCGCTGCAACGCCATGCGATCGCCGCGGAGCTCGATGCCGGTCTCGTTGCGGAAATCGGCGATCAGCCAGTCCATGATGCGCTGATCGAAATCCTCGCCGCCCAGGAAGGTGTCGCCGGCGGTGGCGCGCACCTCGAAGATCCCCTGCGACAGCTCGAGGATCGAAACGTCGAAGGTGCCGCCCCCCAGGTCGTAGACCGCGATGACCTGGTTCTCCTCCCGCCGGTCGAGACCGTAGGCGAGGGCGGCGGCGGTCGGCTCGTTGAGGATGCGCAGCACGTCGAGGCCCGCGATCTTGCCGGCGTCCTTGGTCGCCTGCCGCTGCGAATCGTCGAAATAGGCCGGGACGGTGATCACCGCCTCGGCGATCTCCTCCTGCAGGCCCTCCTCGACGAACTCCTTGATCTCGCGCAGGATCAGCGCCGAGATCTCCTCCGGGCTGTATTGGCGGTCGCGGATCTCGATCTTGACGTCACCGTTGGGAGCGCGCACCACCGAGTAGGAGAGCACCTCGCGCGCCTTGGTCACCTCGGGATCGTTGTACTTGCGGCCGATCAGGCGCTTCACCGCGAACACCGTGTTGTGCGGATTGGTGATCGCCTGCCGCTTGGCGATCGGCCCCACCAGCCGGTCCCCTTCCTCGGCGAAGGCGACGATCGAGGCGGTGGTGCGGCTGCCCTCGCGGTTGGTCAACACCCGCGGCTCGATACCTTCCACGATCGAGACGCAGCTGTTCGTCGTCCCGAGGTCGATGCCGATGATCTTGCTCAAACCGCCGGCTCTCCACGCCCGCCGTCCGATGACTGCCGGGGCGAGGACTCCTGGGCCTGCCGGGTGCCGGTGCTCTCGGGCGGCACCGCCACCTTGACCATCGCCGGCCGCAGCAGGCGGTCGTGCAGCATGTAGCCGCGCACCAGCGTCTCGGTCACCGTCGGCATCGTCACCTGGTCGCTCTCGGTGCGCGCCACCGCCTCGTGCACCATCGGGTTGAACGCCTCGCCATCCGCCCCCACCTCGCGCACCCCGAAGCGGCGCAAGAGCTCCTGCATCTGGCGCAGGATCATCTCCACCCCGCGCTTGAGGTCCTCCGCCGCCCCCCCCGCTTGAAGAGCGCGCTCGAGATTGTCGGCAATCGGCAGGAACTCGCGCAGCGGTTCGAGCAGTGCGTAACGCCGGACCTCCTGGCGTTCGCGCTCGGCGCGCTTGCGGAAGTTGTCGAAGTCGGCCAGGGTCCGCAGCGAGCGGTCGCGCAGGTCGGCGAGCTCCCGGCGCAGCGTGTCAATTTCCGATGTCTCCGATGTCTCCGATGCCTCCGATGTCTCAGGATCGTCCGACTGGTCGCGAGCTGCCGCCGCGGACTGCGGCGGCGTCTGCCGGTTCGCCTGGGGGGCATCTGCCTCCACCGCCTCGACCGCCGAGAGCGCATCGCGCATTGCCGCTTCGATGTCGGCGGCGGGATCGTCGAGAAGGATCTCCGGGGTCTCCGGGCTCTCCGGGGTCTCGCTCGGTTCCTTGGGATGCTTGGTCATCACCTCTTCTCCCATCTCTCGGCAGGCGCTCCCGCGAAGGTCTCGGACAGCGCCCGTGACAGCGCGTGGCCGAGATAATGCACCAGCGGGATGATCTTCTGGTACTCCATCCGGGACGGGCCGAAGATTCCAAGCGTCCCGAGCGGCTGCTCGCCGACGCGGTAGGAGGAGGCCACCAGGCTGAAGTCGAGCTCCGACGTCAGGTCGCTGTCGTCGCCGATCAGCACCCTGACACCGCCGCCCTGGATGCAGCCGTTGAGCATCCGCACCAGGCGGGCCTTGTCGGTGAAGGCCTCGAACATGCGGCGCACCCGCTGGATGTCGGCGAGCTCGGGACGCGCCAGGAGCGCCGAGGCACCGTCCACCAGCACCTCGGGCTGCGAGTCGAGGGCCAGCCCCTCGCGGGCCAGCTCGATGGTTCGCGCCAGCAGATGATCGACCTGCAGCCGCTCCTCCGTCATCTGCCGCAGCAAGCGGTCGCGGATGTCGCGCAAGGTATGGCCGGCGAAATTCTCGGTGAGATAGTTGGAGATCCGCGTCAGCTCTTGGCGCGGGATCTCCTCTTCGGTCTCGATCAGCCGATTGTCGACGAAGCCTGCCTGCGACACCACGACGCACAGCACCTTGCGCTCCGCCACCGGCACGAAATCGACGGCTTTGAGGACAGTGTCGCCGATCGCCGGCGCCACCACGATGCTGACCTGCTGCGACAGCTCCGACAGCAGGTGGGAGGCGATTCCGATGAGCTGGTCCGCGTCGGCCGGCGTGCTCGCCAGGTTCTCTTCGATGTAGCGGCGCTCGCGAGCCGGAAGCTTGCGCGCCTGCATCATCGACTCGATGAACATGTGGTAGGCGGCGGGCGTCGGCACGCGTCCGGCCGAGGTGTGCGGCTGCACCAGGTAGCCCCATTCCTCGAGATCGGCCATCACGTTGCGAATGGTCGCCGCCGAGAGCCCCAGGCGACCATGCTTCGCCACCGAGCGCGAGCTGACCGGCTCGGCGCTCAGAATGTAGGTGGCAATGATGTCTCTCAGGATCTCGCGATCGCGAGGCAAGAGCTTGTCCGCGTCCCGCGTTTCCATCTTCCGAGCGTCCTCCGCGAATTGGCACTCTCCACACGAGAGTGCTAAGCCATGCTACCCGGAAAGGGCCGGGAAGTCAAGCTGCCTGATCGGCCCAAACTATTGATGCGACGGACTTTGCTGGCCAGCGGTGGGCTGGCCCGGAGGGCCGCGGGAATTGGTGCCGGATGGTGTCCGCGGCGGGGAGAAGGCGGGTAGAGATCGCCGGCGGAAGAAAAGACTCCGAGGAGGAACCGATCGTGGCGAGGCCCCGCCGGGCCGTGGACAAGCCATCGTGCGGGCGGCGCGGGCGGCGACCGGCGGGCCGCTTCGCGCTAACGAAGCCCTGTCGCCGGTCGCCGTCCTCGGACGCTTGTCCGCGGCCCTACCGCTGCGTCCGTCACCGCACGGAGAGGCAAGCGGGCAGGTTCGTTCTGGCACCCACCTCGTGCGGCGACCCCAAGGGGTGAAACAGCATGTCGCTCGGCTAGAGTACAGTGCGGTGCCCATCTCTTCCACAGCATCGCTTGCGGGACTGCGCTTCTCGCTGGTGGGGCCGGGCCGGGTCGGGAACAGCCTCGCCGGCTGGGCGGTCGCCGCGGGGGGCGAGCTGGTGGCGGCCGCCGGCCGGGGAACCGTGGCGGGCTTCGGCAGCGCCGGCCAGGACCTGCTGCTGATCGCCGTGCCGGACGGCGCGCTGGCGGAGGTCGCGGCGCGGCTTGCCCGGCGCCCCCAGGCGGCGGTGACGCTGCACACTTCGGGCAGCCGGGACGCCTCCGTGCTGGCGCCGCTGCGCGCGGCCGGCGCCGCCGCCGGCGCGCTGCATCCGCTGAAGGCGTTCCCGCGGGTGCTGTCCGCCCCCGAGGAGGCCCATGGGGTCTTCTTCGCTTTGGACGGGGATGCCGCGGCGCAAGGGCTCGCCCGCCGCCTCGTCGCGGCCTGGGGCGGCGTGGCCGGCGAGGTGCCGGCGGCGGCACGGCCGCTCTATCACTTCGCGGCCACCCTCGCCGCCGGCGGGGTGGCCACCCTGCTGGCGACCGCGGCAGAGCTCGCGAACCGGGCCACCCTGCCGCCGGCCGTCGCACGCGGCTACCTCGAGCTCGCCCGCGGCACGGTGGCCGCGGCGATCGCGGCGGCAGAAGCCAGCCCCGAGCAAGCGGCAGGCGCACCCGCCGCCATTGCCGCCCTCACCGGACCGGTAGCGAGAGGAGACCTGGCCACCGTCGAGCGCCATTTGGGAGCCCTGCGCGCCGCCGCCCCGGAGCTGCTGCCCCTGGCCCTGGAGCTCGCCCGAGAAACCCTGCGCCAGGTAGCCGCCAGCCAGCCGCTCGGTGCCGGCCACCAAGCCCTCCTGGCCTGGATCGACAAACAGCGATCAGAGAGATAGGGTCGCCGGAGGTGATTGCCGGATATGGAGGAGGAAGGGGCGCCCAGGAAGCCTCGGAGCCGAAGCCGCCAAGTGCCACGACCGGTCGCCGGGAGCGCTGTGACCGGATAGGGAGGAGGGGATATCCAGGAGGCCCGAAGCCGGAGCCGCCAAGGCCGAGAACGGTCGCCGGAGAGCCCTACAACCGGATGGGGAGGAGGGCCGCAGGGGCGCCCCAGGAGGTGTGTTATGCTGCGAGGCCCGTCTTAGGCTAAGTCCGCTATGGTTTTCTTCAACTACAGCACGATGCAGATGGCCGCCAAGGTGGTGTACTACGGCCCCGGTCTGTGTGGCAAAACGACCAATCTGCACTACATTTATGGCCATACGACCCACGATTCGCGCGGCGAGATGGTGTCGCTCGAGACCGAAACCGACCGCACCCTCTTCTTCGACCTCCTGCCCCTGGACGTGGGCTCGATTGCTGGTTTCAATACTCGCATCCAGCTCTATACGGTTCCCGGCCAGGTCTTTTACAACACCACCCGCAAGCTGGTGCTCAAGGGAGTCGATGGCGTTGTCTTCGTCGTCGATTCCCAGCGTGCGATGCTGCAGGCCAATCTCGATTCGTTCCGCAATCTCGAAGAGAACCTGAGCGAGATGGGGCTGGCGGTCGACAGCCTGCCGCTGGTGCTGCAATACAACAAGCGCGACCTCGCCGACATCTACTCGGTCGAGGAACTGAATCAGGCGATCAACCGCCATGGCTGGCCCTGGTACGAGTCTTCGGCGGTCTCTGGCCAAGGAGTTTTCGAGACTTTGAAGGGGATCTCGAAGCACACTCTGCTGGCGCTCAAGAAGCGCCTCGGACGCAGCGGCGCCGAGGCTCCGGCGCGACTGTCGGCACCCGGTGCCGCCCCCGGTCAACCGGCGCGGCCCGGCACGCTGCCGGCAGCGCCGCCAGCAATGGGTGCCACGGGAGCAGGCGCGGCCCCCCGCCCCCTCCCCCTCCAAGCGGCGCCGCCGCTGCCGCAGAGCTCGATGCCCTCGCCGGCTGCGGCCGTGGCCCGGGCGCCGTCCGCGCCGACGGCACAAGGAGGGCCGGCGACGATTCCGCCACCGGACGGACCAGCAGCAGGCGACGCCGCGGCTTCAACCCCGGGGCCCTTGTCGCGAGACGCGCCGCAGGCGCCAGGGGCGCAGCTCATGGCGGCTCCCGCGCCGGAAGGGGCCGAGCGGCCGGCTCAGGCGGCTCAGGCGCCTGAGGCTGTGCCGGCGGTAGACACCGCGCAGCAGCGCCCCACCTCGCCGGGGGCGGCCGAGGCCTCCCAGCCTACCGGGCCGGCCCAGCCCTTTCCGCCCTTGCAGCCCCGCCCGGCATTCCAGGCGGATCCGGCGAGCCCGGCGGCGGCTCCGGCCGGCGCGTCGATGTCCGCCGGGGACACCGGGTCCACCGGTGTGGCGCGCCCCACCGGCAAGAGGTCGAGCGGCAAGACCCGCTCGTTCGACGTGCTGAGCGAGCTCGAGAAGCTGCGGCGCGAGGCCATGCAGCCGGCCACCTCGGCCCACCAGGCGGCGCAGTCGGGCGCCGGGTCGGCAAAGTCCGCCGCGGGACCCCACGCCAAGACCGCCGCCGGCAATGGCCGCGTCGAGCTCTCCCGCAACATCGAGATGACGCTCAAGCGCTCGGAGTTCGCCCGCGCCCGCCGCATCCTGTTGAGCTTCCAGGTCGAGGACGAACAGCACCGGGTGGTCGACGCGGTGCACGACCTGCCGGTCGAGATCAAGGACACGGCTGATCTCGAGAAGCTGCTGCTGCGCTTCAACATCGCCTTGCACGCCAAGGAGTGAGGGCGTCGGGGACTTTCGGCCCTTCCCGCTCCTCGTTCGCACCAGGCCGCCAGCCGCCATGAGGTGTCCCTTCTGCTCAGAAAACCGCGACCGGGTCGTGGATTCGCGCGAGAGCCGCGATGGCGCCACCATCAGGCGGCGGCGCGAGTGCGTGAGCTGCGGGCGGCGCTTCACCTCGTACGAGCAGATCGACGACATCCCCTACATGGTGGTCAAGCACGACGGCTCGCGCGAGGAGTTCAGCCGCAAGAAGCTGCTCTCCGGCCTGCTCAAGGCATGCGAGAAACGGGCGGTCGCGACGCGCAGCCTCGAGGCGATCGTCGGCGAGGCGGAGGCGATGCTTCACGACCGTGAGGACCGCGAGATCACCACGCGGGAGATCGGCGCCTTCGTGATGGAGAGGCTGCGCGAGCTCGACCAGGTCGCCTACGTTCGCTTCGCCTCGGTCTACCGGCGCTTCGAGGACCTGGACGCGTTCATGGACGTGCTCAAGACCCTCATTCAGCCAGGTGGCGCCGCCGGCCAGGAGCCGCACCCCGAGGCGGTCGCGCCCAACCTGCCTGCGGGCGGCGGCGAGGCCGGGCCGCGCGACGAGGACGTCCGACCTGGCGGAAGCGCCGCGACCGGCGCGAGCGGTAGCCGAGGACGGCGAGGGTGAGCGGGCGCTACGCTTCGCTGTACCTGCTGTCGCGTTTCCAGGTGGAGCTCGATCGGTTGCTGCAGGAAGCCATGGGGCTGCCTGAGGGCGAGCTCAAGGTCGGCGAGTGGCAGCCTCCCGTCGACATCGTCGAGACCGACGCGTCGATACTGATCCTGGTCGAACTGCCGGGTTTCTCGGCGGCCGATCTGACGGTGGAGGTGAAGGGCCAGCTGCTGGTGCTGTCGGGTCTCAAGTCGACGACGCCGCCGGGAGAAGACATCAAGTTTCATTGCCTCGAGCGCAGCCAGGGACGCGTCGGCCGCGAGATCCAGCTGTTTTGGCCGGTGAACAGCCATCTCGGCACTGCCCGGCTGGCCGAGGGCCTGCTCACCATCGAGTTCCCCAAGATCTCCGACCAGCGCCAAGCGGCTCGCCGCTTGCATGTCGAGGAGCTGCGCGAGGGGGACCCATCATGAGCCGTACGGAATCGCCTGACGAGGCGATCAAGATCCCCGACGTCTTGCCGGTGCTGCCGCTCAAAGACGCGGTCGTCTTTCCCTACATCATCCTGCCGCTGTCGGTCGGGCGCGACAAGAGCGTGCTGGCGGTCGACCGGGCGCTCGCCGAGAGCCGCGTCATCATGCTGGCGGCGCAGCGCGACGGTGCGCTCGACAATCCCGGCGAAGGCGATCTGCACGAGGTCGGCACGGCGGCGGTGATCATGCGCATGCTCAAGCTGCCTGACGGCCGCATTCGCATCCTGGTGCAAGGGCTGGCACGCGCCCGCGTCAAGCACATCAGTCAGCTGGAACCCTACCTCCAGGCCAAGATCGAGCGCATCGAGGAGTCTCCCGCCGCCGCCGGGACGATGGAGATCGAGGCGCTGGTGAGGAGCGTCAAGGACAGCCTCGACCGCGCCGTGACGCTGGGCAAGGGCATCTCTCCCGAGGTGATGGTGATCGCCGCCAACCTTGAGGAACCGGGCCGGCTCGCCGATCTTGCCGCCAGCAATCTCGACCTCAAGCTCGCCGAGGCGCAGGACATCCTCGAAACCACCGACGTGGTGGCGCGGCTGCGCAAGGTGAGCGACCTGCTGGCGCACGAGATCCAGGTGCTCACCATGCAGCAGGAGATCTCCTCGCAGGCCCGCGGCGAGATCGATCGCAGCCAGCGCGAGTATTTCCTGCGCCAGCAGCTTAAGGCCATCCAGCAGGAGCTCGGCGAAGGCGAGGAGCTGGGTGAGGAGATCGCCCTGTATCGCCAGCTGGCCGAGGAAAAGAAGCTGAGCAAGGACGGGCGCGAAGAGCTGGAGCGTCAGATCCGGCGGCTCGAGCGCAGCCATCCGGAAAGCGCCGAAACGCAGATCATCCGCACCTACCTCGATTGGCTGACCGCATTGCCCTGGGAGACGCTGTCCGAGGACGACCTCGATCTCACGCACGCGCAGCAGGTGCTCGACGACGACCACTACGATCTCGAAAAGATCAAGGAGCGGATTCTCGAGTACCTGGCGGTGCGCAAGCTCAAGCCGGATACGCGCGGTCCCATCCTCTGCTTCGTCGGTCCTCCCGGCGTCGGCAAGACCTCGCTCGGCCGCTCGATCGCACGCTCGCTCGGCCGGCGCTTCGTCCGCCTGTCGCTGGGCGGAGTGCGCGACGAGGCGGAGATCCGGGGCCATCGCCGCACCTACGTCGGAGCGCTGCCGGGGCGCATTCTGCAAGGCATCCGCCAGGCGGGCACCAGCAACCCGGTGTTCGTGCTCGACGAGATCGACAAGATCGGCGCCGATTTCCGCGGTGATCCTTCATCGGCGCTGCTCGAGGTGCTCGATCCGGAGCAGAACTGGAGCTTCGTCGATCACTACCTGGGCCTGTCCTACGACCTCTCACGCGTGCTGTTCATTGCTACCGCCAACATGCTCGAGCCGATTCAACCGGCCTTTCTCGACCGGATGGAGGTCCTTCGGCTCACCGGCTACACCGAGGAAGAGAAGCTGCAGATCGCCGAGCGTCACCTGGTGCCAAAGCAGATGCGGGAGAACGGCGTCACCGCCGAGCACATCGTGTTCTCGCCCGACGGCATCCGGCAGGTGATCTCGGGCTATACCAAGGAGGCCGGCCTGCGCAATCTCGAGCGCGAGCTGGCGGCCATCTGCCGCAAGGTCGCGGTGCGAGTGGCGCGCGGCGAAGCGATGCAGGTGACGGTGGGGCCGGTCCAGGTCGAGGACTTTCTCGGCGCGCGCAAGCACTTCGCCGAGGAGCTGCTGGAACGCGACCGGGTGGGCGTCGCGACGGGTCTCGCGTGGACGGCGGCCGGCGGCGACCTGTTGTTCATCGAAGTGGTGGCGGTGCCGGGCAAGGGACAGCTCCTGCTCACCGGTCAGCTGGGCGACGTGATGAAGGAATCCGCGCAAGCGGCGCTCAGCTATGCGCGCGCCTGGGCCGGCGGGCATGAGCTGTCGCCCGACTACTTCGCCAAGCACGACATCCACATTCACGTGCCGGCCGGCTCGATCCCCAAGGACGGACCCTCGGCGGGGATCACCATCGGCACCGCGATCCTGTCGGTGCTCACCGGCAGGCCGGTCAACCGGCGGGTGGCGATGACCGGCGAGATCACGTTGCGCGGCGACATCCTGCCAATCGGCGGCCTCAAGGAGAAAGTGCTGGCGGCGAAGCTCGCGGGTGTCCACACGGTGATCGTTCCCAAGCTCAACCATCGCGACTTGATCGAGGTGCCGGAGACCATCAAGAAGGGCCTCGGTTTCCATTTCGTCGAGCACATGGACGAGGTGCTCGAGCTGGCGCTGCTGCCGCTCCCTGAGCCGGCGGCGACGAAGGCTCCCGAAGCCGGCACGCGACGATCGCCGGTGTCTCCGGGAGCGCCGGTGTCTCCGGCAGCTCCGGGAGCTCCGGGGGCGCCGGCTGGCGGCGCGCGCCCCGGCAAGGCGCCGGCCACTCCTCCCGCCGCCGCGCGCCAGATCAAGATCAAATCGCCGGGTCCCGGCGGGCGACAGATCAAACCACCGGCGGCCGTGCGCTAGACCGGACTGCTCACAGGGCAAGTGGCCCGCTCGCTCCAAGGGGAAGACCGGCTGCTGCGCTGGCTGCGGCGCCGGCTCGATCGTCCGCGGCAACGGCCAGGTTCCTCGCGAACGCCCGTCACCCCGCTGCTTGGCGATGATGCAGCGGTGCTGCCCGCTCGGGGTCCGGTCGCGGTCACCGTCGACAGCCAGATCGCCGGCGTTCACTTCGTGCCGGGCCTGGACGCCGCGGTGATCGCCGAGCGCCTGCTGGCGGTCAATCTCTCCGACCTGGCGGCGATGGGCGCGGTGCCGGCATACGCTTTTCTGGCATTGACCGCGACGCCTGACTTCGATCATCGGCGTTTCTTTCGCGCGCTGCTCGCGGCCTGCGACCGCCACCGGATGCGGCTTGCCGGCGGCGATCTCTCGCGCCCTTCGTCCGGGGCGCGTGGGGTACAAGACGTTGCGCGAGCGGGGGGCGAGGTGGGCACGGCGGACGCCGGTGGCGCGCTGATCGCGACGCTCACCGTGCTCGGCGGCCACCGCCGCGGCGCGCGCTGGTTGCGGCGCGCCGGCGCTGCGCCGGGCCAGCAGCTGTGGCTCGGCGGCACCATCGGCGAGTCCGCGGCAGGGCAGCTGTTGATCGCCGCCGGCGCGCGCTTCGCCGCCGGCCGAGTCGTGCTGCCCGCCGGCTGGGCCAGCTGGGAAACCCGGCGTCCCTTAGCCGGCGCGGCGCGGCGCGCGGTGCGCCGCCACCTGCTGCCGCGGCCGCAGCTGGCGCTCGGCCAATGGCTGGCCCGGCAGACCGCCGGAGCGGCGATCGACGTCTCCGACGGCGTCGCCCGCGATCTCTACCGGATGTGCGGTGAGAGCGGGGTCGGGGCGCGCATCGAGGCCGCGGAGCTGCCACTCGCGGCGGGCTTTCGATCGCTGTGCGCTGCGCTCGCGGTCGAACCCGTCGCGCTGGCGCTCGGCGGCGGCGAGGACTACGTATTACTGTTCACCCTGCCCGCCGGCGTCGAGCCGCCGGCGCGATTCGGGTGCCGCCGCATCGGCGCGGTCACCGCGGGCCGGCGCCTGTCGCTCATTGCGAGCGGCAAAGCCAGCGAGCTTGCGCCCGCCGGCTGGGACCACATAGAAGGAAACGCCACTTGATGAGGGGAAGGGAGGGGGCGTCCCCTTCCCCCCGGAGGGTGGGAAGGGGATCGAGGGGATGCCGGGGAGATCCGATCGATGGCCGCGGCTCCGCCTGTCGCCTGTCGCGGCACTTCTTGCTGGACGCTTTACGTAGGCCACCAACGGTCATGGCTCGGGGTCGCAGTCGGCGCTGTGAGCTAGGCGGAAACAGTAACTAAAAACCCCGGTCCGCTCGCGAGCGGACCGGGGTTGAGGATCTGCGAAGGGGAGGTGCTCCGGCGAGCGCCCATGAACGGGCCAGCGGAGCAGCGAGGTCAGCGCCGCTTCTTCAGCCCTTTGACCAGATCGCCGAATCGCTTCTCGACCTCCCTCCGGAACCTCTCGAGATCGCGGACCCGATCCATCAGGATTGCCTCGACGCGTCCGCCGACGCCGCTCGCGGCCGACTTGGGCGGCCGCCCGCGCCGCGCCGTGCCGGGAGCCGCGCGACGGCCCCCTCGCGCCCGGCGGCCGCCACGGCCGCTCTCCTGGCGCAGCTTGCGGAACTCGTCCACCGCCGCGGGATGGAAGCGGCGCGCGCGGCCCTTGCCCTCGTGCGGCAAACGGCGGGAATAGAGACGGACGTAGCGCACCAGGGTCGGATAGGAAATGCCGGTGGTCTTGCTGATCGAGGTCAGGGTCAGCAGGCCCGCGGTCTTGCCACGGCCCGCGCCACGGCGTCCGCCGGCAGCGCCGGTGGCGCCTCGGGTCACGCGGCCCGCACCGGCGGCACGCCGTCCGGAACCGGGCGGGCGGCCTACGCGGCCGGCACCGCGGCGCACGGGCAGAGCGCGGCGGCCGGCAGCCGATGCCTTCAGGGGTTTACGTGGCCGCCCGGGCGGACGGCCGCGGCGGGCAGGCGTCGCCGGCTGGACCTTCCGCGGCCGCCCAGGGGGGCGTCCCAGCCGCCGGCCAGTCTTGGCGGCACCTCGAGCAGCTCTCGCGGCAGCGCCAGCCGTGGCAGCGCCCGCACGGCGCGCCGCGGTACCGCGGCGGCCCCTGCCGCCAGCCGCGCGCGCGCCGGCGGCGGGACGGCGGGCCGGCCTGCCCGGGCGCCGCTTCGGGGTCGCGCTCGCCGGACGACCGCCGGCGGCGTCGGGGTTCTTGCGGGGCCGGCCGCGCCTGCCGGCGTTCTCGCTGCGGAGCTCCGCGAAGACCGGCAACGCACGCTCCGGATAGCGCTGCTTCCGCCCGGCGCCTACCGATGGCAGGCGGTCTTGATATGTCTTCTTGTAACGTTGCAGGGTCGGCATCGAGATGCCGGTGCGCTGCGAGATCTCCGACAGGGTGAACAGCTTCTCTTCGGCGGGCGCGGGATGGTCCGGCGTCTGGGGCTCTGCCATGTCTGTCTCCATGCCTCCTCTGCTGGTAATGGCGGCAAATGCGCGAGAATTGGATGCGGTGGTCTTAACAAGACACCGTCATTATCAAAAACCGGCGGCCATATGTCAATAGTCAATGCCGGCAAATACCCGACATTGGCGCCATCTGGTTCGATCAAGGTCTCGGCGCCGGTTGCCATGAGCGCGGGCCCCGTGATCGAAGCGCCGGCAGCGGTTGACCGGCGGCGCCGATCGGCCGAGGGCAATTGATGGCGAAGTGAAGTAGGATTCGCGTATGGACAGTCTCGAGAAGGCCGAGCTCTACGCCGGCGTCCTGCGCGACCTGGACGCCGTTCTCGCGGGCATCACCGACGACGTGACGGCAATGGCCACCTGCGCTTGCCTGCTGCATGAGCGTCTTCCTTACGCAAGCTGGACGGGCTTTTATCGCGTGGTGGCGCCGGAGCTGCTGCGGGTGGGTCCCTACCAGGGGCCGCTCGGATGCCTGGAAATTCCTTTCACCCGCGGCGTTTGCGGCGCCGCCGCCAGATCGCGTGCGACGCAGGTGATCGACGACGTCGATCGTTTCCCCAGCCACATCGCCTGCGATGCCGCGGCGCGCTCGGAGATCGTGGTGCCGATCTTCGATGGCGCCGGCGAGCTGATCGCCGTGCTGGACATCGATTCGCATCAACCCGCTGCCTTCGACCAGGAAGACCGTGCTGGGCTCGAGCAGATCGCCGGCAGGCTTCGCGCCTACCTTGCGAGCGGCCGCGCCGCGCTAGCTGACAGCTAGCGGTGCCCCGCGTTGGGCCTGCCGAGCCGCGGCCGGCGCCTCGCGACGGACGGGTGCGAGGTACGCGAGCTGGTACACACCGCCTCGAAAGACGTCGATGGTTGTGTCGTGCGGTTGCGGGCGCCGGGTAGACCGCAGCGGCTTTTGTTATCTGGATGAGTTGGTTGGAAATTGGACGCCGGAGGACGCCGGAGCTTGATGTCAACCACTCGCGCGACCGGGACGCGAGGTCAACCAGATGATCGAACGTGAGCTTCCCGGTTCAACGTAATCCCAGCTGACGTACCAGGTAGGAGAGCGCCTGCCGGGAGATTCCCAGGCGCCGCGCCGCTCCTGCATGGTTTCCCGCCGCGGCGGCGATCGCTTCGACGACGAGTCGCCGGCGCAAGTTCTCGACCTGCTGATGATAGGAGCCCGCGCCGGCCGCCGCGACCGGCGCCGTCGCGTCGCTCTCCCCGATACGATTGGCGGCGGCAGTGCCTTGCGGCAGCGCGCTCTCGTCGAGTTGCGGCAGCTCGAGATGCTCCGGCTGAATGATGCCGCCGGCAGCGAGCGCCGCCGCCAGGCGCAGCACGTTCTCGAGCTCCCGTACATTGCCCGGCCACGAATATCCGCGCAGGCGCTCGCGAGTGGCGGCGGCAAGCCGCGGCGGCGGCGCCAGCGGGTGTCGGGCGAGGAAGAGGTCGGTGAGCTGCAGCACGTCGTCGCCGCGTTCGCGCAGCGGCGGCAGATCCACGGCGCCGACCTTCAGCCGGTAGAAAAGGTCTTCTCGGAAGCTGCCGCCGGCCACCGCCCGCTCGAGATCGCGGTGAGTAGCAGCCAGCACCCGCACGTCGACCCGTCGCGGCAGACTCTCTCCCAGGCGACGCACCTCTCCTTCTTGAAGCACCCGCAGCAGCAGCCCTTGCGCGCCGAGCGGCAGGTCGCCGATCTCGTCCAGCAACACCGTTCCGCCGCGCGCCGCTTCGAAGACGCCGACCCGGTCGCGATCGGCGCCGGTGAAGGCGCCGCGAACGTGTCCGAACAGATCCGAGAGCTGCAGCGATTCGGCGAGCGCGGCGCAGTTGACCGCCACGAAGGGGCCGTGCGCACGGGCGCTGGCGCGGTGGATCTCTCGCGCCGCCAGCTCCTTGCCGGTGCCGCTCTCGCCGCGGATCAGCACCGGGATGTCCGCCGTGGCGACGCGGCCGAGCCGCGCCACGGCGGCGCGCATGCTGGGACTGGAACCGACCAGGCTGGTCGCGCCCTCCTGGCCGGCGGGCGACCGGCCGGCGGGATCGGCGGCGAATGACCGGACCGGCGTACCTGGCGAGAACGACGGCATCGTTGAGACCAGGTGCGCTTCGCCAGCCGCCGGACTCTCGTCGGAGCCCGCGACCACGGCCGCGGCTCCCGCCGCCAGCCGCGTGCCGCTGGCCGCCAGGTCCCGAACGGCGAGGGCGAAGCAGGCGGTGAGAGCCGGATCGAGGCTCCGGCAGTGCAGTTCCAGCCGTCCGGCCGGCAGGTCGGCGGCGAGCAGCGGCGCCGGAACGCCGCCGGCGGACGACTCGCGCACTTCCCCGGCCGGGATCCAGCAGAGCCGGGACCCCGGATCGCCGGATCGCCGCAACAGGGCAGCCACGGCCTGGAGGTCGCCAGCCGGCCGAGAGGCATACGAGGCGAGCGCCTGCCAAGGACCCTCTTCGCGGGTTTCCAGCCATTCCGCCATGCCGCCGGCGCCCACTCTGCGCAGGGTGGCGATAGCCGGCAGACGCCAGGCGGCGGGTGCGAGCAGCGCGCCGGCCGCGGCGCGCTCGAGATCGAAGACCAGGCGCGCGGCGCGGTAGGGCTCCAACCCGGCCAGCGCCTCCCAGGTATCGACCGGCACCGGTCCGCCGGCGAGCACCGCTTGCCACAGCGCGCGCACCGGCGCAGCCAAGACCGCCGTCGCGCCGAGCGCGGCCTCGCGGTCGCCGGCATGCGCCCAGAGCGCGGGGCGCTCCTCCGGCTCGAGCTCGGCGACCGCCTCGCCGGTGGCAAGCGCCAGCTCTGCCGCCGCCTCGGACTCCCGCGCCAGCCAGCCGAGAGCGCGGGCGGTCAGCACCGCCAGGACGTCGCGCCGCCACCGCGACCCGCGGCGTTCGAGACGCGCCACCGCGGCGCGGCAGAGGGCGGCGGCCTCTTCCGGCCGTCCGAGCACCAGCTCCAGTCGCGCCCACAGCTCCGCGTCCTGTGTGAGACCGCGCAGGTTGCCGCCGGCGCGGTTCTCCGCCGTCGATCGCGCCAGGATCTCGCGCACGCCGGCGGTGCGCCCGCGGCGCAATCGCACCTCCGCCAGGTTGTGCAAGGCCAGCGTGGTCCGCCGCGGGCCGTCACAGCCGCCGAACAGGCGCTGCGCGTGCAGGAAGGCCCGCTCCGCCCGGGCCAGGTCGCCAGTCTGCACGCGGCCGATGCCGAGGTCGTTCCACAGCGCGGCCGCCTCGTAGCGGGTGAGGCGGCGCCGGCCGCACCGCAACGCCCGTCCCAGGTGTCCGACCACCGCCGCGCCATCGATCCCCGCCATCGCCCGCAGCCCGCAAGCGTGGTGCCATCGCCAGAGCGCCTGGATGAAGGAAGCGGAGCCCGGATCCGCGCCGTCCGCTGCCGGGTCGCCGCCGTGGTCGAAGAGCGCGGCGCGGGCCGCCTCGAGAGGCGCGTCCATCGCGGCGAGCTCCTGACGGTCCCAGGCCGCCACCGCCGCGACCAGGAACGACCTGGCGCGTTCGGAGCGCGATGCCGTTCGCGCCGCCGCCTGCGCGCGGCGGACCCACTGCGGCACATGGTTCGGCTCGCCGCTGTTGGCGAATACTCGCACCGCCATCTCCGCCGCCTCGATCGCCGTGGCCGGCGCCAGCGTCAGGGCTGCCAGCCGGCGCAGCGTGGAGCGGGCCGCGCCGAGGCGGCCGAGCTGCAGCTGGCACCGCGCCCGGAGCAGGCGGGCAGCCGGCGCCCGGCAGGGCGCCAGCACTTCCAGGGCGGCCTCGAAGCGGCCAAGGCCGGCGTGCGCCGCGGCAAGCTCCAACCGGCCAGTCTCGGAGACCGGAGGGTCCAGACGCGAGGCGGCGATCAGCGCTCGCCAGGCCGCCGGAGTGCCGGCGGGCAGCGCGCTCCTGGGAGCGGCGCCGGTCCTAGCGGCGGCAACGCTCTTGCCGGCGGGCATGGTGCCGGGCTCGAGAGCGGCAGCGATCTTCCCGGCAAGCCCGGCGCCAGGCTTCGGAGCGGACCCGCGGGAGGCACCGGGCTCCCTGGCAGGCGCGGCGCCGGGCTCGAAAGCGGATCCCGGGGTGGTGGACTCTGGCGCGGTCTCGGCCCCGAACGGAGCCTCGGGAGCCGGTCGCGTCGCCGCTCCTTCCCACCAGTCCCTGGCTTCCGCTCCCGCCAGGCGGGCCGCGAGCTCGGCATTCCCGGCGCCACCCGCTAGCAGCCGGGAGCGGCTGGCGCTGGGGCCGGCCACCCAGAGCCGGCGATCGCCGGACGGGCCCAGCAGCTCTCCGGCCAGCGACTGGCGTGCCATAGCGAAGTTGGACATCCAGAGGAAGGGTGCTGCCGCCAGTATCTGTGCCACGGCTTCATCCGCGGGTAGCGGCACCAACAGCTGCCACCACTCGGCAAGCAGCTCCCGCGCCGCTCGCCGGGCCTCGCCACGGCCGGCGAGCACGCCGGCACCCGGGGCAATGCCTCCCTCGCCTGCCTCGCAGCTCCGCGCCGGCATCCCACCGAGATCGGCGACCGCGGCACCGAACAGCCGCAGCAACAGCTCGCGCAGCTGCTCCTGGGCCGGCCGCGGCGACCGTCCCGGCACCGCTTCCCCCGGCGGCAGCGCCAACCGGCCGCCAGCCGAGACGCGGGCCGCCTCCCATCCACGGGGCAGCCACCATCCTGCGCGTTCCAGCAGCGACAGCAACGCGGCGCCCTCGAGCAGCGCGGCAAGGCGCTGCCGATCCGTCAACCGCGCCGCCGGCAGCGGCGACGCCGACGACGCCGAGCCCAGGGCCGGGTGCACGACCTGCGCGGCAGCCCTCATATGGCGGGAGCCCGGCGGCGGGACACTAGCCGAACAACCCCAGGAAGTCCTGCCAGAACGCGGGATAGGACTTGGCGACGACCTGTGGCGATTCGATCACCACTCCCGGCCGGCGCAGGCCGACCAGGGCCAGGCTCATGGCGATGCGGTGATCGCCGTGGGCGTCCACCGTCACGGGGTTGCCGGGCGGCGCCGCCTGCCACCAGTTGCCGGCGATGTCGAGGCGGTCCGCCCCCTCCTCGACCTCTGCCCCCAGGCGGCGCAGCTCGCTCGCCATGGCAGACAGGCGGTCGCTCTCCTTGAGGCGCAGGTGACCGACGTTGCGGATGCGCGTGGTGCCGCGAGCGAACGGAGCGAGAGCCGCCAGGGTCGGCACCTGATCGGGCATGGCCGCCAAGTCCGCATCCACAGCCAGCAAGCGGCCTCCGCGCACCACCACCTCGTCCCCATCCCAGGCCACCTCGGCGCCCATCCTCGCCAGCAGCTCCAGGAAGCGCCGGTCTCCCTGTGGCGACTCGGCGCTGAGACCCTCGAGCACGACGCTGCCACCGCTGAGAGCGGCCGCGGCGGCCGGGTAGCAAGCCGCCGACGCGTCGCCTTCGACGCGCAGGCGGGGCGGCGGCAGCAACCCGGGGGCCACCCGGTAGCGCAGACTGCCGCCTTCGCCCGGCAGCGCCTCGATGCGTCCGCCGCAGCGCCGGGCGGCGGCCAGAGTGACCTCGATGTAGGGGGCCGAGGCGAGCGCCGTCACCTCGACGGTGAGCGGCCGCGGCGCCGCCAGCCCCGCCATCAGCAGGGCCGACAGGAACTGGCTGGACTCGCCAGCGTCGAGGCCGGTGACCCCACCGTGCAGCGTGCCGCCGGCAATCTCGAGCGGCACATGGCCCGGATGGCCGAGGTAGCGAACTTCGGCCCCCAACCGGCGCAGCGCTTCAACCAGCGGCCCGACCGGACGCTCGCGCAGCCGCGCTACCCCGTCGAGGCGCCAGCGCCCCGGCAGCGCCGCCAGCGATGCGACCAGGAAGCGCAGCATCGTGCCGGCGTTGCCGCAGAAGATCTCGGTCAGCGGCGCCGGCGCGATTGAATCGCCGGCGGCAGGCGGCGCGCCTATTGAATCGCCGACGGCAAGTGGCGCCAGTCCGATCTCTTGAGGCCGCTCCTCGACCGTCCACCCGCACCGGGCGAGCGCGGTAAGAAAGAGGCGGGTGTCCTCGGCCAGCAGCGGCCGCTCCACGATCAGCGGGCGGCGGGCCAGCAGCGCCAGGTTGAGGTAGCGATGCGTGATGCTTTTCGAAGACGGCACCCGCACGCGGCCGCGCGCCCGCCGTCCGCTTGGGATCGGCTGCGCCTCAGTTGGCGTCGAAAACCAGCCCGTCATAGCCGAATTCGACCCCGGGCGGCAGCGCCACCGCCGGGGAACCGTGATCGATCTCATGGGCGAGATGGGTGAGAAAGGTCCGCGAAGCGCCGATGCGCGCCGCCACCCTCACCGCCTCGGACACCGAGAAATGGGTCGAATGCGGACGGTAGCGCAGAGCGTCCAGGATCAACACCTCGACCCCGTCCAGCAGCTCGAAACTTTTCTCGGGAATCACATTGCAATCGGTTACATACGCGAAACTGCCGAAGCGATAGCCGTATACTTCGAGATCACCATGCCAGACCGGTATCGGGACCACTTCCTGACCGAGCAGCGCGAAGTTTCCCTTCACCTCGATGAGCTCGAGCTGAGGCTTGCCGCCTCCGGCCTGGCCTTCCTCGAACACATAGGCGAAGGTGCGGCGCAGCGCCCGCAGTGTCGCCGCCGAGCCGTAGCAAGGGATCGGCGAGCGCTGGCGGAAGTTGAAGATGCGCACTTCGTCGAGGCCGAACACGTGATCGGCATGGGCGTGGGTGAAGACCACCGCGTCCACCCGCGGCAGACCGAAGCGCAGGGCCTGCTCGCGCAGGTCGGTCGGCGTGTCGACGAGCACCACCTGGCCGTCCTTCTCCAGCTTGAGGCCCGGCCGCCAGCGCTTGTTCCGAGGGTTCTCGGACATGCAGACGGGGCAGGTGCAACCGATCACCGGCACCCCCGTGGAGGTGCCGCTGCCCAGCATGGTGACGCGGAGCGACATGGCGCCGGCAGTCTAGCAGCCGGCCGTGCCCCGGGCGCCGGCGCGGAAGGGCGCTTGGGTCCAAAATCCGCGCACTTTACCCTGACGAGAGAACGCGGTTATCCTCCGAGCTACTGACAATGCGTATGGACGAAACTGCAATTCGGGGGCTTGAATCAGGCGCATCGGCGCGCTTTGTCCGAGATGGTGCCACTCTTTAGGACCCTACGGTTCCCGCGACCGGCCATGATGGCCGCGCGCGAGGGCCGCAAGAAGGAGTGATTTACCATGCCCCGCAAGAACCGTTGCACAGCTCTCATCCTTGTCCTGGCCCTGCTCGGCTGCCTTGCAGGGCAGGCCGCGGCCGCCCTGCCCATGAGGGGGGCGGCCCGAGCGGCCGCCAACGAATCGAACGGAGGGGACCTCCTGAGCGGCGTCTGGGGGTGGCTAGCCGACAAGTGGGCCAACCTCGGCCACCTGATCGGGGGCCCGGCCGGGCATGGGCCCGGGGCGGTGGAGAAGGATGGCTCGGCCACCGATCCTAATGGCGGTGCTCACAATTGCGGTCACGTGGCGATACTGCAGCCGTAGACATTCTAGCCGCCAGCTCTGATGCCAGTGGCCAGGTGCTTGGGGAGATTCTCTGAGGGAGGCGCCGGTTCACGTAACCGGCGCCCTCCGGTCACTTCTTTGTCCCGCTTTGCCCCTTCCGCGTAACCTTTCCTTAGTAGAAGTGGTACTCTACCTACCACTGTGATGGTCCGCTTCGATGGCACTCCAGAGGTGACCCTGGCATTTCGCAGGGGCTGCTCTGGGGCGGGTTCTCACCGCCTGACGGACACGGAGATGGCGGTGGAGATCTCGGATCGGGAGTCTCCTGGCGCGGAGAGATCGAGTATGCCCGGCGCCAGCATGGCTCTTGAGAAATGTCCTCGATCGGTGTCAAATGTTTAGGGGGGCGATGACCAGTGAAGATCCATCCGAGTGATTTAATGCTTGAAGAGGTACTGCTCCGAGGTGAGCAGCACCCCCTCCTAGGCCATCTCGCCGGTTGTCCTTATTGCCAGTCCAGGCTGGGCGGACTGGCCAACCATCTCTCCCTTCGCGCCGACCTCTCCGAGACGTCGCCCTCAGCACCCGGCGCAGGCATCGTCCGCCTTGCAACCCCGATCGTCTGCTGTTCGAGCACTCCGATCGACTACGGACCGGCTATCGAGAGGAGCGAGCGGAAGTATCTGGAGCACGCGCGCGCGCTCCATCTGGAGCGGTCGGAAGCTCCAGGGCTCTTGAGCGATCTGCTCGCGCATCGGCCAGAGAAGCGTAAGCTCCTGTTGGGCAACTCATCTCGATTCCAGACCTGGGGACTTTACGAGTTATTGGTGGATAGGAGCTGGAAGGCTCGCGGCGCCAGCCGCGTCGAGGCGGAGGAGCTGGCCAGGCTCGCCATCCACCTTGGTCCTCACCTCGACACCGCGTACTATCAGCGCGAGGTCATCGAAGACCTGCAGGCGCGCGCGTGGTCCTACGTGGCAAATCTCCGAAGGGTGGCCTCGGACTTCGAAGGGGCCGAGGAAGCCTTCCAGGTCGCCTATTCTCACCTCAAGCAAGGTACCCGCGAACCCCTCGAGCGCGCTGTGTTCCTGGATCTCAAGGCCTCGCTTCGCGGCACACAGCGGCGTCTGGACGAGGCGAAGAAGCTGCTCCAACGGGCAATCACTATCTTTCTTCATCAGGGCGACGAACACCGCGCGGGTAAGAGCATGGTGAGCCTGTCGTGGATACACAGCAAGGCCCGCGACATTGAAGAAGCTGTCGCCGTGCTCCAGCAGTCTCTCCAGTTGATCGATCCCGCCCAGGATGATCGCTTGCTCTTGTGTGCATGGCATAACCTCATTGACTACCTCGCCGACCTGGGCCGTTTCATCGAAGCACAGGGCCTCTATCGCAGGGCTCGACCGCTATATCGCAAGTACGCCGAGGACTGCGAGTTCGGCTCGCGTCGGTTGTGGGTCAAAGGCAGAATCGCCCGCGGCCTAGGTCAAGCGGCGGAGGCCGAGACTCTTTTCATTGCAGCTCGCGAGCGCTATCTTGCGGATGATATCCCTTACGATGCGGCGTTGGTTTCGATGGAGTTGGCGATCCTTTACGCAGAACAGGATCGGAGGTCCGAGCTCAAGCAGCTAGCCCCCGAGATGCTTGCGATCTTTACTTCTCGGCATACTCACCTTCAGGCGTTGGCGGCACTCATGTTCCTGAAGCAGGCGATCGATGCCGAGCAGCTCACCGTCCAGACCGCGACGGGCATTGCTGAATTTCTAGTGCGCGCCGGCAGTAACTCCGGCCTTAAATTTGAAGCGCCGCGATAGATTCCGCCCCCAGCAAAACCATCCCTAGTCCGGCGCCGCAACCGGCAGCCATTCCACGGCGCGGGTCTTGAACCAGGCTTCCAGGAGGCGGACTTCTCCTCCTGGGACTGGCCAGGCTCGGGCGACGTGGAAGTGGCCTAGGAGGAGGACATCGTGGCCCTCGGCGAGGCGGCTCTCGGCGTAACGGCGGATGGCGGCTTCGGGGAGGCGCCGGCGGTGCTTGAAGTTGGTGCGGGAGAGGCGCCGCTCGGTGGAGCTGACGATGCGGCGGGCGAGGAAGGCGGGGATGCGGCCGGCGAGATAGCGGCTGAGACCGCTCTTCGAGAGCCGGCGCCAGCTGCGATACTGCCAGTCGTCCGCCACCAGGCCGTCGCCATGCACCGCCAGGTAGCGGACGCCGCCATCCTCGAACGCCACCTCGGACGCCACCTCGTCGAAGGCATCGGCATAGGGGCTGCCGGCGAGGAAGAAATCGCGGTTGCCTTCGACGTAGTCGATGCGCAGGCCGCATCGCCGCAAGGCGCGCAAGGCGGCCACCACTTCCGCGATCTCCGCAGTCTCGAAGCGCCGGAGGCCCACCCAGGCCTGAAAGAGGTCTCCCATCACTACCAGGCGGCGGCAACCGGAGCCGGGCAGGGCCGCGAGCTGCCGGACGAGCGGGCCGGCCGGACCGCCAGGACCGCTCAGATGGGCGTCCGCGAGCAGCGCGACGGTGCCGCGGGATGCCGGCCTGGTCTCCGCCGCCAGCGCCACGCCCGGTGAAGGCGCGGCGGGCGGGGTGCTCGCGTCGTCCATGCGGCTGCCCGGGTACGAAGACGCGGATCACTTCAAAGAATCGACAGCTTCGGCTTGGCGGCGCTCTGCCGGGCGACCTCGTCGACCACCGCCTCCGCGACGTGGCGGAAGGCGTCGGCGTGCGGTCCCTGGGGCTCGGCGACCACGATCGGCACGCCGCTGTCGCCGCCCAGGACGATCTTGGGATCGAGCGGGATCGCGCCCAGGAACGCGGTGCCGAGGAACTTGGCGGTTCGCTCGCCGCCCCCCTTCTTGAAGATGTCGGTGACCTGGCCGCAGTGCGGGCAGACGAAGGACGACATGTTCTCGATGATGCCGATGACCGGCACGTTGACTTTCTTGAACATGGCGAGCCCCTTGCGGGCATCGATCAGCGCGACGTCCTGGGGAGTGGTCACGATCACCGCTCCGGCGAGCGGCACCTTCTGGGTGAGGGTGAGCTGCGCGTCGCCGGTGCCGGGCGGCAGGTCGAGAATCAGATAGTCCAGCCTGCCCCACTCGACGTCGCCGAGCATCTGCTCGAGGGCGCGCGTCACCATCGGCCCGCGCCAGATCACCGGCGTGTCGGCGTCGAGGATGAAGCCAAGCGACATCAACAGGATGCCGTACTTGTCGAACGGCACGATGCGGTTGCCCGAGATGATCGGCTTTTCCTGGATGCCGAACATGGTCGGCACCGACGGGCCGTAGATGTCGCCGTCCAAGAGCCCCACTCGGTGGCCGAGCTGTCCCAGGCGCACCGCCAGGTTGGCCGCCACCGTCGACTTCCCGACGCCGCCCTTGCCGCTGGCCACCGCCACCATGTGCCGGACGCCGGGAGCGAGGTTCGGGTTCTGCGAGGTCGCCCGCTGCGCCGCCGGGTCTGGCCCGGCAGGCGTTGCGGGTCGCTGCATCTGGATCGCCACCTGGGCGCCAGCGGCTCCCGGCACCGCTCGCACCGCTCGTTCGGCCTCCGCCCGCACCTTCTCCGCGGCTTCCGGGTTGTGGGTGGCCATCTGCAGGCTCACCTCCACCTCGCCGCCGTCAGACACCTTGACGTCGTGCACGAACCCGAAAGAGACGATGTCCCGGCTCATTCCCGGGAAACGCACGGCCTTCAGGGCCTCCCATACCTTGGCCTCCAGATCATTCGCCATACTTTCGGTGTCCTGTCTCGCTTCCGTGTGTGGATCGTCTGCGCTCGCCGATGGACCAGCGGGCGGTAAAGAGTACCATATGGGTACTGTATCAATCGCCTCAATCGCCGTCCGCCACGCCCTCGGCCACCTCGGCGAGGTTCCCGGGACTCATGCCGGCAAGGTCGGCCAGCCGCCGCCGCACCTCCGCGATCAGCTCTCGTTTGCGGCGGATGCCGAAATCCGTCACCGCGATCGGCTCTCCGAAACGCACCTCGATCGGTCCCGGCCGGATCGACCGCTGACCGCGCGCTTGCACCGCCCGTGTGCCGCGAATGCCCACCGGCACGATCGGCAAACCCGTGCGCAGGGCGAGCAGGAACCCACCGCGCTTGAACGGCAGCAAGGTGTCGCCGGTCGACCGCGTGCCTTCGGGAAACATCAGGACCGAGCCGCCGCCGGAGCGCAGCCCCTGCTCGGCGGCGGCGAACGACTGCCGCGCCGACGCCTTGTCGGCGCGGTCGACGGAAACGAATCCCGCGGCGGCCAGCGCCCAGCCGAAGATCGGGATGCGGAACAAGCTCCGCTTGGCCACGAACCGGAAACGCTCCGGCAAGGCGACCAGCAGCGCCGGGATGTCGAACAGGCTCTGATGGTTGGCCAGGAAGACGTAGCTCGCTTCCGGGTCGAGCTCAGCGGCGCGCCGCACCTCGAGGCGCACCCCGCTGGCACGCAGCAGGCCGGCCGCCCAGAGCCGTGTGACCGCCAGCGCCCAGCGCTTCCGCGGCGGCACCCAGCTCACCGCGATGGTGACGATCGACAGCACCAGGCTGCCGACCACCAGGTAAAGATTGCCCGCCACCGTGGCAAGCGCCTTGCTAGGAAACGTCGCCGGGCCGCGGGTCCCGGGGTTGGATGCGCTCAATGGGCTGCCCTCCCCTCCCTCGAGTGGTGGGTGGCATTATCGGCCATACCGGACCTTCTGCGAGCGCCGCGAGCGCCGCGAGCGCCCGCGGCGGGCCCGGGAAACCTTCCCTGCTAGACTGTGCCGGTTTCTCCAGCCAGCCGGCGCACCGGACGCCTTTGATCCCGAATTTGATCTCGAAGCGACCCCCGCTGAACTCTCCATGGAACCCTCGGCCCGTCAAATAAAGACAGCCTCGCCCGGCGGCGGGCGGAGCCAGGGCCATGAGATGGGAAATGCCGCGACCGGCGACGGGCGGAGCCGCGACCGACGCTCCCTCCTGCTGGCGCTGCTGCGCGGCAGCCTGCTGCTCGGCGCGCTCTACGATGCCGGGTTCGCGGTCCTCATGATCACCGCGCCGGGCTTGCCCGCCCGCCTGCTGCGGCTGCCGCTGCCGCCGCTGCCGGAGGGCGCTTTCTACCTGTGGATCATGGCCGTGCTGCTGCTGATGCTCGCCACTCTCTACCTGCTGGCCGCTCGCCAGCCGCACCGCTATGCCGGGGTGGTGGCGGTGGCCGCGGGCGGCCGCGTGCTGGGCGGCCTCGCCTTCATTGCCGCGGCCTGGGGTCATCCAGGGCTGCAGGGCCTCTACCCGCTGGCCGCCGCCGACCTGGGACTGGGGCTCGCCCATGCCGCATTCTGGTGGCCGGTCCGAGCGTGAGAGCCCGCGACTTCGTCACGCGCACCGGCGAGATCGCCGTGCTCACCGGGCAGGCCTTCGCCGCCATGGCGGCGCGGCCGCTCGAGACCAGGCTCTGGTTCGCGCAGATGGAGCAGCTGGGCGTGCGCTCGCTGGGCGTCGCCGGCATCGCCAGCATTTTCACCGGCATGGTGATGGCCCTGCAGACCGCCTACAGCCTGCCCTCGCTCGGAGTCAAGTACTACATCGGCTCGGTGGTCGCCAAGTCGCTGGTGCGCGAGCTCGGGCCGGTGCTCACGGCGCTCATCGTCGGCGGACGCATCGGTTCGGGCATGACCGCCGAGATCGGCACCATGACGGTGACCGAGCAGATCGACGCCATGCGCTCGATGGCCATCGATCCGGTCAAGAAGCTGGTGGCGCCGAAGCTCGGCGCCGTGCTGGTCATGCTGCCTTCCCTGACGGTGATCGGCTGCGGTCTGGGCATTCTCGGCGGCCTGCTGGTGGCGGTCTTCCAGCTCAACGTCCAGGCCTCGGTCTATCTCAACAACATCGTCCAGAACCTGACGCTGGCCGACGTCGTGAGCGGCGTCGGCAAGTCTTTCGTCTTCGCCTACATCATCGCCATCATCGGCTGCTACAACGGTCTTCATACCGAGGGCGGCGCCGACGGCGTGGGGCGGGCGACCACCGATACCGTGGTCACGCTGGCGATCATCATCATGATCTCCGACTATTTCCTGACCAAGCTGTTCATTCTCGCCGTCAGCTGACCGGAGAAGCCGCCGTGCAGCCGGACGAACAGCCGCAGCCGCCACCGCAGACATCGCAGCCGCCAAGTCCTGCGTCGCCGCTGTTCGTCGTCCGCGGCCTGACCCGAAGCTTCGCGGGCCGCAAGGTGCTCGACGGCCTCGATTTCGAGATCCTGCGTGGCGAGACCTTCGTCATCCTCGGCCGTTCCGGCAGCGGCAAGAGCGTCACCTTGCGCCAGCTCAACGGCCTCGACAAGCCCGACGCCGGCAGCGTGGTCTTCGACGGCACCGAGATCACCGGCCTCGAAGAGCGCGATCTCTACCCCATGCGGCGCCGCGTCGCCATGCTGTTCCAGAGCGGCGCCCTGTTCGACTCGATGACGGTGTCCGACAACGTCGCCTTCCCGCTGCGCGAGCACACCCGCCTCTCCGAGCAGGAGATCGCCGCCAAGGTGCAGGAGAAGCTGGGCCTGGTGCAGCTGCCGGAGGCGGGACCCAAGATGCCCTCCGACCTTTCGGGAGGGATGCGCAAGCGCGCCGCCCTTGCCCGCTCTCTCGCCCTCGACCCGGAGGTGATGCTCTACGACGAGCCCACCACTGGTCTCGACCCGGCGACCGCGGCGACCATCGGGAAGCTGATTCGACAGATTCACCGCCGCCTGGACGTCACGCAGGTGGTGATCACCCATGATCTCGACCTGGCCCGGCACGTCGGCGACCGCCTCGCCTATCTCTCAGAGGGGCACTTCCGCTTCCTTGGGGACTGGGCGGCCGCGGAGCGCAGCTCCGACCCGGAGCTGAGCGACCTGCTCTCAGGGCGAGAATGGGAGAAGGAGGACGACCATGCCGCAAGCGCACAACCGTGAGCTCAAAGTCGGCCTGCTGGTCCTGGCCGCACTCGCGGTGCTCGCCACCGGCCTGCTGGTCATCGGGGACCGGAACAACTTCTTCGTGCGCAAGACCAGCTACTTCGTCCGTTTCGTGCAGGTCGGCGGTCTCGCTCCCGGCGCCGGGGTGCAGCTCGACGGCGTCAACGTCGGCACCGTCGACAAGGTGGTGCTGCCGAAGGACCCCAGGCAGCGGGAGATCGACGTCTGGCTGGCGATCGACCGCCGCTACAGCGAGCGCCTGCGCGCTCCGCAGACGCCGGCGGTGGACAAGGAGCAGGCGACCAAGGCGAAGATCACCACCCTCGGCCTGCTGGGTGACAAGTACATCCAGCTCAACTCGGGCGCGGAGAAGTATCCCGTCATCCCTGACGAAGGCGAGATCCCGGCCGCGTCCGACATCAACCTCGACGCCCTGGTGGCCTCGGGCGGCGACGTGATGGGGAACGTGGCGCAAATCTCGCATTCGCTCCAGCACATCCTCGCCCGGACGGATAGAGGTGAGGGCTTGTTGGGGGCGCTGACCATGGAGTCTCCGGCAAGTCGCCAGCTGCGGGATTCGGCGGTCGCCACCCTGCAAAGCCTGCAGCGCGTGGCGGCCGAGATGGAGAATGGCCCCGGCGTCCTTCCCCGGTTGGTCCACGACCGCCAGCTGGCGGATCGCCTGGGCGGCGTGATCGAGCGCCTGGATGCCGTGGTGGCGAGCGCCCAGCATGGCCCGGGAGCCTTACCGGCGCTGCTCAACGATCCGGGCGAGCGCGCCAAGGTGGATGAGACATTGGCGAACCTGGACAGCGCCAGCAAGGACTTGAAGGACCTGACCGCCCACCTCGGCACGAGCCAGGCGCTGCTGCCGCGCCTGCTCGAGGACCAGGCCTATGGCCGCGAGATCAGCGAGCGCCTGCGGGAGACGGTCCAGCACCTCGACACGGCCGCGGACCGGCTGGTCGAGGGCAAGGGCAGCGCCGCGCTGCTGCTCAACGACCCCGGCATCTACGAGGCGATCAACGATGTTATCGTCGGGGTGAACAGGTCCCCGATGCTGCGCTGGCTCATTCAGAACCGGCAGAAGGCGGGGATCAAGCAGCGTTACCAGGACGCCACCGCGGGAGGGAGCCGCCAGCAGCCAGGTTCCGCCCCCGGCAAGACGCCGCCGCCAGCTGCACCTCGGTCATCATCGCCACCGTCCTCGCCGCCCCAGGAGCCGCCGCCGCCCGACTCGTCAGCGTCAGAGAAGCCGCGCGTTCCGGCGCAAGTCCAAGGTGGACCGGCGGCATCTTCGGACGGCCACTCTGGAGACTCGGCCTCGCCCGGCGGACCTCCTCCCCCCTCCGGGGGCTGAAGGGACTCGCACCGACCCCAATGTCCTCCTCTCACATTCTGGTAACCGGCGGCGCCGGCTTCATCGGCTCGCACCTGGCGGGGCGGCTGCTCGCCCGCGGCGACCGGGTGACGGTGCTCGACGACTTCAACGATTTCTACGACCCGGCTCGCAAGCGCCGCAACCTCGCCCGGCTGCTGGCCCCGCCGGACCGCTTCACGCTGGTCGAGGGAGACATCCGCGACGCCGCCCTGGTCGACCGGCTGTTCGCCGACGGCGCCTTCGACGCGGTCGTGCACCTCGCCGCCCGCGCCGGCGTCCGCCCGAGCCTGCGCGAGCCGGTGCTCTACGAGGACGTCAACTGCATCGGGACCCTGCGGCTGCTCGAGGCGGCCCGCCGCCACGGGCCCCGGCTGTTCCTGTTCGGATCCTCGTCCTCCGTCTACGGCATCAACACCAAGGTGCCCTTCGCGGAGGACGACGCGGTCAACCAGCCGATCAGCCCCTATGCCACCACCAAGCGGAGCGGCGAGCTGCTCTGTTACAACTACCATCACCTCTACGGGTTGCGGATCGCCTGCCTGCGCTTCTTCACCGTCTACGGCCCGGCGCAGCGGCCGGAGATGGCAATCGCCAAGTTCACCGACCTGCTGGCCCGCGGCGAGCGGGTGCCGCTGTACGGCGACGGCAGCAGCCGCCGCGACTACACCTACGTCGACGACATCGTGGACGGTCTCGAGGCGACGCTCGCCCTGGCGCCGGAGTTCGAGATCCTCAACCTGGGTGGCGCCAACACCACCGCGCTCGTCGACCTGGTGCGATGGCTCGCCGAAGAGCTTGCTGTCGAACCGCGCTTCGAGTATCTTCCCGCCCAGCCCGGCGACGTTCCGATCACCTACGCCGACGTTGCCAAGGCGGCGCGGCTGCTGGGCTACTCTCCAAAGGTCCCGATCCGGGAAGGATTGCGCCGTTTCGTCCGCTGGTATCGCGAGCAGCACGCCGCGCTGGCGGCCGTCCCTTCCCAATCTCTGACGGATCCGGCGTGACGCGGATCGATCTTTCACGAAAGCAGCCCTGGCCATGAACATCTGCGTCGTTGGAAGCGGTTACGTCGGGTTGGTCACCGGCGCCTGCCTGGCGGACTTCGGCATGCACGTGGTCGGCGTCGACAAGGACGCCGCCAAGGTCGAGGCGCTGTGCCAGGGCAAGGTGTCGATCTACGAGCCGGGGCTCGACACCCTGGTGCAGAAGAACATGGAGGAGGGTCGCCTGCGCTTCTCGACCGACCTGCCGGCGGCGATCGAGGAAGCGCAAGCGATCTTCATCGCCGTCGGCACGCCGCCGAAGAGCGACGGCTCGGCCGACCTCACCTTCATTCGCGACGTCGCTGCCTCCATCTCGCGGCACCTCAACGGCTACAAGGTGATCGTCACCAAGAGCACCGTGCCGATCGGCACCGGCAAGATGATCGAGGCCATCGTGCGCGAGGGCGCCGGCGGCCGGCACCCGTTCGCCGTGGTGTCGAATCCCGAGTTCCTGCGCGAAGGCTCGGCGATCGAGGACTTCATGCACCCCGACCGGGTGGTCATCGGCTCGCGCGATCAACGGGCGATCGAGATGATGCTCGACGTCTACTCGCCGCTTGCCGCCGCTGACGTGCCGTTCGTGATCACCGACGTCGAGAGCGCCGAGCTGATCAAGTACGCGTCCAACGGCTTCCTCGCCACCAAGATCTCGTTCATCAACGAAGTGGCCGAGCTGTGCGAGGCGCTGGGCGCCAACGTCGAGGTGGTGTCGCGCGGCATGGGCCTCGACAGCCGCATCGGCCCCAAGTTCCTCGATCCCGGCCCGGGCTTCGGCGGCTCGTGCTTCCCCAAGGACACGCGGGCGGTGGCGCAGATCGCCCGCGACCAGGGGCTGACGTTCCGCATCGTCGAGGCGGTGCTGGACGTCAACGAGGCCACCATGGCGCGCATGGTGACCAAGATCGAGCGCGCACTGGGACAGGTCTCCGGCTGCACCATCGCCGTGCTCGGCCTGTCGTTCAAACCCAACACCGACGACATCCGCGAATCGCCGGCGCTGCCGATCGTGCAGGGGCTGCTCGACCGCGGTGCCCACGTGCGCGCCTTCGATCCGGAGGCGATGCCGGCCTGCCGTCCGCTCTTCCCCACCGTGACCTTCTGCGAGAACGCCTACGAGGCGGCGCGCGGCGCCGATGCGCTGGTCATCTGCACCGAGTGGAACCAGTTCCGCAAGCTCGAGCTCGACCGGCTGCACGCCCTGCTGCGGCGGCCGCTGGTCGTCGATCTGCGCAACCTCTATGCGCCGGAGAAGATGGCGGCGGCGAGCTTTGAGTACATCTCGGTCGGCCGCCCGGTGGCCCGTCCCACGCCGGCGGCGGCGGAGGCGGCGGCTGCTCCGGGGGTGCCGGCGCCGTCTGCGGGATCGGCGGCGGTTGCGCTCCCGGTCGCCGCGCCTCGAGCCGCCAATCCCGAGGAGGCTCCCGCATGAACCGGGCGGTGATCACCGGCGGCGCCGGCTTCCTCGGCTCGCACCTGTGCGAACGGCTGCTGCGCGAGGGGCACGAGGTGGTGTGCGTCGACAACCTGCTGACCGGCAACCGGGACAACATCGCCCACCTGCTGGGGCGCCCGGACTTCGAGTTCGTGAAGCACGACGTCACCATGCCGTTCGAGGTCGCGGGGGAAGTCGCCTACGTGCTGCACTTCGCTTCCCCGGCCTCGCCGATCGACTATCTCGAGCTGCCGATCCAGACGCTCAAGGTCGGGTCGCTCGGCACCCACAACGCTCTCGGTCTCGCCCGCGCCAAGCGCGCGCGCTTCCTGCTCGCCTCCACCTCCGAGGTTTACGGCGACCCCAAGGAGCATCCGCAGAAGGAGAGCTACTGGGGCAACGTCAACCCGGTCGGCCCGCGCGGCGTCTACGACGAGGCGAAGCGGTTCGCCGAGGCCATGGCGATGGCCTACCACCGCTACCACGGCCTGGAGGTGCGCATCGTGCGCATCTTCAACACCTACGGCCCGCGGATGCGGCTGCGCGATGGGCGGGTCGTGCCGGCGTTCATCCAGCAGGCGCTGCGGGGAGAGCCGCTGACGGTGTTCGGCCAGGGCAATCAGACGCGTTCGTTCTGCTACGTCGACGACCTGGTGGAGGGCATCTACCGCCTGCTGCTTTCGGACATCGCTCTGCCGGTCAACATCGGCAACCCGCATGAGATGACCATCCTCGAGTTCGCCGAGACCATCCGCCGCATCGTCCAGAGCCGCGGGCGGAAGGGCAGAGAGGAGAGCGCGGGCGGCGGCAGCCCGATCGTCTTCCGGCCGCTGCCCGAGGACGACCCGCAGACCCGGCAGCCCGACATCACGCTCGCCCGCACGCAGCTCGGCTGGGAGCCCAGCGTCTCGCTCGAAGAAGGCATCGAGCGCACCATCGGGTTCTTCCAGCAGGCGCTCGCCGCCGCGCCCGCCGGGGCGGCGGCGCGCTCGGACGCCCCGGCCGTCTGATCGCGCCGCCCCTCTGGCATCCGCGAGTACAATCGGGCCATGGACGATCCCCGCAAGGCCCTGACCTGGGCGTTGGAGAAGTATCCCGAGAGAGTGGAGCTGATGGCGATGCAGGAGTTGATGCTCGAGAGCGCGCGGCAGAACTCGAAGCGGCCTGCCTACGTCAAGCTGGCGGTGCCCGACGACCTGGTCAAGAGCTTGAAAGGCGCGCCGCAGGCAGACCGCGACCTGGTGCTGGTGGTGCGGGTGCCGCGCGAGGTGCTGCGGCGCGCCGAGAGCCGCATCATCCTCCCCGGAGAGGTGCGCTGAGCATGCCGCCCGATCCGTCGCCATCCGGGCCGCCTGCCGCGGACTTCCACTGCCTGCGCTGCGGCCGTGCCGGCGCGCCGCGGCTGTCGCGGCCGCCGCTGCCCGGCGCCGGCGGCCGGGAAGTGCAGGCCGAGATCTGCGCCGACTGCTGGGCCGAGTGGCGCCACGCCGAGGTGATGGTGATCAACGAGCTGCGCCTCAACTTCATGGACCCGGCCTCGCAAGAGATCCTCAACCGCCAGATGCGGGAATTCCTGCACCTGCCCGCCGCCGGCACTCCGGCGCCCGGCGGCCCCGGCGCCGCCGGCCCGACCGGCGCGAGCGGCGGCGGTTCCGGAGACGCCTCGCATTAGCCTGCGTCGCTCACCCCCCCATGCGGGCTAACCCCGCCGCTCCGGCGCAGCGCCCGTCGCCGCGGGTGCCTCGACGCCTCCTGCTGCGCTTCCTGCTGCTGCCGGCGCTGCTTGCCGGCGGCTACGCCGCGGTGCGCTGGACACCGCTCGCCGGCTATCTCTCGGGGCCGGCGCTGGCCGCCGCCATCGCCGGGCTGCGCCAGTCCTGGTGGGCGCCGGCGCTGCTGGTCGGCGGTTTCCTGGTGCTGTCGCCGCTGGGCGTGCCGGCGACGCCGCTGATGATCGCCGGCGGAGTGGTGTTCGGTGGCGTCGCCGGCTCGCTGTACAACGTCGCGGGGGCGATTCTGGGCGCCGAGGCGAGTTACTTCCTGGGTCGCGCGCTGGGCCGGGACTTCGTCCGCCACGTGGCAGGCCACCGGCTGCGCAAGGTGGAGCAGGCCATCGGGCGGCGCGGCTTCTGGAACCTGGTGGCGATACGCTTTCTGCCGCTGCCTTTCCCGGTGGTCAACTACGGCGCCGCCCTGGCCGGGGTGCGCCCGATGCTGTTTCTCGCCACCACCGCCATCGGCGTCACTACGACGGTGACCATCTACACCTTCTTCTTCGCCGCGGTGGCGCACGCCGCGGCAGGCCAGCGCGGCAGGATCTACTTCCAGCTGGCGATGGCGCTCGTCTTGCTCCTGGTAGTGACGCTGGTGCCGCAGCTGCTGCGGGCGCGGCGCCGGCGGGAGCGGCTGGCCGCCCTGCGGGAAGTGCGGCGTCAGCGCCGGGAGCGCGGGTAGACGCTACCGCGCCAGGGCCGCCTCAACCTCCTGGACATCGAGCATCAGCACGCCGCCGCTGGCCGCCCCGGAGGGATCGAACTCGTAGTCGCGAACCACTCGGCGGAAGGCTTCCTTCAAGGCGCGGGCTCCGAGACGGGGCTGGCGGGCGGCCTCGAGCGCGATGCGGCGCACCGCGGCGGGCGACAGCGCGAGGTGGATGTCGCGGCTGGCGAAATAGGCGCGCGTCTGATGGTAGGCGGAGTCCGGGGCCTCGAGGAAGATCCGCACCAGCTCGTCGAGCGTGAGATCGTTGAGCAGCACCACGGCGTCGAAGCGCGACAGGAACTGCGGGCTCATGCCGTACTCGAAGAGATCCTCGTTGCGCAGCCAGCGCCGCAGCTGGAACACCACCTGCTCGCGCACCTTGCCGCCCTCGACGACGGTGACCGGCTGCAGCGCACCGCGGTCCTTGCCGATGGTGACGCGATCGTAGACGGCGTCGTAGAGGCCTTCGAACGCACCGGCGCAGACGAACAGCAGGCCCGACGAGTCGACCGCGGCGGTGCCGCCGCCGGCCCAGGGCGGCAGGTCGAGCTCCACCGCTTCGTTCTCGATCAGCGTCAGCAGCGCTTCCTGGGCGCGGATGCCGGGAACGTTGGGCACCTCGCCAACCCAGGCGCGGATCTTGTCCACCTCGTCGACGAACACCAGGCCGGAGCCGGCGCGCCGCAATAGCTCGGACAGCGGCGCCGCGGGACCCAGCTGCTCGCGGGCGCGGACCAGCAGGCGTCCGAGCACCGCCTCGCCGGGACGGCCGCGCGAGGCTTCCTCCCCCAGCACGTTGGCATGGATGCGCACCACCGCCGAGCGGCCGGCGAGCTCCGGGTCGGCGGCGAGGTAGGACTCGACCGCGCGCATCAGGGTGGTCTTGCCGGTCCCCGAGGAGCCGATCATCAGGATGTTGCCCACCCGCAACCCCGACAGCTGCTTGGCGAGCGCGATTGCCATCTCGCGCACCGCCTGCTCCTGGCCCATGACGCGCCGGGACAGGGCGGTGGCGATCGCCATCGGATCGGGATTGGAGCTTGCCGGCATAGGAGGAGGTCGTTCTATATCCGGACCAGCACCGAGCCCCAGTGCAGGCCCGCGCCCAGGGCGGTGAAGGCGACCAGCGCGCCCGCCGGCGCCTTGCCTGCCTGCTGCGCCTCGTAGAACGCGATCGGCAGGGTCGCCGACGTCGTATTGCCATAGCGCTGGATGTTGTTGTGCACTTTCTGGTCGGGCAGGCCGAGCGCTCGCTGCGACGCCTCGTTGATCCGCAGGTTGGCCTGGTGCATGACCAGCAGGTCGAGATCCTCGAGACCGCGGCCGCAATCGCGGAGCACCTGGCGGGTGACCTCGGGCATGCGGGTGACGGCCAGCTTGAACACCGCCCGGCCATCCATCACCGGCACGGTCTCGGCGCGCCGGATCATCTCGCAGCTGACCCAGGGCCGGCGCACGGAGCCGCCGCCGGGCACGTAGAGGATCTCGCGGTGGTTGCCATCGCCGTAGAGCGCCGCGCCGAGGATCCCGCGATCGCCGTCGCCCGCGCCGCCCCGCCGAAAGACCATCGCGCCGCCGCCGTCGCCGAACAGCACCAGCAGGTGGCGGAACTGCGAGTTCCAGGCGAAGTCCTCCGGCGACAGCGGACCCGGATCGCGGCCGAACAACACCTCGAAGGTGCGTTCCGAGAACGGCATCAGGGAGGTATGGACGTCGGCGCCCACCAGCAGCACGGTGCGCGCGATGCCGCTGCGGATGAGGGCGTCGACCACCTGCAGCCCATAGGCGAAGCCGGCGCACTGCTGGCGGATGTCCAGCACCGGCAGCGGCCCGATGCCCAGCTTCTGCTGGATCAGCGTGCCGGTGCCCGGGAAGTAGTGATCGGGGGTCATCGTGGCGCAAACCACGTAATCGATCTCGCCGGCCTCGATCGCGGCGTTGGCCAGCGCGGCGCGGGCCGCCTCGGCGCCGAGGTCGGACGAGGCGACCCCGGCCTCGACGTAGTAGCGCGTGACGATGCCGCTGCGCTCGCGGATCCAGGCGTCGTCGGTCTCGATGATGCGCGCCAGCATGTGATTGTCGACCTCGAGCGGCGGGATGGCGATCCCGGTCCCGGCGAGCACGGCGCGAGCCTCGGTCATGGCGTTCTCTCGTGCGGCGAAGCGGTTCAGGAGCGGGGAGCCGTCACGGCAGGTGTCACGGCGGGGGCGCCGCGGTCAGCGGCAGGGTTCCCGGCCGCGGGATGTAGAGCACCGTCAGGTCGCCGCGCTTGGTGAAGCGGTAGAACGGGTCCGGGTGCACGCCGTTCAGGCCGGCAGGCGCGCTGGCGCCGTATTGCCAGACCTCGATCGGCGGGTCGGCCGGCCGCCTCGCCACCTCGAAGCCGCCTTTGCCGGGCGGACCGTAGAGGATGAAGATGGTGCCGCGATCGGTGCGCCGTCCGAGCAGGCCGGCCTCGCTGTATTTCTTGTCCGCCACGTCGGCGCGCTCCTCGAACCTGGCCAGCAGCGGGTTGCCGTGGCCCGGATTGGGGTTGCGGCGCTCCCAGAACCGCTGGATGAACGCGGCGGCCTCGCCGTCGTCGTGCAGCGCGAGGTAGGCCTTGATCTCCTCAGGCTTGGCCAGGCGTGCCACCGGCCCGATCAGCCAGGCGGAGTAGTCGGGCCCGAGGAAGGGATTGGTCAGGTCTGCCATGGCGGCGATCGAGGCGACCGAACCGCCGCCACCGCCGCTGGCGCAGGCCGCGCAGGCCAGGCAGGCCAGCACGACGAGGGCAGCCGCCGCCGATGTCGCCGGCGGGGGCGTGACCTTACCCGTGACGCAGCAGATCGAGGAACTCCTCACGCACCTGCCTCTGGTGGAAGATGCCGCGCAGCGCGGAGGTGACCGTCTGCGCTCCAGGCTTCTTGACGCCGCGCATCTCGACGCAGAGGTGCCGCGCCTCGATCACCACCATCGCACCTTGCGGCTGCAGCTTCTCTTCGAGGAACGTCACGACCTGCTCGGTGATCCGCTCCTGCAGCTGCGGGCGCTTGGCGTAGAACTCGAGAATGCGCGAGAACTTCGACAGGCCGAGGATCCGGTCGCGCGGGATGTAGGCGATGTGCGCATGGCCATAGAAGGGCACCAGGTGATGGGCGCAAAGTGAGTAGAAGGGGATCTGCTTCTCCATCACCATGTGGCTGTAGCCTTCCTGGTTCGGGAAGGTGGTGACCGTGGGCTCCGCCCCCTCGGCGAGGCCATGAAACATCTCCATGTACATCCTGGCCACCCGGCGATCGGTCTCGGCCAGGTTCGGATCGGTGAGATCCAGGTCCAGCGCCGACAGGATGCCGCGCACGTGGTGGGCGATCCGCTCGACGGTCGGGCGCTGGGCGTCCTCGATCTGCTCGAGGGCCTCCGGCAGGTGCTCCGCGATCAGCACCTCGCGTCCCCCTCTCGGCTCCTCGTCTTGCTCGCCCAACGCCCCTCCTCCGCCAGCCCGGACCCTTATCCTACACCAGCCGTCCGGGCTGCCCGCCGGGCCGCGGAGCAAGCCCCCTCCGGGGCGGCGCGGGCGGCGACCCCGAGGGATGGGGGCGTGCCGCGTAAGGGCGTATGATCCGGGGTGCTGGAAGGAGAGGGCGCCATGCTCTATGACATCTCGCCCACGGTACGGCCTGAGACGCCGGTCTGGCCCGGGGACACTCCATTCCAGGCGCGCCTGGCCTGGTCGATCGCGGAGGGGGCCAGCGTCAACGTCACGGCGATCACCACCACCCCGCACCTGGGGGCGCACGCCGACGCACCGTTCCACACCGAGCCGCGCGGCGAGGGGATCGCCGAGATGCCGATCGAGCGTTTTCTCGGGCCGTGCCGGCTGGTCAAGGTGCCGGCGGCGGCGCAGATCGAGCCGCGCCATGTCGAGGGGATCGACTTCGCGAGCCCGCGCCGGCTGCTGTTTCGTAGCGACAGCGTGCGCGACCGCCGGAGCTTCCCGGAGCGTTTCACCGCCCTGTCGCCCGAGCTGGCGGCACTGCTCGCGGAGCGGGGGGTGCTGCTGGTGGGCATGGATACGCCTTCGGTCGACCCCTTCGACAGCAAGGAGCTGCCCGCTCACCATGCCCTGGCGCGCGGCGGTGTCGCGATCCTCGAGGGCCTGCTGCTCGACGGCGTGCCGGAAGGGATCTACGAGCTGATCGCCCTGCCGCTCAAGCTGGCCGGGCTCGACGCCTCGCCGATCCGCGCCGTGCTGCGCACCCTCGAGAGTTAGTGGCAAGCGCAGTGAGCTCCGGTTCCATACCGGCAAGCCACGCGCAGGCAAGCAAAGGAGACCCGTCGTGAACAGCTTCGAGTTCGTCGACCAGCTGGTGGCTGAGATGGACCGACTCTTCGCCCAGCTCGGGGAGACGGAGACCCTGGAAGCGGAGTCGGAAGGGCAGGTGGACGTGGTCAACCTCTTGCGCCTCGCCCTGAAGAGCGAGCTCGAGGCTTCCGAGCTGGCGGCCCTGTGGATGCCCACGACTCCCGAGGTCGACGCCAAGATGTGCCTCGCCTTGCAGTGCGGCGACGAGATGAAGCACTACGGGCTGATCAGCGAGCGCCTGGTGCAGCTCGGCGAGGACCTGACCGGCTTCGACCCGGTGGCCGACGGCCACAGTCCGCTCTACCAGTACCTGCGCGGCCTGCGCACCACCGTCGAGCGCATCGCCGGCGGGCCCTTCGCCAGCGAAGCCATCGCCCAGGTGCGCAACCGCCAGTTCGTCGCGTTCTGCCGCTCGGCCGGCGACCTCCAGACGGCCGACCTCTACCAGGACGTCATCCAGCCCGAGGAAGCCCATCACCACCGGCTCGGCCGCGAGATCCTCGAGCGTTACGCGGTGACCGAGGAGCTCCAGGAGCTGGTCCGGGCGGCCACGCGCAACACCCTGGCCATCGCCGACGAGCTCCGCAACCTGGCCGCCAAGACCACCGGCGTCCACAGCATCCCGGTGTCCTGACCATGTCCGAGACCGCTCCGGAGGCCGCCGCGGCCGCCATTCACACCATCGCCGTGCTGGGGGCGGGCACCATGGGGCGCGGCATCGCCCAGGTGTCGGCGATGGCCGGCTTCGCCACTCACCTCTACGACCCGGAGCCGGCGGCGCTGGCCAAGGCCGAGGCGGCGATCCAGCGCAACCTGGCGAGGGGAGTCGAGCTGGAGAAGGTCTCTGCCGAGGCCGCCGAGAAGGCGCGTGGCGCGCTGCGGCTGGCGGAGCGGCTGCCCGAGGCGGTGGCCGCGGCGGACCTGGTCATCGAGTCGGCGCCGGAGGACATCGCCCTCAAGATGCGGCTCTTCCAGGAGGCCGACCGCCTCGCCCCCGAGTGCGCTCTGCTCGCCAGCAACACCTCGGCGCTGTCGATCACCGAGATGGCTGCCGCCACCCGCCGGCCGCACCTGGTCGCCGGCATGCATTTCTTCAACCCGGTGCACCTGATGAAGCTGATCGAGCTGGTGCGCGGGCTCGAGACCTCGCCCTCGACCCTCGCGACGCTGCGCGCGGTCGGCGAGCGCATGGGCAAGGAGATCGTGCTGGTCAACGAGGCGCCGGGCTTCGTCACCTCGCGCATCAACGCCCTGATCGGCAACGAGGCCTTCCGGATGCTGCAGGAGGGAGTGGCCAGCGCCACCGACATCGACAAGGCGCTCAAGCTCGGGCTCAACCATCCGATGGGGCCTTTCGAGATGGTCGATCTGGTCGGCCTGGACGTGCGCCTGTCGATCCTCGAGTTCCTGCACCGCACGCTCGGGGAGGCCTACCGCCCCAACCAGCTGCTCGTCCAGCACGTGCGGGCCGGCCGCCTGGGGCGCAAGGTGGGCCGCGGCGTCTACGCCTACGACGAGCGGGGCAACCGGCTCTAGCCTTCGGGGAATCCCTCGGCCGGGCAGCCGCGAGCCGCCGGAGACCTGCTTGGCCGGAGGGGCGGAGGGAGAGCCCTGGCGGCGGCCGCGGACAAGCGTCCGAGGACGGCGACCGGCGACAGGGCGTAGGTGGCGCGAAGCGGCCCGCCGGTCG
>Ga0209118_1000076_pt1 | contig 72640 bp, 58 predicted proteins | sample BlaSpr_A8_Ref_M1_FD_187988 | JGI IMG/M metagenome (GOLD analysis project Ga0209118, IMG submission 187988) | Forest soil microbial communities from Thunder Bay, Ontario, Canada - Black Spruce, Ontario site 2_A8_Ref_M1 (SPAdes) (version 2) | ecosystem: Environmental > Terrestrial > Soil > Boreal... | reverse complement strand
GTCCCAACCGTTTCCGTATTCTTCGCGGAACTGACAAGTATTGCAAAGCCGATGTGGGGCAAGCAATTCGCAGGTCTAAACTGTGCTGTGAAACGGAGGTGTCGTTCCCTGTTCTCGCCCGATAAGCCCTCTCAATTAGTACGTCCGTGCTGTTGCTCCCGGTCCCGAGAAGCGCGCTGTCAGTGGGGGTGGTGTAGACCCTGTTTCGCGATCGTCGCCCGTCATTTGTTCTTCTGGACTTCTGCGCCGCACCAAACTGCGTTCGTCCCCTGTTGAAAGTCTTTCCCTTCCGCCCGCCCGACAGTGGAGAATTTTATGAAACGCTTGCTGCCATTGAGGCATATGCTGCCGCAATTCGATTCTTGGCTTCTGGCTAGAAACATGCGAGCTTTAGAGTGACAGCGCATTGCTACTCTTTGGGCGGGGTCCTAGCCTGCTTCAGTCGCATCGTGAGACATCAGTAGTTACTTCCGAGTGCGTCGTAATTCGGGAAGAATCATCTCCGGAGGCGTATTTCGACGAACAGCAAGCCAGTTCAGGAACGAAAGGGCTGCCGTTATCGCCAGAGCGATCAGTCCAGCAAGGCCCATGCGGCTGGCTAATACCAGGGCAAACAAAATTCCCAATACAGCGAAGACAACACCTCCGGGCAGGTGGAAGCCTTCTTGTCCGGGGAACTTCTTGCGCAACATCGGCAGAGCCGCACAAGCGACGATGTACGCGAAAAGGCGAGAGATGGCAGAGAGAGTAGCGTTCCATCGGAAAGTGCCCAGCACCGCGAGCGCCCAGAGCACAACGGCAAAAGCAATAATCGAGATGTAAGGTGTTTGGTAGCGACGGTGAATGGAGGCAAACCACCGTGGAAAGTCACCCTGCTCGGCAAAGGCAAAGGTCACCCGTGGGTTGGCAATCATATTGGCGGCGAGACTTCCGAAAGTTGAGAGCAGTGCGCCCAGGGCGAGGATAGTGGCCATGGTGGTACCGCCGAAAATATACGCCGCCGCTGAAAGGGGCCGAGCGGTCTGCGCAGAGTTGGCAAGAGTGTGCACCACCACCACCTGCACCAGGAAATAAATAGTCGCAACCACGGGCAAAGCAACCATTAGCGCCAGCGGAATGTTGCGAGCCGGATTCTTGACTTCTCCGGCCGGAATCAACGCAGATTCGAAGCCGCTAAAAGCATATATCAGCAACAACACTGCGTTTAGCCAGGCGCCCGCTGGGTGAGACTCAACGACCGTTGGAACGGGGCTGCCACGAAGGTGAATAAACCAGAGACCTGCAGCCACGAGAATCAACAGCGGCATCAGCTTGGCAACCGTAACAAAATTACTGACCCGCGTTCCCATCTTTACACCGCGAATGTTTACAAGGGCAAGTCCGCCGATCAGAATCGTGAGGATCGCAAGACGGCTGACTGATTCCTTTGCATGCGGCCAAAATCCTGACAAATAATCGATGAACACATTGGCGACGGCGGCCGCGGAGCTTACGCGCGTTAGCCAAAGAAGCCATCCGGTCTGCAACCCGATGAAGCGTCCGAACGCGGCTTTGGCATAAAGATACGGTCCGCCAGCCTGCTGAAAGCGCGACGCAACCTCGGCAATGCAGGCGGCGATTACGCCCATTCCGGCGGCGGCGACGAGGTAGGCGACCGGGCTTTGACCGCCTAGGATTCCCGCAGCGGCTGAGGGCAGTCCGAAGATGCCAGCACCGATGATGAAATTCACCATGAGCGCGATCAGGCTCCATCGTCCAATTGCGCGCATTAGGCCAGGCTTGTGAGTTGGCAAGGAGAGGTTGTAGCACAATTCGTTGCTAGGATGTGAGTTTATAAAGCGACTGACCTGTCATCCAATACAAATTCACTGACGAGATGATATATGAGATGCTCGCGTAAAATCAGAAGTACACCGCGGTAACTTCATGACCTCGAGATATTGCAATGAGGAAATCACTGCGTTCGGTTTAATTTACGAACGGAGTTGACCGCCTTCGAAGCTTGAAGGCAGACCGGGCAGCAGCGTCGCTCCAATGTCATCGCTCATTTCGCATATCTTCGGAAGAAACTATCCGCTTTCCATTGAGGACGTGGGTCGGCATCTGCTACCGAGATCAGTAGCTTTCGCATGATTTCTTCATATAGTGCAGCAGCGGAAAGATCTGTTGGCTGGTTGATATCGTCGGAGGGAGCGTGGTAGTGGTTGGTAAGCCAATCCTTGAAGATCTTTTGCTCCGGTGAACCTGGATCGAAGCCAATTTCCATATTGAGAGATGGGACGCCGTGGCGAACAAAGTTGTATTGATCACTGCGTATAAACGAATTACGCAAAGGTTGGAGATCAGGCAGCACGCGCACGTTGAAAGATCGCGCAACCTGGCTCGCCTGGTCACCAAGGTCGGATTCGGCGAGCCCCTTCACCTTGAGTATCGTCAATGGAACAATCGGCAAAAACATGTCGACGTTCAAGTCCGCAACCATAGACTGTGGATCCACCGTCGGATGAGCGGTAAAGAACTTTGATCCAAGCAATCCCTTCTCCTCCGCGGTGACAAACACCAGCAATATGGAGCGGCGAAATTTGTCCCGGCGCAACGAGGCGGCCATATCCAGCAACAAGGCGCAGCCAGAACCGTTGTCCATAGCACCGTTATAAATGCGATCTCCGTTGATGGGTTCGCCGATGCCGAGGTGGTCGATGTGAGCGGAGAGAATCACGAACTCATTTCTGAGTTTTGGGTCGCTGCCGGGTAATTTGGCTACGATGTTAGCGGAGGTGAGTTCCTGTTTTTGAACGTGAGCCCGGCTCTTAAGCGAGACCGGCAGCGGGAATCGTGGCAACTGCTTCCGGTCCCTCGCCAATTCGGCAAGCTCCCGAAACGTGTGCCCTGAACCTACGAACAGTTTTTCTGCCCGCTCCGGGTTAAATGTTAGTGCGACCTTCTGGCCAGCTAGTTCGTGGAACTCTGGATCGGTGAGATCCATCTGAGGATGCGCCCGATTGAGCGACGACCGGCTCCAGGGAATGTCCATAGCCGCGGGATTCGGAATCGTGATAATTCCGATCACGCCGGCCTCCCGGAACGCTTTCCAGCGCTCTCCAGGCCACTGGTAATGGGCGGCCAGAGCGGTGGGAATATCTGCGGGAAAGCCGGTTAGGATGACCGCGATCTTGCCCTTCAGGTCCAGACCCGCCAAATCATCGTAGTTCCTTTCGGGAATTGTCAGGCCGTATCCTGCGAAGACGAGCGACGCCTCCACTTCTTCAGACACCAGATCGACCCTTGTGTTGAAGTATGTGTCGTCTCCCAGTTCAAGCGGTTCTTCTGCGCCATGACGAATAAGCGCGACCCTCGAATCCTTCTCCACTATTTGGCGGGAAATGAACCTGACGGGCTGGTAAAAACCCTGGGTGCCGGCAGGCTGAGCCCCGACTTTGGCCAACTGCTCAACAACGTATGCTTCGGCTTTGCGTAAGCCTTCGCTGCCGGTCTCGCGACCCTCCATACCGTCATCAGCCAACACTTTGACGTGTTCCCACCACGTTTTTCCGTCGAAGTGTTTCTCCACCGGCGATTGTGCCCGCAGGTTGATGGCGGACAGCGCGAACACCAACGGTATCAGCAGAAAATACTTGTACATAAAGCGACCCTCCGCTCACCAGGTAACAGAATTCGAATAAAAGTTCCCGCCAACTTCAGTGACAGTTTCAACCCCAATTCCAACGCGGGGTGTATTTAATGCGGCCCTCATCGATGGCGAGCTTGGCCGACTCTTTGATCAGATCGCTGACGTGCCATCCAATTCTCCCGCGGCGAAGTTAATGACATCAATGCCGGACCGTTTTAGGTCGTTGGCAAGTTCGCGCATTCTCGAGGTACCTGGCGGCGTTAGCTTTCTTGTGCGCTCAGCGAGTAACATGATCTCCCCTGGAAAATGTTGCAGCCTTCATTGAAGACATCTTTTCGTCTACTGCGGTGATCCGGCTGCTGCGAGCAGTCATTGATCGGTTGCCCAAATCGAGCGGAACTTACCCCCCCTGGCGAGGCATGAAGGAACCACATTTCAATCACTCTGGCCATGATGTAAACTTTGCTCGCCATTGCGCAATCTCGGCCAGGCAATCTTATGAAGGACAACACAGGCCCCCAAGGCCCTTATTCGCCATCCTCAGTAACCGTCGCAGGACTCAGAATATTCGAATCGGTCGCTCGGCTCGCTAGCTTTTCCCGGGCCGCTGAGGAGCTCCATGTGAGCCAGCCTTATGTCTCTCATCAAGTCCATGAGTTGGAGGCCAAACTGAGGGTCACGCTTTTTCGCCGTGTCGGAAGGCGAGCGTACCTGACTGAATCGGGTGTTCTTCTCTGTCGCCATGCCAATGACATACTTCAACGAATAGCAGCAACGGAACGCGAGACTGCCGAGTTGCGGGAAGTGATCGTCGGACGTCTCGATATTGCAAGTGTGGTTATCGCTGCCGAGCACGTCCTGCCGCAAGCTTTGGGAGAGTTCCGCATGCAAAATCCCGAGGTGGCATTGAATCTTCAGGTTTATAACTCCAGACAGGTCGAACAGGCCGTCGCAGATGGCCGCTTTGAGCTTGGCGTCACTCTTTCTCATTCCCTTCCCGATGATCTGAAAGCTGAACAATTCGGTGTTGACGAGCTTGTGGTCGTGGTCGGAAAACGGCACCGTCTTGCCTCAGAGGCAACGATTAAGCCGGAAGATCTCTCCCACGAAACATTCCTGGTCCGTGAGCCTACCTCGGGCACAAGGTTATTCGTCGAGAGTAAGTTCTCTGAAATCGGGATTCGTCTCGTTCATAATCTGGAACTCAACAACAATCAAGTGATCAAGGCCTTAGTTGAGGCCAATCTTGGTATCGCAATTCTCTCGTGGCGAACCGTAGAGGCGGAGGTATCTTCGGAGCGTTTGAGTTCGTCAAAGGTGGCCGGACTCGCTCTTGAGCGGCCACTCACCCTGGTATCACGGACGCAGGGCACTCTCAGTCCACCTGCTCGCGCTTTCCGATCGATTCTCTTGCCTCATCCGGCGGAGGCTGAACCATTAAGATAGTGCTTCTCAATGAGGGCGGGTAAGTCTGCCACACTTGCGATCAGGTGAGAGGGTGATTCCAGCAACAAGCGATCTCTTTGGTGAATCCCGGAAAGGACACCGACGACACCGAGCACACCCGCTCGATTTCCGGCTTGAAGATCTAACGGTGTGTCCCCTACGTTGAGTACTTCTCGCACGTTATCGATTCGAGCTGCCTCCATGGCGCGGAAGATCATATAAGGAGCAGGACGCCCGTCCTTTACGTCATCACTGCAAATATTGGCGGCGAACGTTTCCCCCCAACCGGCGGTAGTAAGTATAAGGTCAGTAACTGATCGATAGAAGCCCGTAGTGGTAGCGCAGACAATGTTGTGTGTTTTCAGCCAGGCGAACGTGGACCCTGCCCCTGGGATCGGCTTGACGCCGCCATTGGAAAACTTGTCTTCCAGTTCCGCCCTGAAATCTGCATACGCTTTACGAATCCGCTCTTCGTTGCCCGCCGCCTCCTTGCCCCATCGGCGCTCGACAAATTTCTTGATCACGTCTCGTTTTGATGAACCCTTTAATTCTCTTAATTCCCCTTCACTGGCGGCCAAACCGTTGGCTGCCAGGGCTGAGCAAAATGAGGCAATGACTTCCCCATTGTCTTCGATTATTGTTCCGCCAATATCAAAGATAACGAGTCTAACCCTTCGCATAGTTCACACATATTACGCCAGCAAGAGTACGGAATTCTTCAGATTTGCGTGTTGTGCGAAGGAAAGTTTACCGTCCCCTTATCGGTGCTATCCGCAAACGGTTATAGCCATGTTTTCGGTTATCGAATCGATAACCATGGGGAAGGAAAAATTCGTGCATCAGCCCTGCGCGAAGAGTTTTTTAATTGTACTGTAACACTCTCGTTTCAAACTTGGCTTGCTGGCAGCAGTTGGAATCGGATCCCGACGGCTGCGTTCATACATCACGATTTCACATACGAGGCGGAGGAGAACATGAAGCCAAAATTGATTTCCGTATTCGATCCGCTACCGATGCGGGGTTCCGGCAACCCCATCCGTTCCGTTTCCCCTCGCAAAGACTTGGACAATGCGGTCAAGCGCCTTACGCAGCGGTTCTTGATAGGGTTCTTGCTTGCTGGCATTGCCAGCCTTTCCTTGTGGGCCCAAGTGGCGGGAGGGACAGCTCCCGGTGAGGTCCAGGTGCAGAAAGGGAGTGGCACCATCGCGGGCCGCGCGACGGATCCAGGCCACAATGCTTTGCAGGGCGCACGGGTGGAACTGCAGCCGACGGGACTGACATCTGTATCGGACGACCAGGGACAATTCACCCTTACCGGAGTGCCGCCTGGCAACTACACTCTCACCGTCTCGTATATCGGATTCTCGCCGTTCTCTGCGCCCGTAACGGTTGCGGCCGGGAAAGTACTGCAAGTGGATGCCTTGCTCCCGATCGGATCTGTAAGCGAGGAAGTCATCGTTCGCGGAGAGCGCGAACGGGGCGAGCTTGAGGCCCTCAACCGTGAACGTACGGCAGACACCATCATGGAGGTGTTGCCAGCGGAAGTAATCACCAGCCTGCCGAATACGAATGTGGCCGATGCGCTGGGACGGCTTCCGGGGGTGTCACTGGAGCGCGACGAGGGCGAAGGCAAGTATGTCCAGATTCGAGGTACAGAACCACGACTCAGTAACGTGACCATCAACGGCGTGCACGTGTCCTCTCCGGAACGCGACGTGCGCAACGTAAAGTTGGATATCATCCCGGCCGACCTGGTGGAGTCGATTGAAGTCAGCAAGACGCTTTCGGCGAATCAGGACGGAGACGCGATTGGCGGATCGATCAACCTGGTGACCAGAAGCGCGGACGATGAACCCTATTACAGTATTACCGGGATGGCCGGGTATACGCCGATTGTGAATGGCCGTTGGCTCACCGAGGAAGACGCGACGTTTACGAGGCGCCTAGGCCCGGAAAAGCGCCTGGGCATAGCAATCGGTGGCAGCTATGACTTTAACGGCCGGGGCTACAACAACATCGAACCTGCTCCCGGCACGCAGGATTTTGGCAATGGTCCTGTTCCGGTGTACACAGGCATACATCTCCGCGAATATATATTCCGGCGGAATCGCTACGGCTTTGCTGGAACAGGCGACTACCACCTCCATAACGGCACCGCATACGTCCGGGGGCTGTTCTCTGAGTTTAAGGATTTTGGCGATACATGGAATGTGAACGAGAGTCTTGGCAACCTGACCTCGCCGACGACCTCGGACAACACTGGGAACGTAGTGATCCGTCACCTCAATCGCACCCCCGAGCAACGGATCTACAGTGTTGCAGCAGGGGAGAATCTGAGCGTCGGACAGAATCTTCTAACCTATCAGTTCGCCGTTTCCCGCGAACGCCAAGATGGACAATTTCCCAGCGCCTACTTCAACGGTCCATCTAATGTAGCCTTTGGAATCAATACTACCAACCCGACAACTCCAAAGTTCCCGGTGTTAAACGGCATCAACATCAACGACCCCACACTTTACAGTTTCAACCACATAATAGGCGCGGTCGATCCCGTCAGAGAACTTGATTTGGAAGGGTCCGTATCGTTCGCACGCCATTATCTTTTTGGCTCGCACTCTGGCTCCTTTGAACTGGGCACAAAAATACGCAACGGAAATAAAAAGAACGTAACCTATGAACCGGTTTACGATTCGACCGGAAGCCCCGCGTTGCCGTATACCCAAGTGCTAGGAGACGCGCCGAAGGACCCCAATTTCTATTTTGGGCAGTACAGTTTGCCGCCGCTTTCTAATTACAACAAGATTCTGGACTTTCTCGCCGCCAACCCGGGTGCTGAGGTGCTGAACGTGGATAGCACCCGAGCGCGTTCGGACCCAAATAACTACCATACCATCGAGCGAATCTACGCAGGTTACGCGATGAATACCCTTAACTTCGGTCGCACGCGGATCGAGACCGGTGTGAGGATCGAAGCGACGCAATCAAATTTCACTGGTTATCACGTAACGTTTGACGTAAACGGGAACTACGTCTCGACCACTCCCGTCCTTGGAAGCAATGATTACGTGAACGTGCTGCCGAGTGTGAATGTCCAGTACGCGTTTACTCCCAACACGGATATCCGTGCTGGCTATGGGAGGGGGATCGCGCGCCCAAATTTTGCCGACCTTCCGCCATACATTCTTCAAGATGATTCAAACCAGCAAATACTCGTAGGCAATCCAAACTTGAAGCCGACCACGGCGAACAACTTCGATATCCTGGGCGAGCACTATTTGAAGCCGGTGGGCATAATTCAGGCAGGCGTGTTTTACAAAGATATGCAAGATCCTATCTTTCCCGTCACTACGCTGATCACATCTGGCACGAACGCTGGGTTTCAGCAGGTTCAACCCGTTAATGGAACGACAGCCCACATTCTTGGCATGGAGGCGTCATATCGGCAACTGTTTACATTCCTGCCGGGTTTCGCCAATGGCTTCGGTCTTGCGGTGAACTACAGTTACACCACGTCGAAAGCTGCGGTGCCTGGACGAAGGGTGGACCCGGCCCTGAGTCGGCAAGGGCCAAATAATTGGAATTTGAACGTAACGTACGACAAACGCCGGCTCTCGGCTCGGCTCGGCCTGACCCACAACGACGCATACATTTACCAATATAACTATGCGGATGGTGCTCCGCTAGGAACGGCGGGACCAAATGGAGATGTCTATACATATGCGCATACGCAATTGGACGCACAGGCGAGCTACCGTCTCAGGTCAAGACTCAAGCTCATCGTATCATTGCTAAATTTGAACAATGAAGTGTTCGGATTTTATCAAGGCAGCCCGATATATCCCACGCAGCGCGAATTTTATAGTCCTAGTTATGCGTTCGGCTTGCGTTGGTCGAATTCCAAAGAGTAAGTGATGAGTGTTTGACGACCCCGCTGACCATCAGGAAATCATTTCCTGGTGGTTCTAGACGAATGAGAGAGAGGCCCGCCTACGACTTCAACTGGGCCAACTGCTTCTTCACGTCGGCGGCCTCGCGGTAGTTGGGATCGATCTTCAGCACTCGTTCCAGGTGCTGGCGGGCGAGATCGTTCTTGCCCGTCTTCTCGTAGGCCAGTCCTAAGTGATAGTGTACGGTGGCATCGTCTGGGGCTTTGTTTTTCTCTGCCAGCTTGAGGGCTTCCTGGAAAAGATCAACCGCCGACTGATAAGCGCCTTTCTGATAAAAGACCCAGCCCAAAGTGTCGGCTGCGCTGGGTGAATCGGGCATACCTCGGCGGGCAGTTCGTGCCAGCGAGAGGGCCATGTCCACGTTACCGCCGGATTGCAACATGACGTAAGCGAGATTGTTCGATGCCAGCGGATTTTCGGGTTTAATTTCCAGCGCTTTCTGATACGCGTCTTTGGCTTTGTTCCAATCCTGCTTGGACTCGTAGAGCTCGCCCATCAGGATGTAGAACATGGCCTCGCGGGGATTGTCTTTGAGCGACTGCTGATACGTGGCGATGGCCTGGTCAGCCGAACCCTTGGCAACCTGGACCTGGCCCAGCTTGAGCAAGGCATCGGCATTATTTTTGTCGAGCTCGGCGGATTTCTTGAGCGCGGTTTCGGCGCCGTCCAGATCTTTTTTGCCGTTGAACAGCGCCGTGCCCAGCAGATCGAAGAAGGCGCTGCTGTTCGGCGATTTGGAGATTTGGGCGTTCGCGGCAGAAATTGCCTTGTCGGATTGCTTTTGGGCCAGATAGGTGTTCATCAGGCCGCTGAGGGCATCGTTAGAGTTGGGATCGCGGTCCAGAGCCTGTTGGTACGCTTTCCCGGCTTCGCTGTATTGCTTTTGCACCAGCTTCAGATTTCCCAACTGGATGTAGCCAACTGCACTCTGCGGGGCAACGTCGATCGCTCTCTTTATATCCTCTTCGGCGGGCGCGAACTGTTTGCGATTGATCTTGGAGAGCGCCCGCATGGCATAACCATCGGGCGAGGCGGGCTGCAGGTTGATGATCTGCGTGGCCGTTTGTTCCAGCGTAACCATGTCGCCCTGGCGCATGGCAGCGGTGGCGAGGGCTCGTTGGGCCTCGATGAGATCAGGACGCAGGCGTACGGCGGCGCGCCACTCTTCCAGGGCGCGCTCGGGATTGCCCAACTGATCGAGAGCGAGGCCCAGATGATAGTGGGCCACCCCACTATCAGGGTCGTTCTTCAACGCGTTTTGCAGAGTCTGGGCGGCGTCACTGGCGTGTCCTCCGCGGATCTGGATCTGTCCGCGGTAGATCAGGGCTTCGTTGTCATTTGCATTGCTTGCCAGAATTGCATTGTTGAGCTTGCTGGCTTCATCCAGACGATTTTTCAGGATGAGCAACTGAATGTAATTCTTCTGGACCTGCGTGTCCTTGGGGTGGTCGTGGTAAAGAACGCCGTATTCGGTGGTAGCCTTGTCCAGATCGCCGATGGCGAAGTAGAAGTCGCCCAGCATCCGGTAACCGGTGGCGTCGCCGGGAAATCTTTTCTTGACCTGCTTCAGGAATTCTTCGGCCTCAGTTTTCCTGCCCTGCGCGACGTAGAAGCGTGCGAGCGCGGCCGCCGGGTCGGGATCTTTCGGGTCGAGATCCATGGCATGACGGAATTGCTGCTCGGCCTCGGGAAAGCGGCTGCGTGACTGGTAATAGCCACCCAACGCTAACTGAGCTTGCACGGCCTTGGGATTCACTTCGGCCGCCTTCTTGAAATTACCTTCGGCGGCATCGGGCTGGTTGGCTCTTATCTGCACGAGTGCGAGATTCAGATAGAAGTCCCAGTTGTTGGGGCTAAGGGTGATTGCCTTGTGCATTTCCTGGATGGCCGCGGGAAGGTTTTCCTGACCAATGAGAAGATTCGCCACTGCCATGTGGACTTGCGGATTGTTGGGCTGCTTTTGGAGAAGCAGGTCGGTCTGCTCCTGCGCCTGCTTGAAATCGCGTCCTGCGATCAGCAAGTTCGCCAGGTCGATGCGGGCGGGATAGTTCTCCGGTTGCAGTTCGATGGTCCGGCCAAGTTCCTGATACGCGGGACTCCACTGCTGCAGCTTGAGAAGAGCTTGCGCCAGGCGGTAATGCGCATCGGCATAACCGGAATCGATTTGGACCGCATTTTTATACTGAATCGCAGCCTCGGGATACTGACCCTTCTCGAAGTAGCGCTGTCCGCTCTCAAAGTATTTCTGCTTGCGCACATTGGGCTCGCGGGAACATCCAACCAAGACAGTCGCGATCAGTCCGAGAGCCAGAATCAGCCGAAGAATGGAAGAATGCCTCATTGCAAATCTCCAGGGGCAGGCGCAGTCAGCCTTAAGTCTCCGCACCAAGGTACTGCAAATCAGACACTGGACAAAGTTACTCATGGCACAACCCCGTTCGGGGTTCATCGCGGAATATACCGGTCCAATCGCGGAACGACATTTCCGGCGAAGGAAAGCAAGCGTCGTTGGGCGACCTCGACGGCTTCGCCGGGAAGCAACGGCGTAATCACACGGACCAGCGAACCGTCGCTTCGGTTGAGCCGGATGGAGTCGGTGACCAGGTAGAACTTCGCCCAGTATTCACTGGCCAGGGCTCGATCGTGGGCCCAATACCAGTAAAGCACCAGTTGGCGATCGTCACCTTTGGCGATGACGTAGCGGTTGACGTCAAACGGCGCGCGTCCCGGGAAAGAAATCGAAATCCTGCTGGACTCTGTGGGCAACCAACCCGCGCCCGGTAGGCAGTGTTTCGGCGAATGGATGGTATCGCCAGCACGCTGGCTGGGGAAGTAGGCCAGGAACAGGTCCACGTAGGGCTGCCTGACGGCAGTGTTCTCATAAAAGCGCTGAAGAAAATCTCCGGGACCGAGAATGTCCAGAACATCCTGCTGCATGGCTACATTGGCTCCTGCCCACTCTCCGAGTTGGTAGGGCAAGGAAGCGAGGGGTTCGCGGTTGGGCAAGGTCTCGTTGTGACCGCGCTCCTTGAGAAAAATCGCTGTGGTGGCCAACAATACCGCAGTGACCGCGAATCTCCAGTTGGATTTCACGGTCGGGCCTCGTCTTTTCTGCGGTCGATCTGTCGGCGGCCAATCTGGAAGAGGCGGTGCAGGAGAAAAAGCATTGCCAGTGACACCACAAATACCAGCCAGCCAGAGAATATGTGAAAGAAGCCTTCTGCTTTGTCCGGATCCCAATATTGCACCAGCAGGCCGGTGCCTACGATGCGCAGGCTATTGGCTGCCACCGCGATGGGAATCGAGGCAAGGGCCAATGCAACCCGGACCCACATGCGAGTCTCGGCCAGGTATCCGTAGATGACGGCGAGAGTCGCCAAAGAAAGAAGAGAGCGAATGCCACTGCAAGCTTCGGCAACTTCGAGCGACATCGCAGGCAAGTTAATGACGTTGCCTTCGCGCAGCACGGGAACGCCCACTATCGGCAATAGCAGCGCGGCCACTTTGGAAGCCAGCATTTGAAGAGGAAAAGTGATCTGGCTGAAAACGATCGCGGGGATGGGAATCATCAGGATCAGGAATGCCCAGGGGAAAAGCACGGCGCGAAACAAATGCCATCCGCGGAAGAAAATCACTAGGCCCGCAATCAGCAGAAGCAGGGAAATGCGAGACAGAAAGAGTTCAGCTCCCAGCACTCCCACGACGAGCACAGAAAGCGCGAAGGCCACGACAAGCAGTCCCCAGGAAGAGGGTTCGCGGGGTTCCCGGGCAAGCTTGGCACGATCTTGCCACAGCACGAACAAAGAAAAAGCGGGAACGAAAAATCCGTGGGAAAAGTTAGCATCATTCGACCACTGTTTCGCGAGATGAAAAAGGGTGGATGAGTAAAGCCAGCCGACCAGGAGGACCAGCACCGCGCCTTGCCACCACAAGTCACGACTCAGCGCAGGCTGCGGAGGCCGCTCCGGGAGCGAGGCGGTTTGTGCAAGGTAACCCACTGGGTGAGAGTGGCTGAGGATGCGCCTAGCATATGCGAACGCCTCACCGAGCGCAATCGCGGCAGCGATACAATGTACGACGACGGAGCGTGGGATGGCGGCCAGGTTGGCTGAGCTTTCTTTGTCGGCTAGAGACGACAAGGCTCTGTTGACATCCTTGTCGCGGTCGGCATCTTGTCGGCTGTCGCGAGGGCATCTTGCCCTCGCTGGTGGCGGCGGGGACGCCCCGGCGACAACTTAACAGTGGGATTGAGAAAGAAGTTTCCTTTATTAGTGCAGTTTGCAGTAGGGTAGGGGGCGAAGAACTCAGGTTCCGGCCCGATGGCAGGGATTTCGCGGAAGTTCAGCTATGCGAGACAGATTCAGTGCGAGGAATCCGGAACGTCGGAGCCAGCAGGAGAACGGATGAAGGTGATGATCGCAGCCGCAATTGCGATACTGCTCGGGTTCGCGACTGCCCGGGTCGAGGCGCAAAACGCGGCGAAGGGGAAAGACAAGCCTGCGGCTGATTCGTCCCCCAGCCAGCCCGTCTCTGTGGCCGGGCCGGGATACATCATCGGCGCGGATGACGTGCTGTTGGTCTCGGTATGGAAGGAGCCGGACCTCACTACCACGCTGCCGGTTCGACCCGACGGCAATATCTCGCTGCCCTTGCTGAACGACGTGGCTGCGGCGGGTTTGTCACCAACGCAACTGGCTGCGTCGATCACCGAAAAGCTGAAAAAATTCGTCGCCGACCCGCGCGTCACGGTCGTGGTCACGCAGATAAACAGCCAAAGGATTTATGTCATGGGCGAGGTGCAGCATACGGGAGCGATTCAACTGTTGCCCAACATGACCGTGCTGCAGGCGCTGGCTGACGCGGGGTTCACGCAGTTCGCGAATACCAAGGGCATTTACGTGTTGCGTGCGGAGAACGGCCGCCAGCAGAAAATCCCGGTAAACTACAAGCGATTGTTAAAGGGCCAAGCCATCGACCAGAACATCATCCTCAAACCAGGAGACACGATTGTTGTCCCGTGAGGCATCTGCAATGAAAAGACGTGAGGCCATTTGGATGCTGATATTTCTCACTCTGGCGCTGGTGCCGGGTTGGGCGCAGAATGATGCCGGACAGCAACCCGCGGGGAGCAGTCCACAGCCATCTGGCCAGGACAATCAGTCGCAGTCGGACGCGAATCCGCCGATTTCCGGAATCGATCAGCCATCCCTGGGAGCCCGGTTCCCAACGCGCAGCTTCCTGGTGCCGGGCGCGCATGTGAGCGAAGCGCTGGACTCGAACGTCGGCGAAACAGCTGGAACGTCGGCCATCAATGGAGTGACGCGCGTCCTGGGAAGCCTGATGCTGCAGAAGATAGGCAGCCGCTATGTGACCGCTTTCGACTACGTCGGCGGCGTTGCCTTCTACACCGGAGTCAGCCCCAGCACCAGCCAGATTCACCAGTTTGATGCTGAGCAGAAGATTTTGTGGCGTACCGGGGCACTGACGTTTCGAGATCGATTCAGCTACCTGCCGGAAGGATCATTCGGGTTCGGAGCTTATGGAGAGTCAGGAGCGTATAACCTGGGTCTGGGCGGAATTGGGTATGTCGGTGGAACCCTGGGGCAGGGTCTGGGCGGCCTGTTTGGTTTGGGCGAGTTCGGTAGTCTGGGCCAGCAGCCTCGGATCGATAACCTGGCAATTGCGGATGTGACCCAGAGCTTATCGGCGCGTTCGTCGATTACCGTCGCCGGTGGTTACGAGATCGTACATTTCGCGGACAATACGGCGGGCTTCATCGACAGCAACCAGATCACGGGTCAGGTCGGATACGATTATAAGTTGAGCCGGAAGAGCCAGATTGCGCTGGTTTACGGATTCCAGGATTTTCAATATCCGAACATTCCTGGGAGTTCTTTCAGCACGCATGTTGTGACCCTGATGTACGGGTACCGCATTTCCGGACGGATGGATTTCCTGGTTGGTGCGGGCCCCCAGGTTACGCTGATCCACAATTCTCCTTTGTTCGGGGGCTCGAGCGATCGGGTTACGGTGAGTGCGCGTGCGGCGCTGAGATATCGTTTTCCCCGTACCTCGATTGGCATCTACTACGACCGCTACAACTCGAGTGGATCGGGTTATTTTGTGGGAGCGATCAGCGACGTTGTCCGGTTTTCGGTTTCGCGGCCGCTCACCCGGCTGTGGACTGCGACCGCGGACATTGGTTATGCGCACGACAGCGCGCTGCAGTCGGGTGTGCTGAACCTTCTGCCGCCTTCCACCAACTCGTTCCAGTACGTGTACGCGGGGGCTGCTGTGCACCGCCCGCTGGGAAGGCACTTCGCGGTGTTCTTCAGTTATCAGTTTAATGATCTTCAGTTCAATGGTTCGACCTGCACAGCGGGTGGATCATGCGCATCGCAGCGGCATGTGGTTGCAGCCGGTTTGGATTGGCATCCACGTCCGATTCGGCTTGATTGATTTTGCCAGCGGCGGGCGAGAGGAATGGGACACCGGCATGATTGAAAATCGCGAACTGAGAGTGGACGATTATCTGGCGATGTTGCGCCGGCGGTTGAAGGTGATTCTTATACCGGCGTTGCTGGCGCCGCTTGCCGGTTTTCTAATCTCGTTTGCCTTTGCGCCCCGGTACACTTCGCAGTCCCTGATCCTGGTGGAGACGCAGAAAGTTCCAGAAGGCTACGTCCAGCCGGTGGTCACGCAAGACCTTACACAGCGCATCGCCACTATGCAGCAGCAAGTGCTCAGCACGAAACAATTACAGCCGATGGTCGAACGGCTGGGCTTAGCGAAAGGCAAGAGCGTGGAGGAGGCGATTGAGGAGATTCGCGAGGAAGTCCGGAAGAATCCCTTGATCGAATGGGTGGCGCCCGATCTCGTCGCCCTCAGGCAACACCGGCCGGGACAGAACGATATCCCCGGATTCTACGTCAACTACACGGCTAGTAATCCTCAGGAAGCGCAACAGGTTTGCACCGAACTTACGTCCATGCTGCTGGCGGAGAACCTTAAGACCCGCGAGCAGGTAGCGCAGAGCACGACGGATTTCCTGGTCCGGCAGGTTGACCTGGCCAAGCATGATCTGGACAACCAGGACCGCAAGCTGGCAGCTTTCAAGAAGCAATACATGGGCCAGTTGCCGGGCGACGAAGATAACACCGTAAAGGTACTGGCGGGATTAAATTCGCAACTCGATGCCTACACTCAGGGGCTGAATCGCGCGGAGCAGGACAGAGCTTACGCGCAATCTTTGCTGTCGCAGCAACTGTCGGCGTGGAGTTCGTCGCAGACCTCCATGAATCCGGAAAATCTTCAGAAACAGTTGGCCGAACTGCAGAGCCAATTGATTACTTTGCAGGCTCGCTATACGGATGACCATCCCGATGTGGTGAAGACCAAGAACGACATTGCCGAAATTAAGCGCAAGCTAAACGAAATGAACTCGGCGAGTGCGGCGGGTACGGAAAACACGGAGAAGGGAAGCGCGTCGGAGCCGGCGGAGATCAAGCAGTTGCGGCTGCAGATCCATCAGTACGATCAATCCATCGCTCAGGCTGCGCGCGAGCAGAAGTTACTTCAGGATCAGATCCATACCTATCAGGGTCGGCTCTCGCTCAGTCCTGGTGTAGAAGAACAGTACAAGGCATTGATGCGGGACTACGAGACGGCGCAGAAGTTCTACAATGACTTGCTTGCCAAGAAGAACGAGTCGGAAATGCAAACTGATATGGAGCGGCGGCAACAGGGCGAACAAATGAGTTTGCTGAATCCCGCCAACCCGCCCGACTCGCCGAGTTTCCCCAATCGACTGCTGTTTGCGGGGGGAGGCTTGGCAGCCGGACTGACATTCGGAATAGGCCTGGCAATTTGGCTCGAGATGCGGGATAAGTCAATTCGCGACGAGCAGGACGTGCTGGCGGCGCTGGAAATGCCGACGCTGGTTTCGGTGCCGTGGATCGACGAGGAGACATCCAAGCGGAGCGGCTATGGAAGGCCACGGAGCGATTCCAAGGGGTCGCGCGAAGACAAGCGAGAGACGGTAGAGGTTAAGAACTGATGTACAAGGAATTTTTTGGATTGCGGGCAAATCCGTTTAACGTCAATCCGGACCCTCGTTACCTTTTTCTGACGCGGCACACGGAGGAAGCCCTGGCGTGTCTTACCTACGGTATCCAGAGCCGCAAGGGTTTTGTGCTGCTGACCGGCGAAGTGGGGACCGGCAAGACTACGCTGGTCAATAAGTTGATGGAGTGGCTGCGGGTGCAGCAGGTGGCGACCGCTTTCATCTTCAACTCGCAGATGAACGTGCCTCAGTTTCTGGAGTACATGATGGCGGATTTCGGCATTCCGTGCGATTCCAAATCGAAGAGCCAAATCCTGCTGAAGTTGTACAACTGGCTGCTGGATCGTTACCGGGCGGGCGAAACCGCGGTGCTGATCGTGGATGAGGCGCAAAATCTTTCTGACGAAGTGCTGGAAGAAATCCGCTTGATGACCAACCTGGAGACTTTCACGGAGAAGTTGCTGCAGATCGTAGTCGTGGGACAGCCGGAACTGGAACAGAAGCTCAAGCAGCCCAATCTGCGGCAACTGCGACAGCGGCTGACGCTGCGGGCTAAGACGTACCCGCTAACCATGGAAGAGACAAAGGCCTATGTGGCGCAACGGTTGCGGATCGCGGGATCGAACGGGCAACAGGTATTTGATCCCGAAGCGCTGGCGGCCATTCATCGGTACTCCGCGGGGATTCCGCGCGTGGTCAACTTGATCTGCGAACACTGCCTGGTGAGCGCTTTCGTGGATCACCAAAAAGTGGTCGCGAGCAGTGTGGTGGAGGCTGTGGCCCGGGATTTTGATTTAGGCGAAACCAGCGTCTCCACCAGCGTCGCCACGGCTCAGCCAACGGTACTCACCACACCGTCGGGAGAAAAACTCGATCTGGTGGCAGCCCTCAAGACCTTGGTGACCTTGGCGGACCGGTTGCGAGAGTCGGAACAAGACCTTCCTAAGGAAAAGAAACTGTGAGCCGAATTCACGAAGCGCTGAAGAGAGCGGAACAAGACCGGGCTGCGGCACAGGGGGCTCACGTTGAGTCTCCGCAAACTGCAGAGGTCTCAGCCTTGGCTCCGGCCATCGGCGCGCCAGTGGTGAAAAGCGGCGCGCCTACGGCTGTCTCGGCGGTTCCCTCGAACTCATCTTTGCTCTCAACTTCGCCCTCAACTTCGCTATCAGCCCAGTCCGCCTACGAGACTTTGCTGGCTCGTTGCGTTCCGAGCAACTGGTCGCCGGACATGAAGACCATGCTTTTTTACAACTCGGAGCAGGGGCTCGGCACGGAGGAATTCCGCACGTTGAGGTCCCGGCTTTACCAGATGCGCGAGAAGCAGCCACTGAAGAAAGTGCTGGTGACGAGTTCGCTGCCCAAGGAAGGGAAATCGTTTGTGGCGGCGAATCTGGCACAGGCGATGGTGCGTCAGCACGGCCGGCGGGTTTTGCTGATTGACGCCGATCTGCGCGCTTCCCGCCTGCACCTCGCCTTGGGAACTGCCCTAACACCGGGGCTCTCGGAATATCTGCTGGGCGAAGCGGACGAGTTCGGGGTCATGCAGCGCGGCGCCATGGAGAATCTGTTCTTTATTCCCGCCGGTCGTTCGACCTCGAATCCCGCGGAACTAGTTGCTAATGGACGCTTGAATGTTCTCCTTAGCCGTGTGGAATCTCTGTTCGATTGGATCGTTATTGATTCTCCTCCCGCGGTTCCGGTCTCCGACGCCGGGCTGATGGCCAACCACTGTGATGGCGTGCTCATGGTAGTGCGCTCGAACGCGACGCCATACGACATGGCGCGCAAGGCCAGGGCGGAATTCGATGACAAGCTGTTGCTGGGCGTCGTGCTTAACGGAGTTAAAGGCGGTTCCTCGGCGTACAGCCAGTATTACAGCGCATACGATAGGCCCGGCGAAAAAGCAGAAGTTCCGAGGTAGAGCGTGATCCGGCTCTTCAATGTTTATTATCCGATCCGCACGCTGATCCTGCTGGTGGGCGAGGCCCTGATTGTGTGGACTTCGTTCCTGCTAGGAATGGCGCTGCAGCATCGCGAAGACCTCTACGTCGCGCTGAACTACGAGGGCGGATATCTGAAGATTCTGGTGGTGACGCTGGTCGTGCTGGTTTTCTCCCATTGGTTTGACCTTTACGATCCCAATCACTTTGACGAGAAAGGCGAACTCTATTTCCGGCTGCTGCTGGTGCCCGGCATTCTCGCTCTAATGCTGGCAGCGGTGGGATATGTGTTCCCGACCTTTCTTCCGGGCAACAACTCAGCGCTGGTGGGACTGCTAATCCTCACCGCGGCGATGTTCGGCTGGCGTGCCGCGTATGGATGGTTAGCACAGCGGCCGTATTTGCGAGAGAGAGTGTACGTGCTAGGCCCGGGAGAGCGTGCTCAGCGCCTGGTAAACGGCCTGCGGTCGCGCTCGGAGATGGGCATTGAAGTGGTGGGCTGGAGTGGCAACGTGGATGGCGCAGTAACTCGCGAGTCGGTGGCCTCGCACCTGAAGGAGTTAGTCAAGCAGCAGCGTGTACACCGCGTCATCGTTGCCATGCCGGACCGGCGGGGCACGCTTCCCGTGCATGAATTGCTGCAGCTTCGGCTGAACGGCATAAAGGTTGAAGAAGCGGCATCGTGGTTGGAGAGGATGTCCGGCAGAATTGAAGTCGAGCAGCTTTACCCGAGTTGGCTGATCTTCGCGGAAGGATTCCGTTTCAGCACCAGCTTGCGGATGATGAGGCGGCTGCTTTCGACGGTGGCCGCGGCGGTTCTCCTGTTGCTTGTTCTGCCCGTCATTCCGTTCGTGATTCTGCTGATCAAGCTGGATTCGCGGGGCCCGGTACTCTACCGTCAAAAACGCATGGGGCGTGCAGGCGTCACATTCTATTGCTACAAATTCCGCACCATGCGACGCGACGCTGAGGCTGACACCGGAGCGACGTGGGCTACCGACGATGATCCCCGCATTACTCGAATTGGAAGAATGCTTCGCATTTCGCGTCTCGATGAAATTCCCCAACTATGGTGCGTGCTGAAAGGTGACATGGCCTTTGTGGGGCCGCGACCTGAGCGTCCGGAGTTTGTCGAGTGGCTGAGCCGGGAGATTCCTTATTACCCGGTGCGGCATGCCGTGCGCCCGGGCATTACCGGCTGGGCGCAGGTTCGATACAAATACGGCAATACTCTCGAAGATGCGCGGGAGAAGTTACAGTACGACCTGTACTACATCAAGAACGGATCGCTGGGATTGGATCTGCTGATCATGTTCGAGACCATCAAGATCGTGACCTTGGGTCGAGGCGCGCAATGAGCCGGATCTTCTGGACCTCGACCTTTTGGATCTGGACCTTCTGGGGAGCGACCGCCCTCGTCGCCTACACATACTTCGGCTACGCGGGATGGCTTTGGCTGCGAAGCCGCTGGCGGTGCACGGAGGTGCGGCGAGGTCCGTACTCGACGTTTATTTCCGTGTTGATGATAGTCCGCAACGAGGAGCGGGTGTTGGAGCGCAAGCTGGAGAATCTGCTGACGCTGGACTATCCAGCGGAACTCATGCAGTTGGTGGTGGTCTCGGATGGGTCCACGGACCGCACCGAAGCCATCTTGCATGAACATGCGAGGAATCCACGCGTCAATGTCTTGTTGAACCAACTCTCGCGAGGAAAAGCTTCCGGATTAAACGATGCTCTCGAACTAGCCCAGGGAGATATCGTGGTTTTCACCGACGCGCGACAGAACATCGAACCCGGTGCACTGCGTCTGTTGCTGGAAAATTTTGCCGACCCAAAAGTGGGTTGCGTGAGTGGTGAGTTGATGCTGGGAGATCCCCAGACGGGGGAAACTGGGGAAGGCCTCGGGATCTACTGGACGGTTGAGAAGCGAATCCGCGAACTGGAAGCGGTTTCGGGATCTGTAGTCGGAGCCACGGGTTCGCTGTACGCCATACGCCGGAACTTGCTGGTACCGCTTCCCCCGGAAGCGATCCTGGACGATGTTTATCTGCCCATGCAAGTGGTGCGGCAGGGATTCCGAGTGGTGTTTGATGCTCGAGCCCGGGCTTGGGACAGTGCGGATCTCGGATCGGGGCAGGAGTTTGCGCGAAAAGTCAGAACGTTGAGCGGCAATTACCAATTGCTGCAGCTTGCTCCGTGGTTGCTAACCAGCGCCAATCCGATTCGTTTTGAGTTTGTAAGTCACAAGCTGCTGAGATTGGTAGTGCCCTTCGCGCTGGCTGGTATCCTGGTTGCGTCGCTGGTTCTGCGCGCACCCGTCTACCGCCTCGCGTTGGCTCTGCAGGTGGCCTTTTATGGGCTGAGTTTCCTGGCGATTGCGCAACTGAAGAGAGGTCCAGTGGCCCGGATGGCGGACGCGGGGTTTACCTTCGTCGTTCTCAACACCGCGGCTGTCGTGGCGTTCGCCAATTTTGTTTCTGGACGCAAGGCTGCATGGATCCGTTAAGGGCCCAGGGGATAATGGAAATCTTGCGATGTGGAAGTTTAGTGAACGCCCGTTGAGAATCCTCTGGGTCAAGGCGGACAAGATTCTGCCCGTTCACAGTGGCGGCAATATCCGTTCTTACCACATCCTTCGTCAATTGGCCTCGCGCCACGAACCGATCTTTTTCTCTTACTACGGCGGTGAGCCGGACGCTGAATACGAAGAAGAACTCACCCGGCAGTTTCCGGGGGCAGTGTGCCTCTGTACGGGGAGGCGCGGTCCGACCTCGCTGAGGCGCGGTCTGGATTACCTCGTCCGGCTACCTATGCAGGCTCCGTATGCCGTGAGCAGGTTCAATTCGGTTCCGGTTCAGGAGACACTGAGGACCTGGTTCCAAGAGCGGCGATTTGATGTTGCGGTCTGCGATTTTCTCGATGCAGCGGTGAATTTCCCCACACGGCTCGCGATCCCCACGGTCCTTTTTCAGCACAATGTGGAGAGTAAGATCTGGCGGCGACACGCTTTGACCGAGCGGAATCCAGCCAAAAGACTTTTGTATCGAGTGGAACTCAAGAAGATGGTGAGCTACGAACAAAGCATGGTGCGGAAGTTCCACCACATCATCGCAGTTTCGGAACATGATCGGCAGTTGATGAGCGAATCGACGGACTCCTCGCGGATCACGGTCGTGCCAACAGGTGTCGACGTGCAGCAATACCGGCCCGACCTGTCCCCCAGGGCGGTTGAACCGTTGGTGCTTTTTGTGGGGGCGATGGATTGGGAGCCGAACATCGATGCGGTGGAGTACTTCTGCCGCGAAATCTGGCCGTCGATTCAGGCCACAGTTCCGGCAGCGCGATTCCGTATCGTAGGCCGCAATCCGGTCCGCCGAGTACAGAGGCTGGCGTCGAGTTCGGTCGAAGTTACAGGATCAGTACCTTCGGTCGTGGATCATTTACGGGAGAGTGCCGTCGTGGTGGTGCCGTTACGCGTGGGAAGCGGGACGCGCCTCAAGATTTACGAAGCGATGGCTGCGGGCAAGGCCGTGGTTTCGACATCAGTTGGGGCTGAAGGTCTAGACGTGCTTCGTGACCAAGACATCCTGCTGGCGGACGATCCGACCGATTTCGCCGGAGCCGTCACGATGCTGCTGGAAGATGTCGCACTCCGTCGTCGCTACGAGCGTGCGGCTGCAGCACTCGCTGCCAAGTATGATTGGGCTGCAATTGGAGACAAGTTTGGTCAAGTGCTGGAAACACTGGTGGGGACTGCCTCGCCAGACGGTTTACGCAATGCTGAGTCCACATGCGTGACCAATGTTCGCGGGTAAAGCCACGAGAGGTAAGCGGTGTTTGCAAACGACAAACTTCGAACTGCTCCGCCAAAGGGAGCGGGGTGGCGTGATCGCTACGCGGCAACCGTGGAAGCGTTGACGCCGTCCTGCGATCCCCTGCAAAAGTCGGAACCGTTGAAGGGGGCGTACTTCTGGCTGACAGTTTTCTATCTGGTCTACTGTGCTCGGCCCGAAGACTGGGTCCCTGGTTTGCAATCTGTGCCGCTGGCCAAGATTTCCGGCGTGTTCGCGATCATAGGACTGCTGCTGAGTTTAGGCCGGTCGAAACGCGGCCTTCGGGACCTTCCCAGAGAAGCTGCGTATTTGCTGTTTCTGATCGGACTATTTTTCGTTTCAGCAGCCTTCTCTCCGGTGTGGAAGGGTGGTGCATTTTTCCGTGCCCTGGACTTCGCCAAGGTTTTCGTGGCCTGGGTGCTCACCTTCGTGGTCGTTACCAGCCTCGCAAGGCTCCGCCGCGTACTCTTCATCCAGACCGCTTCCGTGGCGGTCATCTCGATTGTCTCGATGGCGAAGGGCGCCTCTCATCCACGGCTCGAGGGTGTTCTGGGTGGTATCTACTCGAATCCCAATGACCTGGCATTCGCCATCGTTCTGTCGCTCCCTTTTTGTCTCGCCTTTCTTCTGAGGACAGGCAGCATCTTGCGCAAGGCAGCGTGGACTGTTTCTCTGTTACTCATGATTGGTGCCTTGTTTCTGACGGCTTCGCGCGGAGCTTTCATCACCTTCCTGGTGGCTGGAGCGGTTAGCCTGTGGCATTTCGGTATCAAGGGACGTCGGTTGTATCTGATTGGAGCGGCGGCTCTGATTGCGATCGTCGTCGGAATTGCGGCTGGCCGCCCGCTTGAGGATCGACTGCTGGCCATGTCTGGCGAAGGATTGGATACGAATTCACAGACCAGCGCGTACGGATCTTATGAGCAGCGTCGCATTCTCATTTCTCGGAGTTTTGAAGGAATCGAGCACTACCCCATACTTGGAATCGGATTGCACAACTTCTCAACGTATTCGGGAGTTTGGCGAGATGTGCACGTCACCTACCTGCAGATAGCCGTCGAAGGCGGTATCCCCGTGCTGATTCTCTATCTCATGTTCTTTGGGCGGGGATTCTCCAACCTCAGACGGCTGAGGCGAGTGGGAGACCCTGATCCCGAGGTGAAACTGTTTGCTGGAGCCCTGTACAGTTCGCTGGTCGGCTTTCTCGTAGGTGCGTTATTTGCTCCAGAGGCCTATCAGTATTTTCCGTATTTCGCAGTCGCGTATACGGCGGTGCTAGTCGCGATCGAGCAGGAGCGAGGACGTGTTGAGTCCTCACAGGGAGGCTCGAATGGGTCGCAACGTCAGACAGGGAGAATCGGGCGAGATCGAAAACCAAGTTTCACCTATGCCTGGTGATTTGAAAACTCGGGCCGCTCATGACCCTGCGTCCGACGCTGGTGTGCGGCCGGACCTTCGCCAACAATTGTCTTACGGTTTTCGCCTGCTCCCAAGCTACGCTTGGCAGAAACTGACACGGCGCGTGCCTCATGGCCCGGTCCATTTAATTATTGCGCTGGCCGATCACTTCGAGCCTTCTATCGTGCCGGAAAATGGGTTGCTGCGCGCCCCGTATGACGAGCAGGAACGTCGCCTTGAGTTCTGGTGCCGGGAATATCCGCGGCTGGCCGACGCGTGGCGCGACGGCGATGGCCGTCCATTCGTTCACACTTATTTTTATCCCGCCGAACAGTACGACCGTCGCCTGACACAACAGCTTGCAGAGCACTGCCGGGCGGGTTGGGGAGAGATTGAGATTCATCTGCATCACGGAATTTCCGCGCCCGGCACTGCCGAAAATACTCGCCGCCAACTCCTGAAATTCCGAGACACGCTGGCCTCTGATCATGGGTGCTTGTCTTACCTTGATGGTCTGGCCGCTCCGAAGTACGCCTTTGTGCACGGCAATTTTGCCTTGGCAAACTCTGCCGATGGGCGCTTTTGTGGGGTTGACGACGAGATGCAGATACTCGCAGAAACGGGCTGCTACGCCGACCTGACGCTACCGGCGGCATCTTTTCATCCGGCACAGATTGCGAAAATCAATTCCCTGTATGAATGCGCGCTCCCGCTAAGCCAGCGAGCTCCGCATCGCCGAGGTCGTGATTTGGAGCGGGGACGGCCGCCCGAAGTTTTTCCGCTGATGGTCCAGGGACCGCTGATGCTGCACTTCTCTCCCTCACGATCTCGGAAAGTAAGCATCGAGAATAGCGCGATAACGAGGCGGAACCCGCTAAGCATATCTCGGTTGCGATTGTGGAAGCAGGCGGCGATTTCCGTGCGTGGAAAGCCGGACTGGCTGTTTATCAAGTTGCACTGCCACAGCATGGATCCAACGCAGCAAGATGCGGTCGTTGGAGAGCCAATGCGCGACTTTCTGCGTGAACTAGTGGAGGGAGCGGAACAAAGAGGCGAGATTCTTCACTTTGTCTCGGCGCGCGAGATGGTGAATATCATCCTGGCGGCTTGTGACGGACGAGAAGGCAACCCGGGCGAACATAGAGACTACCGCCTCAAGCGCACACGTGCGAGATCCTCCGAGCCTGCTCGTGGCAGTGCGCAAGCAGTGGTGAAACGATAGCCATGTGCGGAATCGCAGGAGTGGTCAACTCGGAACCCGGAGGAGTTGAAGCTGCAACGATTCACCGGATGTGTCAGAGCATCGTCCATCGTGGACCCGATGATGAAGGCATTTTCGTAAAGGAGGGCGCGGGTCTGGGCGTGCGGCGGCTCAGTGTCATTGACCTTACCGGAGGTCACCAGCCGGTTTTCAACGAAGACAAGACCATTTGCGTTGTCTACAACGGAGAGATTTACAACTTTCCGGAGCTTCGCCTGGAGCTCGAAGGCCGCGGTCATCGTTTCTACACCCTGACCGACACCGAGGTAATCGTCCACCTTTACGAGGACATGGGACGCGATTGTGTCCAGAAGCTGCGCGGCATGTTCGCCTTCGCGATCTATGACACGCGCAACCGGCGCTTGCTATTGGCACGAGACCGATTGGGCATCAAGCCTCTGCATTACGCCTTCGCGGATGGACGTTTGCTCTTCGGATCAGAAATCAAGTCGATCCTTGCCGTGGCGCCCGAGCTCGCAACCATCGACCCGCGGGCCCTGTGGCAATACATGTACCTTGGCTATATTCCTGATCCCGCCACCGCCTTCCTGCCAATTCAAAAGTTGCCGCCGGGGCACGTTCTCGAATTTGAGCGAGGCAAGGTCAGCATCCACAAGTATTGGGACTTGCCCGAGTACAGCACGCACCAGCCTCGCAGCGAAGAAGAGTGCCTACAAGAACTGGAGCAGCAGCTGGCGGAAGCGGTCCGCATTCGGCTAATCGCCGACGTACCTCTTGGGGCATTGCTGAGCGGAGGCACTGACTCATCCACGGTAGTTGCGCTGATGGCTCGAGCCGGCTCTCGCCCCGTTAAAACGTTTTCAATCGGTTTCCGACACGCCGACTTCAACGAGGCTCCGTACGCGCGGCTCGTAGCCGAGCGATTTGGCACCGAGCACCATGAGTTGATCTTAGAGCCCAACGTGGTGGAAACGGTGGAAGCGCTTACGCGTTCCCTGGAAGAGCCTTTCGGAGATTCTTCCATGCTGCCCACCTACTACATTTCGCGTCTGGCTCGGCAGCACGTTACGGTGGCTTTGTCTGGCGATGGTGGCGACGAAGCATTTGCCGGTTACGAGCGCTATCAAATCCATTTGCAACGTCGGAACTTCCGGTGGATTCCTGAGTGGGCCGGAGATTTCTATCGCAAACGGATCCACCCCAGGTTGCCCTCAAGCGTGCCGGGACGGAATCTCGCCTACAGCGTTTCGTTACCCTGGGCGGAGCGCTACCTAGAGGGCGTTTCTCTACAGGCCTTCGACAGGGAAAAGGCGCTTCTTTCGGATGACTTCCGGGCCACAGCCCTTGGCGATGCAGATCCCATGAGCGCTCTGCGTAGATATCTCGACGAGGCTCCGGCCCGCGATCCGTTGAGCCGCGTGCTGTACCTCGACACCAAGACCTATCTTCCGGGAGACATTCTCACTAAAGTGGACCGGATGAGCATGCTCACTTCACTGGAGGTGCGGGTTCCGATTCTCGATCATCTTTTCCTTGAGTGGGTCACTGGCTTGCCTCTGGAATGGAAGATGCGAGGAGGAAAGCAAAAGTACATTTTTGCCAAGCTTGCGGAAAGGGTGGGCGTGCCGAAGGAAGTTCTCGATCGGCCCAAGCAAGGATTCGCGTTGCCGCTCCGCCACTGGATGCGAAACGAATTGAAAGATCTGATCATGTCCGTCCTGTTGGACTCGTCCACTTCCCAGCGCGGCTACTTCAACCCACAAGGAGTCCGACGGCTGCTGAATGAGCATTTTCAGGGGCGGCGCGATCACTCGGCGCGCATTTGGCGGTTTTTGATGTTTGAGTTGTGGCATCGCAACTTTCTCGCAAATGTAGGAATGACGAGTGCGGGAGCGCACGCGGATCAAGCCGCTTCCTTGCGAGCAGATGGATGAGCCGGGGCGAGCACAACAGCGACTTTGGATCGGACCCTCCGGGAGGTTCGATCCCGGGACTGTTTTTGATGACCGACAGCTTTGAAACTGGCGGCAGCGAGCGCCAGTTTGCGGCGCTGGCCCGGTCTCTGAATCCAGCGGCGTTCCGGGTTCAGTTGGGTTGCGTTCAGCGGCGGGGAGCGTTTCTCGATGGCTTGGGCCACCTGCCGGAATTTCCACTCGGCGGCAGCTTGTATGGCGTGAAATCATTGTGGACGCGCCTTCGACTGGCACAGTATTTGCGACGGAACACTATCGCCATCGCGCATGCCTTCGACTTCTACACCAACCTCACCCTGATTCCAGCCGCCAGGCTTGCCGGCGTGCCTGTGGTAATCGGAAGCCAGCGTCAGATGGGCGATCTCCTCAGCCGTTCGAAATCAAGAACCCAGGCGGCCATGTTTCGCTGGTGCGATGTGGTGGTGTGTAATTCGCGCGCTGCCGCGGACCGACTGGTTGAACAGGGTCTGAGAAAATCTGGCGTCGTCGTGATTGGTAATGGTCTGCCAGCTTCGGCCTTCGGCGAGACTTTACCCGCAGTGCCGCGCCGACGCGGGGTTCTCCGAGTTGGCATGATCGCTCGAATGAACACGCGGTCCAAGAACCACAATATTTTTCTCCGTGCGGCAGCTCGACTTTGCAGCAGATTTCCCTGCCTAGAGTTTCTGTTGGTGGGGGACGGACTGCTGCGCGCGGAGCTCGAACGCGAGGCCGAAAGCCTGGGCCTGAAAACTCACGTCTCCTTTCTAGGCAACCGGCAGGACATTCCTGCCGTCCTGGCTTCATTGGATATTTGCGTGCAGCCCTCATCGTCGGAGAGTCTCTCGAATGCAATTTTAGAGTCCATGGCCGCTGGAGTGCCCGTGGTTGCGAGCCGGGTGGGAGGCAATCCCGAGCTGGTGACGTTGGACCGGGGAATCCTGGTTGCACCCGACGACGACAAAGCTCTTGCCGATGCCGTCGAGCGCTTGCTTCGAGATGCGGCCATGCGTGCGGATCTCGGCCGCAATGCGAAACGATTCGCCCAGGCGAACTTTACCCTGAAGCACATGCGCGATCGCCATGAAGACCTTTACGCCGAACTACTCGAAAAGAAAAACTGGACTGCGAATCGGGGCTGGTCATACGGTCCGCGACCTCGAATGCGAGGAAACCGCATTCGAGTCGCACTGGTAGCCGCTTCGCCGCGCCACGTCGGTGGACAATCCGTGCAGGCGGACCTGCTTTTGCGCAATTGGCAACACGATCCCGCGATTGAAGCTCGATTCGTTCCCATCGATCCTCCTCTTCCGTGGTTCCTCGCATGGGTGGAGCGCATCCCATTTCTTCGTACCCTGATCCGCGAACCCATGTACCTGGTTTCGCTCTGGCGAGGCTTGAAAGCGGTCGAGATTGCGCACATCTTTTCCGCCTCCTACTGGTCGTTTCTGGTCGCGCCGCTGCCGGCGTGGCTCATCGCCCGGCTGAGTGGAACCAAGACTGTGATTCACTATCACAGCGGCGAGGCGCGGGATCATCTCCGCCGATTTCGCGGCGTGCGGGCAGTGCTGGAAGACGCAGACCGTCTGGTGGTCCCGTCGGGATATCTCGCCAATGTATTTCGCGAGTTCGGGCTCCAGGCCCAAGTTGTTCCGAACATTGTTGACCTGACGCAATTCTCTTTTCGAGAGCGCAAGCCGCTTCGTCCACGACTGCTTTGCACGCGGGGATTCCATCCTTATTACTGTCTGGATTTGGTGGTTCGCGCTTTCGCAGAGATTCAGCAAGCCTTTCCCGAGGCGAGGCTCGAGCTGGTGGGCAAAGGTCGAATGGAGCAGCAGATTCGAAACCTCGTAGATGAAGTGAAGTTGTCAGGCGTTAACTTCGCGGGTGCAGTGCCGCATCATGAGATCGCCCGCTTTTACGACGGGGCGGATATTTACATCAACGCTTCGAGTCTGGATAATATGCCGGTCTCAATCCTGGAAGCTTTCGGTTCAGGGACGCCGGTGGTCAGCACTGCTCCGGAAGGTATGTCTTATCTGGTCGAGCACGAGCGCACTGGACTACTTTCGGAGCCTGGAGACGCGCGAGCTTTGGCGGAGAACGTCATGCGGCTGCTGCGGGAGCGGGAGTTAGCTTCACGCTTGGCACTCAATGCCCATGAAGAGATGAAACGTTACTCTTGGGACACCGTTCGTCAGCAATGGCTGGAGATCTACTGTTCGCTGCAATCTGGAGCAGCCGAGACTTCCGCGGAGAGTCCTGTCCCCGATCAAACCGCTGCCGTGAACCTGGTCGGATCGGATCGCGTCCATACAGAATCGTGGGATTCTCCTTCCACGCAGACTCGGAACCAGAGTTCCAAATTCAACAATCGCCAAATGCGGTCGTAGTGGTCCCGGTATCGTGCTCTGTGCTCCTGGAACAGACGCTCTACCGCTGTACGCCTAAAGAGTCCGCGATCGATGCTGCGAGGTTCCAGAAGCAAATTCTGGATGGCATCCAGTTGCGGTCCGGCTAGCCATTCCGCCCAAGGCGTGGGAAAACCCAATTTCGGCCGGTTGATAATGGATTGAGGCAGCAGATCCGTAACAGCTTTCTTGAGGATGCGCTTGCCGGCGAGGCCGCTTAGCTGGAGTTTCCGCGGAATGCGTATGGCAAATTCCACCAGAGCGTGATCGAGGAATGGCACACGGCTCTCGACCGACGCTGCCATGCTCATGTTGTCCTGCTTCATGAGCAGTTCGACGAGATAAGTCTTGATGTCGGTGTAAAGTAGGCGTTGCAGCAGGTTGCTGGAAGAGTGGTTCCAATACTCCATGACGTTGCGATAGGGGTCGCCATCCGCCAGTTCGCGCGCGAGTTCATCCGCCAGCAGCTCTGCCTGGTCTTTCTGACTGAACGCGGAGAAGAAATTGTCAAAATAGAATGAGGTCCAGCAATCTCCGTCTCGGGCGAGGAATGTGTGTGCCAACTTTCGCCGGACCGTGGCGCTGATCAACTTGGAATCGGAGATCGAGTGGCGAATCCCCCGTCGAATCGCCTCGGGAGTCAGGCGGCGGTAAATGCGATCGACTGCGGCATTCTTCAGAGTGAACGGGTAGCGAGTGTAACCTGCAAGCGTTTCATCGCTGCCTTCTCCGGTCAGAACCACGGTAACGCGCTCGCGTGCGAGCCGCGCCACGAAATAGAGTGCGACGCTGGAAGGCCAGACAATCGGCTCGTCCTCGTGCCATATCAGTTTGGGGAGGGTATCGAAAAACTCCTCAGAACTGACCAGAACCTCATGATGGACGGAATTCAGGTGCTTGGCGACCTGGCGTGCATAAGGCAGTTCGCTGTAAGAGTGTTCCGTGTACCCAACCGAGAATGTCTCGATCGGCGCGCGCCCGATCTTCGTCGTCAGAGCGGCCACGGCGCTGGAATCCACTCCGCCGCTCAATAAGACTCCGAGGGGAACATCGCTCATTAAATGGCTGCTGACAGCCTGTTCGAGCAGATCACGATACGTCTGGGTGTAGTAGCTTTCGGTATGGTGAGCGTCGTCGTCGATCAGAGGGAGATCCCAGTACCGTTGGATTCGAATTTCCCCGTTTTCTTCTAGTTCGAGAGTGTGACCCGGCATCAGCTTGCGGATGCCAGAAAAAAATGTGTCTGGGCCTGAAAGATAGCCGAAGGCGAGATATTCCGGGAGCACTTCGCGATGAAAGTCGGGATTGACCCCAGGGTAGGCGAGAATGGCCTTGATTTCCGACCCGAACAGAAAGCACTCGGGGCTGAGACGATAATAGAGTGGCTTGATGCCCAGCCGGTCGCGGGCGACGAACAGGCGTTGCTGCCGCGTGTCCCAAATAGCGAAGGCAAACATGCCGTCCAGATGGTCAACGCAGTTTCGTCCGTACTCTTCATAGAGGTGAACGATGGTTTCGGTGTCACTGTTGGTGCGATAACGATGGCCACGTGCAATCAGTTGCTCGCGCAAGGTAAGGTGGTTGTAGATCTCACCGTTGAATGCGATCCAGAGCGTACCATCCTCGTTGCTGAGTGGCTGGTGTCCGGTCGTGAGGTCAATGATGCTTAGGCGGCGTACCCCGAGTCCAACCCGGCCCGGGGAGTAGATTCCTTCGTCGTCTGGGCCGCGATGCACCATGGCCGTGCACATCCGCCGCAAGACGTCAGCATCTGTCTGCGCGTCCCTGGCAAATTGGACTACGCCAGCAATTCCGCACATCGCTCACCCCCGAGGCGGCACAAAGTTCGCAACCCGGACCGCAACGCTAGAATACAGAATTTGAAACGCTAGAGCGTGTTCTCGAACGACGACTATGTGCTCCAGAATTATGTATGTACTATGAAAGCGATGAACTCCCCTAGCATAACGGGAACCAGAGCGTGAGCCTGTCGATCAGCATCTTCGGTCTGGGTTACGTGGGGTCGGTAAGCGCCGCCTGCCTGGCCCGCGGGGGCCATCGCGTGACCGGCGTGGACGTCAACTCTGCCAAGGTCGAGATGTTGGCCTCGGGACGCAGTCCGATCTTGGAACCACGCATGAGCGAGTTGGTAGCCGAGGGCCATAAGGCGCACCGGTTGCACGCTACGACCGACGGAGTCGCGGCGGTTCGCGATTCGGACATTTCGTTCGTGTGCGTAGGCACTCCGAGCCTGCGCAGCGGCAAGCTCGACCTGAGCCATATCGAGCACGTCGCTCGCGAAATCGGTACGGCTCTCAAGGAGAAGCAATCTCATCATGTGGTCGTTCTGCGCAGCACGGTGCTTCCTGGTACTACGGAATCTCTGGTCATTCCGATCCTCCAGAACGCAAGCGGACGCCGTGCCGGCGCCGACTTCACGGTCTGTTACAACCCTGAGTTCATGCGCGAGGGCAGTTCAGTGGCTGATTTTCTTGAGCCGCCCTATACCATTCTGGGCGCACAAAGTCCGGAGCATCTGACACTGCTTCGTAAGATATATGAAAGCACGCCTGGCCCAAGGTTCGAAACGAGTATTCCGGTCGCGGAGATGGTGAAGTACGCGTCCAATGTATTTCACGCCGTGAAAGTCGGTTTTGCCAACGAGATGGGTACACTTTGCAAACACTTGGGGATTGACACCGAAACCGTGACCAGAATCTTCACCTCGGATACCAAATTGAATATTTCGCCAGCCTATCTATCGCCAGGTTTCGCTTTCGGTGGTTCGTGCCTGCCAAAAGACTTGCGCGCTCTGGCGTATCGAGCCAAGGAACTTGACTTGAGCCTGCCGTTGCTCGAAGCCCTCATGCCGAGCAACGCCGAACACCTAGATCGCGCCGTCGACGCGGTGTTGCACACCAACAAAAAGAAAGTCTCGCTGCTTGGCCTGAGCTTCAAGGCCGGCACAGACGACCTGAGGGAGAGTCCGCAAGTGCAACTCGTCAAGCGGCTTCTGGGAGAGGGATGTCAGGTGCGAATCTGGGATCGGGATGTCTCGCTTGGATGTCTCGCGGGCTCCAACCGTCAGTACGTCGAGGAAGTCATCCCCCACATCGGCTCGCTGCTTTCCGCCGATCTGGAGCAAGTGGTTCGAAGCGCCGAGGTCGTGATCCTCGGCAACAAGTCGGCGAAAAGAGAAGAGCTCTCCCAGTACCTGGACCCAAGCCAGATTGTTTTGGATTTGGTCAACCTGGATCGCTCTCATCGCCCCGAAAAACCCGCGGAGTATCTAGGAATCTGTTGGTAAGCGCATCGCCATGAGGCCACCGGTGTTCATCGTGGGTTGTCCGCGCTCGGGCACCAGTTACCTTTATCACCTTCTGCTTTCCGCCGGCGGGTTTGCCGAGTTTCGTACTCAAATGAATGTGTTCGACGTTCTCGAGCCTATTTACGGGGATCTAGGCGTGCTCAAGAAAAAAAACAAAATGATGAACGAATGGCTCAAGAGCAAGGCTTTCGATGTTTCGGGATTGCTGGCGGAGGAAATCAAGGCTACGGTTTTATCGAAATGCCGGAGCGTAAGCGATTTTCTGCGAATCGTGATGGAAGAAGTTGCGCGCAAGCAAGGGGTAGATCGCTGGATTGATTCAACCCCGACCAACATTCCTCACCTGTTGAGAATCAAAAAGGATTTCCCCGATGCGCGGATCGTCCACATTATCCGGGACGGTCGCGACGTCGCTTTGTCACTGGACAAGCGAGGCTGGAGTCGGCCGCTTCCCTGGGACCGCGACAAGGGACTGCTGGCTGCTGGGCTTTACTGGGAGTGGCTTGTCCGCAAAGGCCGACGGCTTGGTTCCATGCTGCAATCGGATTACTTGGAACTGCGTTACGAAGAGCTGGTCACTCAGCCTGCTGAAGCTCTTGAGCGGCTCGCCGTTTTTCTTCAGCATGATTTGGACAATGCGCGTATTCGGGAAGCCAGTATTGGTTCGGTCAAGGATCCTCTGACTTCGTTCAAAGAAGATCTGGAACGAGGGCAATTCACGCCGGTAGGACGCTGGAAAAATAAAGACAAATTCCCTTCCGATCAGTTGGTCTTGTTCGAGGGTTTGGTCGGGGACTATCTCCAGCAACTAGGCTATGCTCTTTCTGGCAACAGTAGCGCGCAGGCAAAGCATTCGCTAGCGGTAAGACGGATGCGCTCGGTGTATCGCATTTACTACGAGTTTAAGCAGTGGGCAAAGATCAACACACCGCTGTCGCGTCTGATGGTGGACTACTCGGCCATCTTGATCGATAAGTAGGATATTAGTTGGGACAATGTATTCGGCCAACGGATGAAGTGTCATATCATCGATTCTGACGCGGTCGACTGGAGCGTTCTCGACAGATTTGCGGACCGAACCGTCTTTCAGACACGCGAGTGGGTTCAGTTCATCCGCGAGGCCCAGGGCGCCACACCTCTGATAGCCGAACTACTCGAGGGCAGAGAAGTCGTAGGTTACTTCACCGGATTAACCTTCACGCGCGTCGGAGTCAAGATACTGGGGAGTTCGTTCCCCGGTTGGACCACCCCTTACATAGGCTTCAATCTCGTGCCTGGCGTTTCACGGGCAGCCGCGCTGGCCGCGGTGGAAGAAATGGCTTGGAACAGTCTCAAGTGTTTGCACATGGAAGTATCCGATCCCTATTTCACGATCGACGACGGGAAGGTCCTTGGGTTCGCCTGTGAGTTTCACACTTCCTACCGAACCGATTTAAGGAAATCGGAGGAGGAGCTTTTTGACGGCATGGATAGTGCGTGTCGTCGCTGCATTCGAAAGGCAGAGAAGAGCGGAGTCACGATTGAAGAAGCGCATGACCTTGCTTTCGCTGACACATACTACGAGCAACTAGTGGATGTGTTTGCCAAGCAGAAGCTGGTCCCAACTTACACCGTGGATCGCGTGCGGACGTTAATCAAACACCTGGAGCCTGCAGGCCGGATACTACTGCTGCGAGCGCGCGATCCAAACGGGACGTGCCTTGCCAGTGGAATTTTCCCCGGCTTCAACAAGATTGCCGAGTTCTGGGGCAACGCGAGCCTCCGATCCAGCCAGATCCTGCGTCCCAACGAATTGATGCAGTGGTACGCGATGCGTTACTGGAAGCGCCGTGGAGTTGAGATCTACGATTGGGGCGGCGAAGGGAAATACAAAGAAAAATACGGATGCGTCCCGCATCGAGTGCCCTGGTTCACGAAATCACGCTCCGAGCTGATTTCGAAGCTACGCGGTGAAGCCAAGAAGATGTTCGAGAGGAAGCAGCGATTCCTGGGCTGGCTACAAGGCGAGCGAAACCGCTCTTAGCCTCGCTACTGGCTAAGTTTCGGTTCGGCGGAAGTTCCGCGCTGTGCGCGCAAACGTCATCATCCGTTCGCGGTGCAGGAGTAACAACGTCGAAATATACGCGGTTGCACCAGTGGCAACTTCCAGGACCAGCCGCAACAGCAGAGACCCTCTCGGGAGAAGGGCCCACCTGACCAAACTCACGGCCAGAACCATCGCCAGAGTGCCATGCAATGCCGGACGCAAAGCCCTCAAGTAGTCTCCAACCGACATTTCAATTGTCTTGAAAGTCTTCCAGTAGAGCGGCAGGGCCACTAAGGGATAGGCCGCCACCCACCCCCAGGCGATTCCTTGCGTGCCCCAGTGGCTGCCGATAAGAAATCCGGTTGGCAGAATGATCAGGGCAGCCAGATCGTCCCACATAACGAATCGTGGGTTGCCGACCGCAGTCAGGAGCTTGCCCAGAAGTGCAACGATCGACCGGAACGTTACATAGACCGAAAGAATTTCCAAAGGCACGATCACACCATCCCATTTGTGTCCCAAGGCAAAGGGAATAAGATCCCGCGCGACCAATGCCAGCCCAATGGTCGCCGGGAAGGTAGTCAGCGCCAGAGCTTCGGTCAGGGTGCGCAAGTATCGTCGCAATGCGGCGGGCTCGGTCTGCACTACGGCGAAGTAAGTGGGAATTGTGGTGGTCACAAGCGTGGTGAGTTTCTCCATGGGGACGTTGGCTAGATTCCAAGCCATGCCGTAGATGCCGAGCGCTGCTTGCCCCAACATCCGCCCGGCGGTAACGTTATCCAGCTTCTCGTAAGCCGAGGAGGCAACCACAGAAACCAAAACGTGCCAACCGAAGGCGAGTGGCTCACGGAGAGATCCCAGTCGCGGCACGGCGAATCGATGAGGCCGGGCAGTCACGACGAGTACCGATCGCACTGTGTTGCGCGCGAGATTGCCAAGAACCAGGGACCAGTATCCCAAGCCGAAGTACGCCATCAGCAGCGTTGCAATTGCACCAATGATCGAACTCGTCGCGTCGAGCAAGGAGAGCGTTCGATAGCGCATGTCCTTGTTCAACAAACCTTCAGACACGGCGCGGAATCCCAAGGGGACAAGGCCAGTGCAAGTCACCACCACTACCAGAACCAGCCGAGGAGTCTTAAAGAACGCCGCTACAGGGTAGGTGAGCATCGCTGCCAGTCCGAAGCCGCCTACACCGAGCAGAAGAGCGACGGAGTTCAACTGCGCGAGCTGATCCTCGTTGAGGCCACGCAACGTGACAATCGTTTGCGGAATGCCAAACTCACCCAGGTAGCGCAAATAGGCCCACAAGACCATGGCCATCGCCACAATTCCAAAATCCGCAGGGGTGAGCAGCCGGACGACAATGAGGAAGGAACTCCAGCTCAGGACTTGGCTGAACCAGTCGGCTCCTGCCCTCCACGCCAAGCTGTGGGCGAGGGACTGATCCATCCTCCGCGTCGACGCGGCCGTGCGTGGAGCTAGGTCCGTAGCGGGATTGTCAGGCTTAGGTTCTGCGACGTCCCGTGCATCTGACATCGATTCCTTTTACTTCCGTTCCAAGAAGTTCAACTCCACACGCTGCAGATCCGGCTACTTCAGCTCCACAATGAAAACGTCGGTTCGATACGATGACGCCCCGGGCACGTGGCCCAATTGGTTTTCCCAATCAGAAGTGAACATGTAGAATCGGCCATCTTGCGAGACGTTTCCCCGAGGCGACGACCAAAAGCCGTTCTGGGCCGTGCTGTAAGTGTGAGCGAACCGCCAGACCTTGGAATCCTTTCGGTTCGTCTCCACGCAGAGTATCTCGTTTTCCCAAGGGCCGACGACTTTGGGCGGAGCTCCCGGTGTATTCGGATTGTCCCGACGGTAGGTGGAGAGGCAGGCGGGGGTCGAATCGTCTGGATTCACATTGTTCCAGGAAATGTGCAGGTCATACCAGCCTTGGATTGCCGGCAACTGCTTGATCAACGGAGAAGTCGCATCCAGTTGGTTCAAGGGACGAATCCAGAGGTCCATGGGATGTTCCTGTTCTGAAGGGTTAAGCAGATGCGAGTAGCCCAAAGCGTGATGCCCCTTGCATCCCTTCGGGCCGCAGGGCGCGACTTCCATCGTATCCACATTCCAGACGAACGAGAGCGCGGGGTTCGGCGGCGGAGTAACTCCGGCCACAGAGGCTCCGCTCCTGCTGATCTCGATGAATCGCCCCGACTTGTTGATCCGAGCGTCGTGAATCAGGTAACGGTCGGTGATTGAGACGGTTCCTTTGCCGCCCCATTGCCCGCCAATTTCGCCGGTTTGCGTGTTGTACCAGCGGCAACCCTTAGCACGGTCGTAAACGTAAACCAGGTGGTTGGTGTCTTGTTCTGGACCCACCACCATGGCCATTCGCTGGTCGTCGGCACTCACGGAAATGGCGTGACCGGCCTCTGAAGATTTCGGCTTTACGCACGTGGACGCATCATGCACGTCAGTGGTTCGATTGGTGGAGATATCGTATTGCTGAAACATTGGCCGATGGCCCGTGATCCCAAACAGAATGTTTGGCTGCGAGTAGCTGAACTGCGGTTCTCCCATCCAGGAAACATTCAGCGCGCCCATCGAGTGAACGGCCATAGTGGATGCATTGAAGCCAAAGAGCAGCAGGCGGCCCTCGATACCACGCACGTAAAACCTCGTGTCGTCCGTGTTCCAGGAGTTCTGTTCCGCAGACGACGGGGTCGAGAAAGACTCGGAAGGTCGTCGCGAGTCTGTCTTAGTATCGGTCACGCGAACCATCCGCGAACCAAAGTTCGGATCGCCGACGATAGAGCCAGCCGGTCCTATTGCCGGCGGGGCGTTTGGATAGGGCTCAACTCGCACATCGGTTCGAGCGCAGTAATTCGGAGGACCGCAAGGTTTTTCTGATGGGGCGCCAACCTGGGCCGCAACTGCCGTCAGCGAAAGCATACCGAGCACAACGCTCGCGAAAGTCAGCCCTGCCGCGGTGCCGGTCATTCCGATTCCGTTGGTTCGATGGAGTCCGATAGTTCCAACGCTTCCAGGTGCGCCAGCTTGCCGGCCGGGGTCCGGGTTTTCAACCACAACTTGGTGTCCAGCAAGTTGAAGTAGTAAGCTCTCATGCACTTTTCCCGGAGGCCCGACTTCCGTGCCTCTCCCGGCGAGCTTAAGGGATAGCCTAGTTTCTCAAGGTACTCGCCGATCATCGCCTCAATCGAGGCCACCTCGCGGTTGGACAACTTGTCTCTCCAGCGATTGACCGGGCTGCGCCGGCCCTTTTCTTCCGATTCTTCCGAAAAAGAAGAGTTAGACTCGCGAAGCCTGCCCAGGCTTACACTCTGGATGCGGTCATAGTCCAGATCGTGATCCAAAAACTCGCCGAGCTTTCTTAGAGTTGCGCGTGGCTCGGAGACCAGCTCTTCGTAACGTACTTCAAGGTAGTCAGCGGGGACGCGCTGCCCGTACTGGCGGCCTTTGCGGACCATCCACTCCCAGTAAAGTGCCGTCGGCAATAGACCTTTCGCTTCTCGATTCCAGGGGAGCGGTTTGAATCCGCCCATTTTGCTCAGAGACAGCGCGACGTCTCGCCCATCCCGGATAATGTGAATGAAAAGAGCCTCGGGAATATCCGCCTTGATGCTAGGGACATAAAGCAGATTATCAGGATCGTAAACCGCCCAGCGAGCGACGTTCTGGCTGCGGGTGATTTCGCTCATCACGATGCGTATGAAATCTCCTCCGGTCCGGCATTCATCCAGCACCCTGACTGTCACTTGTTCAGCATCCAGACCCGACCTGCGGAAGCCCTTGCTGCGAATCCATGCCTCCATCGTTTTTTTTCGATTGTCGAACTTGGCAAGACTTCCGAATCGAGGGATGAGCATGTTGTAAACCGGCAAGTATCCTCGATAGACGGCAAAGCCGCCAGCCGAGAGGAGTGTGTCGTAGAGCAAATTTGTGCCCGAGCGATGACAGCCCATCACGAAGACAGGGCGGGCTTTTCGTTCGATCGCTCGATCGCTCTCCAGAGATCTCCTCGAGTCGGCCCCGGAAGTGCACCGAGGCGAGATGGTTTCTGGATTGGACGTCTCCATCGGCTTCAGTCTAGCACTCCTTCCAAGGGCATCTTTCACCGGAGCAGGAGCGCGCGGCCGCGATCCGTACAGGGAATTTCCCAGCAGTATCTACCATGGCCGGACGCTTATGCGATGATGAACTTATGATTGTGCCGCGTGAGGCTGAGGTCGGACTTCGCCATGCCGGATAGAGAGTGGCGGCATACCGCGTCACGGCTGGCGCACATGGATCGGCGCGAATTCCTGGATCGCAGCCGTCAGGAACTGGCCAAACGTGCCGACGCGGTTCTCTCTCGCCTCGGTTTCGATTTTGTGCCGGAGTTGGTTCCCGCTGCGAACGTCAGGCTGGGCCGGTTTTTCTTCGCGCCTGCGTCCGTAGAGCCTGTTCTGGAACTGCTTCGCCAGCGACTTCCACAACAGGCCGAGCAGATCGTTCGGCAGGCCGACAAAATTTGCCTCCATCAGTTTGATCTTCTCGGCTACGAAGATCTGGCATACGGCGATCCCATCAATTGGCATCTGGACTTGGTGCACGGCAAACAGGCTCCGAGAAAGGCCTTTCACAAGATCCGTTATCTCGATTTCGACCAGGTTGGCGATTGCAAAATCACGTGGGAATTGAACCGTCATCAGCACCTGGTCATCTTGGCCAAAGCGTATCGTCTTACTGAAGATCGGCGCTACGCAGACGAGATCTTTCAACAATGGCGGCATTGGCATACGGAAAACCCCTATGCGGTCGGGATCAATTGGTCCAGCAGTCTGGAGGTGGCGCTCCGCAGTCTCTCCTGGATCTGGATGTACCAACTGCTGGAGGGCTCGCCTGCGCTGCCACGAGAATTTCGAAAAGAGTGGCTGCGGGCGCAGGCATTGAATGGGCGTCATATCGAGCGTTACCTCTCGACCTATTTCTCGCCGAATACGCACTTGCTGGGAGAGGCCGTCGCGCTGCTATTTCTGGGAACGCTGTGCCCGGAGCTTCCCCGCGCGGGACACTGGAAATCGCGGGGCTGGGAAATTGTTTTGCAGGAGGCGCGCCGCCAAGTACAGGCTGACGGTTTCCACTTCGAGCAATCTACTTACTATCACGTCTACGCGACCGACTTCTTTCTGCACGCGGCAGTGCTGGCTGGCCTCAACGAGCTTACGATCCCGAGCGAGTTTGAGAAAACGCCGGAGAAAATGCTGGATGCTTTATTGCTGCTCGGGCGTTCAGGCTCGCCGCCGCGTTTCGGCGACGATGACGGAGGGCGGCTGTTCGATCCAAGACGTAACCGAAGCGAGCATTTGTTGGATCCGCTTGCCACCGGAGCCGTGCTTTTCCATCGCGGGGACTTCAAGGGCGCGGCGGGCGAGTTGCGCGAGGAGACGATCTGGCTGTTGGGGGAACAGGGCGTTGCCGAGTGGGACCGCGTGCAGGGGCAGCCATCGGCCATCGTGTCAGCGGCTTTGCAGTCTGCGGGTCTGTACTCACTCGCCACTCTAAATCCCGCGAGTCAACTGGTGATCGATGCCGGTCCGCAAGGTGACCGGAGTGCCGGCCATGGCCACGCCGATGCACTCAGCATCTGCCTGCAATCTCAAGGACACGCGCTGCTCATCGATCCGGGCACGTTCGAGTACATCGGGGACGGCCCGGAGCGCGACTTGTTCCGCAGCACCGCCATGCACAACACGCTTAGGGTAGACGGCGCGAGCCAATCTGAACTTGCTGGCCCTTTTGCGTGGAAGCAACTCGCTCACGTGAAAGCTGAACAATGGATCATGGGAGAAACCTTCGATCTCTTCGTCGGAAGCCACGATGGCTATAGCCGGCTCGCGTCCCCGGTCGAGCATCGGCGTTGGATCTTTTCGTTGAAGGCTGGTCTTTTCCTGGTACGTGATCTCGCTCAGGGCGTTGGCAAACATCGGTTCGATATTACCTGGCATTTAGGCCCCGAACTGCGGTTGCGCGCTGAACACTTATTCAACGTGAAAGGGACTTCAATCGGATTGGCGGTGTTGTGCGTAGACAAACACGGATGGTCCGAGGAGGTTCGAAAGGATGTGTGGTCGCCTGTCTATGGCAAAAAAGAGCCCATCACCGTCCTCAATTTCGGAACCGTTGCTGACTTGCCGGCAGAATTCGTGACCTTAGTGGTTCCCTTAGAAGAAGCCCGTGGAGTTCCGGGAAAGCTGACGCGGATGACGGAACAGGCGGCCATGCCTGTCGAGGCATATCTCTACAGCACGCCGTCGGAAGAATGCTCCTTCTTTTTTGCCGAGACGGGAAGAGCCTGGATCCACGGAAAACTCGCCAGTGATGCCGAATTCGTCTGCTGGCAGAGGAAACGCGAGGGTGCAGAACAGTTGTTGATCTTTTGTAACGGCAGCTATGTGGAGATCGATGGACGGCGGGTTCTAGGTTGCAAGCGGAGGATCTCGCGTTGTGAGATGCTCAGCCGCGATGGCGGCAAAGAAGTTCATGCGTCCGAACCGGAGGCCTTGCTGGAGGAACAGTTGCCGATCAACGCACTGGAGGAAAAACTAGACAGATAAGTCGCTTGACTTACCCTCGATTCGGCTGCGAGCCCGCAGGCTGCATATGAATCTGCAGCAGCGAGAGCAGCGGCTCGCGTAAGAATGGGCCACAGGCGATCAGACCTGTGATTAGCGGGTCGCGGCGGTTGCATTGCAGCGGACCATTTTCCAGCGTGCTGACAAATCCTCCGGCGCTGGTCACGAGAGCGACTCCAGCAGCGACGTCCCATTCATTTTTCGGGACCAGCGTGAAGGTAATGTCGACGAGGCCGGCTGAGACCAGGGCCAGTTTGTAGGCGACCGATCCCATGGGGCGAACCTTGAAATTCGCGCCCTCAAACTGCTTCCACTCTCCGCGCTTGGTTTCGCTCCGGCTAGCCAACACCGTGGCGCCATCCAGGGTAGTTCGCTGGCTGGGGCGGGCAGGCTTGCCGTTATAGGTCACGCCCGATTCGAGCGATCCGAGGAAAACTTCGTTAGTAGCCGGGTTGCAGATTCCGCCGGCAACCGGGCGGCCATTCTCCACCATTGCAATGGAGACGCAGAACTCCGGAATGCCCGCAACGAACTCGCGGGTGCCATCGAGCGGATCAACCACCCAAACCCGGCTCTTCTGCAGGCGCGTGAAGTCATCCACACTTTCTTCCGAGAGCCAGCCCTCGCCATCGCGCAGCAATTCCTTGCGAAGCACCGCGTCGAGCGCCCGGTCTGCTTCAGTGACCGGATCATGCCCGATCTTGTATTCCGCTTCAATCGCGCCAGCGGTGAAACGGCTGAAAACGACGCGAGCCGCTTCCATCGCAGATTGAATGCGCTGCAGAGTCTCGGCGTTGGAGCTGTTAGTCATGACTGATATCGGGATTCTTTGCTCAGGCCCACAGCATGCGCGCGCCGGTTGCCAGCAGCACCGTGCAAAGCAGGCGTCTCAACCAAGGTACAGGAAGGCGGGTGCTCAAGTGCGAACCCAGCAGTCCGCCTGGGATGGAACCGATTAGCAGGGAGCCCACCAGGTAGGGATCGATATTGCCGAGCCGAAAATGCAATAGGCTGGTCACACCGGTAAGTATTACGGCGTGGACAATGTCCGTGCCCACCATCACCTTAGGGGAGAAGCTATAGAACAAGAGCAAGAGCATCATGATGATGCTGCCTGAGCCCACCGAAGTCATGCCTACCAGAAAGCCCGCCAAGAGTCCGATAGCCGACATCCCGATGAAGGACTGTAAGGTCGGAGCACGATGCGCTACGTGTTCTTCGATCCGGCTCTGGAAAAGCATGAGAGTCGGAATGCAGATCAGGAGAATCCCAATCGCCGTCGTAATAAACGTATTGACGCCAGTCCCATAGACGGTTCGCAGATGGCCCAGCAAGCTTACCCCAAGAATCGATCCTGGGACGCTGCCCGTGGCCAGCGCCAGAACGACCTTGCGCCGAACGGTTCCTTTGCTGAGGTGAACGCAGCTCGAACCAATTTTGGTAACGAAGTTGAAGAGGGCGTCAGATCCAACCGCGAGGATCGGCGGTACTCGCAGAACAAAAATCAAGACGGGCAGGAGAAGAACACCGCCCCCCACCCCCGTCATACCGATCAGGGTACCTACCACGAAGCCGATCAATATCTTTTCGATGAGCATTCAAAACCCGCTACAACTCTGCCTACCATTTCGCTCTGCGATCAGGACGATTGCCCGTTGACTCCGATGAAGCCCTCGCGCTCCAGATGCAAGATGATCTGTTGCGCTGCTTCTTCCGGAGTCAGTTCGGTTGTATTGATCACAACATCCGCATCCTTTGGATCTTCGTACGGATCTGAAACACCCGTAAACTCCTTCAGAATACCGGCACGAGCTTTAGCATAGAGACCCTTACGATCGCGCTGCTCACAAGTTTCCACGGGTGTCGCGATATGCACGAGGATGAAGCCGCCGACCGGTTCGATCATGCCGCGCACCGCTTTGCGGGTGGCGTCATAGGGTGCGATCGGAGCGCAGATCGCGATACCACCGTTCTTGGTGATCTCCGAGGCCACGTAACCAATGCGTCGGATATTGATATCGCGATGCTCCTTCGAGAAACCCAGTTCCGAGGAAAGATGCTTGCGCACCAGGTCCCCATCCAACAGCGTGACCGGGCGTCCGCCCGTCTCCAGAAACTTGGTTACCAGGACATTGGCGATTGTCGATTTGCCCGAACCCGAAAGTCCGGTGAAGAAAATGGTTACGCCCTGCTTGTGCCGTGGCGGATAGCTGCGGCGCAATTCTTGCACGACTTCGGGATAGGTGAACCAACTGGGAATGTCACGTCCTTCATTGAGGCGATCCCGCAGGTCAGTACCGGATATGTTCAGAACCCGTGAGCCGTTCGACACTTCATTGTCCGGCACGTATTGGTCCTGGTCTTCGAGGTACACCATCATGTTGAAGGGAACCATGGTGACGCCGATATCCGCCTCGTGCTTCTTGAAAAGTTCCTGGGCTTCGTAAGGTCCGTAGAAAGGTTTGCCGTCGGAATCTTTTCCCGGACCAGCGTGGTCGCGGCCCACGATGAAATGCGTCACCCCGTGATTCTTGCGGATTAACGCGTGCCAGATGGCTTCGCGCGGTCCGCCCATGCGCATCGCCAGCGGCAGCATGGAAAGTCTGACGCTTCCAGCGGGAAACTTGGAAAGAAGCAACTGGTAGCAACGCACGCGAGTGAAGTAATCGACGTCACCGGGTTTGGTCATCCCGACTGAAGGATGAAGCAGCAGGTTGGCCTCAACCTGTTTAGCCGCGCGGAACGTCAACTCCACATGCGCTCGGTGCATGGGGTTGCGGGTTTGGAATGCAACTACGCGGCGCCAGCCCAAACGAGCAAATTCAGCTCGCAACTCGGCCGGAGTGAGACGCAGCGTGCGGAAGTCGTAGTGCGAAGGCATCTGCATGCCTTCCACACGGCCTCCCACGTACCAGGGGTTGCCCTTGTTCAGCAAGTAATCGACGCCCGGATGCACCGCGCTGGTGGTTCCAAATACCGATTGAGCTTCGGCCTTGCGGTCCGGCTGCCAGACTTCTTCGACGTGCAGAACCGCCAGCATCACGCCTTCAGCATCGCGCAGCGCGACCTTGCTGACTCCCGGCTTTAGCGACTTGGCGAAATCTTCCTTAACGTCCAGAGTGATCGGCATCGGCCACAGCACCCCGCTGCGCAGCAGCATGTCTTGGCAGACGCCCGCGTACTCCGCTCGGGTCATGAACCCTCGCAGGGGGGAGAATCCACCGCTCATCAGCAACTCGAGATCGCAGATTTGGCGCGGCGTGAGATCCCACGACGGCCACTCCCGCGAATGGGCTTTCAGTTCGGCGATTCGTTCCGGCGACGCGATCAGGTCGGTAAGCTCTCCGCCGTGCGGCGCAATAATGTGGCTTATTGAAGCGGTCAAATCCTTGGCTCCTATGAACTACAGGTTTATTAGTACACTACGTTGTAACTGCTTGCCATGCAGGCAATATGACTGTGACAGCTTGCGGCCCACGGAAACCAGCGGGGGTAGCGAAACGAGCGATGCGCCAGAATACCGCGTTAACCCGCGGGGCAGCAAGCTCTGGCTGGTTAGATCGTGTCAAACCTGAACATGAGCAATTTGCATACCTTTGTCTGCCGCGGTTTCCGCTGCTATGTGGTTCTCAATGGGAGGGTTAAGACAGGTAGCAGCTTTCCGCCCCCCAGATCGGCAAAGAATGTGAAAAGCTTTGCACTCAAGGTGCAGTTCCCATCCCGGCGGCGAGGGTATTCAACTCCTTCCGCTAGAGACCCGCTTTTGGGCGGGAGCACTCTGGAAGGATTCCACAGGTGCAACTTCCCGGGCCGCAACCACGGGTTCCTTGATCGAGTACTTCAGCAGGCACCACACGGCACGCACTCCATCTTTCCAGCCTATTTTTTTTCCTTCTTCGTAGGTGCGCCCCCAGTAACTGATGCCAACTTCATAGATCCGCAAGTGACGCTTCGCAACCTTGACCGTGATCTCCGGCTCAAATCCGAACCGGTTCTCCTCGATCGGAATGGACTGGATCACCTCACGCCGGAAAACCTTGTAGCAAGTTTCCATGTCGCTCAGGTTGATGTTCGTAAGACAATTTGAGAGCAACGTCAGTACCCGGTTTCCCACCGAGTGCCAGAAGTAAAGCACACGGTGAGGGGCCGCGCCCAGGAAGCGTGAACCGTAGACAACATCGGCTTTGCCTTGAATCAGCGGGCCGAGTAGTAGCGGATAATCCGCGGGATCGTATTCCAAGTCCGCATCCTGTATGACTACGAACTCTCCCGTGGCCTGCTGAATTCCGCGGCGCAGCGCCGCTCCTTTGCCCATGTTCCGCGGTTGCAGAAAAACCTGAACCTGCCGGTATTGGCTCTGCAACTCGGCGAGAATTTCGCGGGAATCATCGCGCGATCCGTCGTCCACGCAAAGCACTTCGAGTTCGAGCGGAACCGCCAACACGCGCTCCACTACGTAGCGCAAGGTAGCGCACTCGTTGTAAACCGGTATGACGACCGACAGTTTCATGAAGTAGGGAAAGGTTTCCCTAGTGTAGAGCATTCCTTCGTTTCGGCTTCACCTTTTCTCCGATCAAACCGCGAGACTTCAGCATGCTTGCGAGCTGCTCATGGAAGTCCGGCATTCGCTACGCTGGACAACAAAGTACCGTGGAAGTTGGTTCACGGGATCGGCAAGGTGTCCATGGCCAAGTGTAATTAGTTCTCAGGACTCTTACATGATCGGGGAATTTTGTCCTAAGGTCCCTGCCTTAAGGATTCATCCAGCGCTAAGATTGAAGACTTGGATTGTCGAGTTTGATGCCGAAGCGTCCGCATGGACCGTCATTAGCCCGGGAAAATGTCGGCTTTGTTCACAGCAAAAGGTGGTCGATGACCACATCGCCGGATTCCTGCTTTCTCCCTTAGTTTCTATTATTTAACTGCTGGCTCGGCGTAACCGCAAGGAATCAAACGACCTGGTTGGCTAGGGACCGTCCTCCGTCCCGCGTGGTCTGACGGAGTTCATCCGTATCTAGTCTATTGTGAGAGCGTATACTGGATACCACTGAGGAAATCCGGTCCACTTGGCAGCGTGAATGCTATGAATTCTGGGAGACCCGGCCAAAATCTTGTGCTTCCTTTTGCGGCTGGGCGGCGAAGTGTGCTTGTAGTAAGGGATTTGTGGAAAACTTCCCTTGCAGCGTAGGTTATTATCTCACCCCTGAGGAAGAAGCTGACATGGAGGAAAAGCCTGTTCGCCTAGGCCCACGGGAGCAGCAGATTGCCGAGTTGTTGTTGCAGGGCTGTGACAATACGGAAATTGCCGCGCAGCTCAAAATGGCCCGGCGCACGGTCAAGGCGCACTTCAATCGTCTCTTTCTGCGATTTGGAATCGACAGCGGTATCAAGCGGGTGAAACTCGCAACAACCTTATACCGGAGGCAGCTATGTTTGGAGGAGAGCGCTACGGAAAACGGGTCCCAAACGAACGAGAGCAGCGAGTTATCGAGCTCGTCGCCCAAGGGCTCAAGAACAGTGAAGTCGCAGAGGTCATCGGCACGACTGAGCATGTCGTAAAAAACTACCTGCGCGTCATCTACGACAAGCTTGGACTCTGGAATCGGGTAGAACTCGCCCTGTGGTACGAAGCGCGCCGCCACGAGGCTCTAGCCCACGCCTGAAAGCGATCGAGTGGGCATTCAAATCGCCGCGAATGGAATGCCAGAGTGCAGCCCGCGACCCTCTTTCAGTCGTGCCGCAAGCGCTGAAAACATTTCTGGGCTTCGCATTAATCGCAGTTTTTTCGAGCCGCCGGCTCAAACTGATCCAGCTGCGCGTCGCGCTGGGTCGTAAACTTCCCTCCTGGAGTCTTGCCATACAGGTCTGAGTCGGAGCAATAGTAAAGAGCGGTGTGCAGGTCAACCCATACCTGGGCATTGGGGTTGCCAAGATAAACCGGCGCTGGCGGCGTTTCCGCCAACCCCAAATTCAGCAGCAGCTTATCAAAAAGAGTGAGACTGGGCTGAGGAGGATTCTTCGATTGCACAGGATGTTCCGCCGGACGCATCACCCATCCTGAGAGCACGATCAACAGCAGAACGGCCGCTGCTCCGACATAAATATCCGCTCGATGCTTCGCCAGCCAGATTCCGCCCACCGATTTCGGGTTTAACGAATCCAGCCACTCCTGAGTCTTGGTAGCTGAAGTCCACGGCGATGGCGATTTCGGAGGTTCTCCGGCTCCCACCGAAACCGGGGCTGTGTCCTCCGCCATTGCATCGCCGATCACTAACCCGGAGTCGCTTTCCGGTGCTGCCTCCAGTTCGCCAGCTTTGTCCGAGAATTGTGCGATCACCTTCTTCAGTTCAGGAGAAAGCTCGGGAGTGAGTTCGTATGAGCCAGTTTCGGTTTCTTCGCTATCCTTCCCCGTCTCTTCGTGGTGCTTGTTCTCCGCTGCCTGCCGCAGATGCCACAGAGACGCCCATTTGCTTTGCAAGTCGCCGGATGGCAAAGTTCCGGCCGGCCGTGCGGTTCCACACCTGCCACAGAATAATTCTTGTTCTCCGAACTGGTATCCGCATTGCGGACAGATCGTATTGCGGCTCGATTTTGCGCCGGAGTCGCTGATGGGGATGGTAGCACGCGATTCTGCAGCTTCGGCTGCTGGTTCGACAACGCTCTCCGCCGATTCCACAACGTGCCCTGCGGGTTTAGCAAGGTTCTCTACCGATTCCACCGCAAGGCGCTCAAGCTGCGGTTTGATTCGTTCCAGAGCCTCCAGCATGGCGGCCCGCTCTGCCGCGAGCGTCTGCCTCCACTCCCTGTCAGTCGCTCTGGCGATTGCCTCCGTCATCAATCCCGCCATGAGCTGGCAACTTCGAATCTCCGGCTCTTGAATGGAATCAGCATCCGCGAAGCGAATCTCCAGCAAGCCGGCGAGCTTCCCCTCGTGATGAAGAGGGAGGGCCATCGATGATTTGTCTCCGACTTCCCGGACGAACTCAGTGGATAACTGGCCGTCGGCGGAAAGACTCGAATCGATCGGTAGGCGTGATCCAGCCAGACTGGCAGCATCTCCAGTGGCCGCGGAGTACTCCAGTTGATTTTCGCGAACCACCGCGATCGCCACTCCGGTCGCATGGGTGATCTCTTGCAGGCGCTCCGCAATCACTCTCGCTGCAATTCGCAAATCGCTTGGTTGCGACCGCAGCAACTCTTGAGTCTCTACGATCTTGGCGAGTGCGTCCGCGGGATCGGGTCTCGGGAGGTTCGCGACCTCGAACGCCTTTAGGTCCTGGATTACATGAGCAGCTTCCAGAAGCTGCTGGAACGTGGCCTCATCCAGCGCCGGCTTTTCCTGTGCGCTTATGATCTGGTGCTCCAAGTCGTTATGTGCTCCCGGCTTGTGTGACTCCGCCATAGGCTAGTGCAATTCGCCGTCCACAATGCTGAGAACTCAAACCCGTAAACCCTCTGATTTTAGCAGCCTTGATTGGCCTGAACCATACCTGAGTGGATGCACTCAAGTCCTTGCACTTCTTGCGATTATAGGGCCGAATCGGGTTCTATCATGCAATTCTGAACCGCCGCGAGAGCGGGTAGAAGAGACCGGACGAAATCTCAGAACAGCGCGGACCAGGGAGAAGTGCAAAGTGTTGCATCGTCCCTGTCGACTCGGGTATGGGGGCGATAGTGGCTGGGGAAGGGGTAGAGCGAAAGCTCCCGAGCTGCGGCACATGCTTGTGTATGCGGCGAGGCTGAGCTTAGGCTTGCGCGGGCACCAACTCTTCCTTCTTAGTCTCCTCGTGGCTCAGGTAGAAGTGAACCGCAGGCGTTATCACCAGCGAGAGCACCATCGAGATCAGGATTCCGCCGATGACGGCGATAGCTAGAGGCTGGAGCATTTGCGATCCCGCACCCAACGCGAAGGCAAGGGGCAGCATGCCCGCGACCGTCGCCATCGCAGTCATCACGATGGGACGCAACCGCCGTCGGCTGGCTTGCAGCATGGCATCTTCCGCCGAGAATCCGAGCTTGCGGAATTTCTGATCCGCGTCGAGCAGCAGAATTCCATTCTTCGCCACAATGCCAATCACCATGATCATTCCCATGAATGAAGAGACATTAAAGGTGATGCCGGTAATCACCAGTGCGATGAAAACACCCGAGGTCGATAGCAGCGCGGAAGCAAGGATCGCAACCGGGGCCGCGAAGGTGCGAAATTCGAACAGCAGCACGATGAACACCAGCAGGATCGCCAATATGAGTACAAACACCAGGTCACGAAATGTTTTCTGCTGCTGCTGATACGTTCCGCCGTAGACCACGCGGATGTTTGCGGGGATGTGAAGGCCATCGACGGCTTTTATTACTGCGTCCATTCCGCTGCCCAAGTCTGTTCCTTCCAAACGAGCCGTAACTGACACGTCGCGCTGCAGGTTCTCGCGGCGAATCTCGGTTTGTCCCGGAAGCTCGGTGATGGTAGCCAGCGCCCCCAACGTGGCGGTCCTGCCACTGCTGCTGGTTAGCAGGGTATCTCGGATGGCTTCGAGCGAAGCGCGGTTACTGGCGGGGAAGCGCACCCGCACAGTGTAGGCACGGTCGTTGCTGACCACCGGAGCCGTAGCTGGCTCACCCTCCAGAATGGCGGAGGCATCAACGGCAATCTCCTCAGGCGTGAATCCGGCGCGGGCCGCGACACTGGAATCAATCTGAAAGGTGGCAGCGGGACCACTAATTGTATTGTCGATCCCGTCCAAAACATCGACCACGCCCGGAATCTTGTGAATCGCATCGGCCACCTTCGGAGCCCATTGCTCGAGCGTCGCCCCATCCGGCGAGAACAATTTGATCTGGATCGGCTCGGGCTCGCTAGTCAGATCGCCGATCATGTCCTGCAACACTTGTACGAACTCAACCCGGACAGCGGGCTCCTGCGCCTCAACCTGCAAACGAATATCCTCAGTCACTTCGTCCACACTCCGTTTGCGATCTTTCTTGAGCTTGACGAGGACATCTCCACGATTCGCTTCCGTAACCGCAGCCAAGCCTAACTCCAGTCCGGTACGCCGGGATGAGCTTTCGACCTCGGGAACGGAACTCACGATTCCCTCGATGCGGCTGACCATGCGGTTGGTCTCCGCCAGCGACGCTCCCGCAGGCGTCCAGTAATCCAGCGTAAATCCACCCTCGTCCATCGCGGGCAGCAAGTCCGATCCGGAGAATCGGTAGCAGACATAGGAGGCAATCACCAGCACGACAGCCCCGCCTGCGAGCCAGATAGGCTTGGCTAGGGCCCGACGCAGCCAGCGCTCGTGGAAGTTCACGACCTTGCGAAAGAATCCGCCTAGAGAGGCTTCCTCGGCCGCGAGCAGTCGCGTCATCGACTCTTCTTCCCCCTCCTCTTCCTTCCCGCCTTCATCAGCCTGCGCGACTTTGCGCTTGATGAAGTACTGGCTCAGGTTGGGGGTCCAGGTGAGCGCCAGCGCCAGAGATGTGAACAGAGAAATCGACATGGTGACGGCAAGTGCGCGGAAGAACGATCCCGTAACTCCCGTGATGGAAATCAACGGCAGAAACACAACCACAGGCGTCACCGTCGAACCGATCAGGGGAACGGTGATTTCCTGAAGCGCGCTGTGAATGGCCTGCAGCCGGTTCTGTCCGGCATCGCGATGGAGCACGATGTTTTCCACCACCACAATTGCGTCGTCAATCACCAACCCGACCGCGGCCGCCAGTCCGCCCAACGTCATCAGGTTGAAGCTTTGGTGCAGAAGCTTGAGCGCGGCAAACGTCACCATAATCGTGACTGGAATCACCAGGCCGGCGACGATCGAAGTTCCCCAGTCTCGCAGGAAGACAACCAGGATGATCGAGGCAAGAATGAGGCCCAGCAGAATTGCGTCGCGCACGCTCTTGATGGAGTCGCCGACAATGATGGACTGATCGTAGAACGGCCGAATCTGAATTCCGGGAGGAAGCGACTTCTGGATGCGGTCCACTTCGGCATGAACTTCATTCGCGACTGCAACCGTGTTGCTGTCGGGCTGCCGGTTGATGTTGATCAGCACCGAAGGTTTTCCGTTGGCGGTTACGATGGTGTAAACCGGCTTTACTGCGCGCGTCACCGTAGCAATGTCTCCGATGCGCACCGGAATTCCCGCCGGAGTGGCCTTGACGACCGTCTTTGCGATCTGCTCGGGCGTGCGCACCTGGCCGCTGATCAAGCCCAGTACCAGTTGGTGGTTGCGTTCGAACAATCCGGGCGAATCAATCAGGTTGGTGCGCCGCATCGTATCCAGAATGTCGGTCACCGTGACGTTGGCGGTCAGCAGCTTGGCGGGATCAGGCGTGATGTGGAACTCCGGCTCCTGCCCGCCCTGCACCAGCACGGTAGACACACCATCGAGCCGGTTCAGTCGCGGTTTCATCTCGTAGGTTGCCATCTCCCAGAGTTGCGTCTGCGGCACCGTGTCAGAGGTGAGGCTATAGCCCATGATGGGGAAGCTGGCAAATGTCAGGCGGTTCGCCACCACGGTCGCGGTGGAGGGAAGCCCCGCTTGTGCGCGCGAGAGCGCTGCATTCACATATTGCAGTGTTTGGAACATATCCACGTTCCAGTCAAAGAAAAGGTCGATCTCCGCCGAACCGCGGCTGGTAATGGAACGCACGTCATGCAGTCCGGGGACGCTGTTCACCGCCTCTTCCAGGGGACGCGTAATCGTGACCATCATCTGATCGATGGGCATCACGCCGTTGTCCACGGCGATCAAGATGCGGGGGAAATTAGTTTCCGGAAAAACCGAGACTGGGACGGTGAACGCGAGATAAGCGCCCAGCGCCGCCATCGTGATGATCAGAAAGATTACCGATTTGGAGTGGCGCGCAAACCAGTATGAGGATTCCGGCTGACTCACTTTTCCGCTCCGCCACTGCTCTTTTCGTTCGGATCCTTTTGTTGTTTCTGCTCTTCCACTTTGATCTGGGTATTGTCGGGCAAGCCATAGGCGCCTGATGCCACCACGCGATCACCGGCTTGCACGCCTTCCACGACCTGGACCTGATCACCCTGGCGTACTCCAACCTTCACCGGCTTCTGGTGAGCCCGATTGTCGGAGCCGGCGAGCATCACCGAGGTGTTTCCGTCTTCCGCAGTGAGCAGGCTTGCCGCGGGAATGACCAACGCATCGGGAATCGTCTGCGCCAGCATGGAGAGCTGAACGCTGGTCCCTGGCTTGAGCCGCTGCTCAGGGTTTTTCGCCTGAACCCAGACTTCAACCGTGGTGCTGCTGGGATCGAGCGCCGGGCTGATCACGGTGATTTTGCCTTCTGCCGGCTTGTCTTCACCGGGAGCGGTGATAGTCGCCTTGTCCCCGAGCTTGAGCAATGCGGCATCTTGCTGCGGAATGTGAGCGCGGGCGATGACCTGGGAAACATCCATTACGGTGAGCAAGGCAGTTCCGGCGGCGGCCATCTCTCCGGGATACAACGGACGGTCGGCAATCACGCCGTTAATCGGGCTGCGAATCTCGGAGTAACTGAGTTGCGCCGCCGCCCCGAAGTACTTGCCTTTCGCGGACGCCAATTGTCCTGCAGCCGACTTGAGTGTTTGCTGCTTTCCGATCGCCTGCATCGCATCCAAATGTCTTTGCGCCATTTCGTACTGGTTGCGAGCCTGCGTGAGATCCACGGTCGACTGATCGAGTTCCTTGCGTGGAAGAGCGCCTTGCTGAAAGAGTTCCTGCCGGTTGTCGTGGACTTTCTGCTGAGCGTCAAGCAGTTGCTTGGCGGCTTGCATTTCGAGTTGCGCCTTCTGCATTTCCGCCGGCAGATCGGCGCCGGTGCTGATTTCGTATGTGGCCTGAGCCTGATCGTAGGTCCCCTTCGTGTCCGCGGCGGCGGCAGCGAGGTCCTGATGTTCAAGGACGGCGAGCAACTCTCCCTCCCGCACGCGGCTGCCACGCTTGACCAGGAAAGTTTTTACTGGGGCGCTGATCTTTGGAACGATCGCCGACTGCGCCAGCGGAAACAAAACCGCTTCCGCGATCACGGTGCGCTCGATCGTGGTCTTCTCCACCGGAGCCACTTGTACCGGAACGATCGGTTCCTTGGCGGGGGGCTCCTTGGAGCACGCCGAAAGAAACAGCAGGGCGCCCAGTAAGCAAGTCGACCGTCGCCTCCACGAAAAAATACTTCCTCGAGACGGCCGCGTAGCGGCGCAAGAATGCAGCCCACGGCGTAAGCCGTGGGTAGGCGGTTCAAAACGACCGGGCCCCGGCGGGGCGAAAGAACAACTGTCAATCTTATCGAGGATGGGGGCAACGCGAGAGCTAGTGCTTTCCGGCCTCGCTGTGAAGTTGCTTGGTGTGCTCATCGTTTCACAAACTTCCTGTCAGCGTTTGCAAGTTTGCCATGGAAACACGAAAACGCGCCTGCCCGTCGTTGAAGGCGTTGCGTGTCAGGGTCAGCGTGTTCTGCGCGTCTACGACTTCCAGCACCGTGGATTCACCTGCCTGATAGCGCATCGTGATCAGGCGCAGGCTTTCCGCGGCCAGTTCGGCGGACTGGTTCAGCGACTCCAATTCCGAGCGCGCAGTTTCTGCCTCCTTATACAACGTCTGCAACTTAGCCAGCAATTGCCGCTGCACGAAACTCAGTTCTACCCGCGCCTGTTGCTGGCGCAAGTCCGCTTGCTTCACTTTGCTGCGATTCGCGCCCCAATTCCAGATGGGCAACTGCAATGTGGCTGTGGCTGCGTAACCCAGATTGCGCACCCGCTGCCCGGTGAGCGGATCGGTCTGATAAGTCGCGAAATGATTTGCATCGATGCCATAAAAATAATCCAGGCTAAGCGATGGCAGAAAACCATTCCAGGCCACCGCAACTTCCCGGTGGGCTTGTTGCAACGCGGCCAGCGCAGCGCGCAGTTCAGGATTCTTGTTTGCGGCGGCAGCCTGGACTTCCGGAAACGCAGGCAACGGTTCCGGCATCTGCAGGTCGTCCACCACGGAGAAGTTTTCGTTGAAGTCAGGAAACACCAGAACCGCGAGCTCCAGCCGGCTGCGATTCATCTCCAACTCCGCTTCCTGCAAATCCCGCCGTTGCTGGTTCGTTTGAATCTGTGCCTTGATAACGTCCGAGTGCGCCACCTCGCCGCCGTGCTCGAGCTTCTGGCTGATGTCGAAAAACCGTTGGGCCTCAATCGCGGCCCGCTGCACCGTCGAGTATTTTCGTTGCGCCACCACGAATCCGTAGTAAGCCTGCACCACCGTTACGACCAGCCCCCGAGCCGCAATTTCCGAACGCGCCCGTGCAACGGCCTCAGCCGCCAAAGCCCGGCGGTAGCCCGCAATTGTGGCCAGGGAAATATCCTCGTGCGCATTGCCCTGGCTGATGTACTCATGCACGCCATTGTTGGCGATAAACTTGGGGGTAGACGTGCCAGTGCCTTCGGTGTAGACGAATGCCGCGTTGTAATTCACGCTGGGCAGCAGCGCAGCTCGACTCTGCACCCAGTCTTCCTTGGCTATTCCAAACTCCGTCACTGCCGCCCGGTATTCCGGATTGTTCTTCTTCGCCCGCTCCAGCGCATCCTGCAAGGTCAACGTGAGAGGAGCGTTGCTGGTGTTCTGTTGGTTGCTGGTGTTCTGTTGGTTGCTACTGCCCGCCACTACCTGGTTTGGGGCAGTCTGGGCGGAGGCAGTCAGCGCTAAACTCAATGCGAGAACCATCAACGCGGTCGTCGCTCCCGCTATGCCATTGCTAACTCTTGAATTCAAAGTTGCCATTTCCTCACCACGTATGTGCTTAGTTAAGTCCGATCTTTCACGGCTGCCGGCGACGCGGAAGGGTACGGCTGTGAAATCCTCGAAGGCCATACCCTCGCGCGAAGCTCGGCGGGGGGAGGGACCGTCAAACCACGGGTAGATATTCCTAGATTGAAGATTAAGCGAAGCTGAAGCGGAGAGGATGATCGGAGTTTTCATAAGTCAGTTATTGGGGCCTGCCGGCAGCTCTACCGTCATGCGCGTGCCCTTGCCCGGAGCGCTGTCGGCGGTGATCGTTCCTCCATAAGCTTCGACCAGAGCCTTCGCGATCGCGAGTCCAAGGCCGAAGCCTCCCGTAGTTCGGGTGCGGGATGGATCTCCGCGATAAAAGCGCTCGAAGACGTGTGGCAGATCGGCAGGCGCAATGCCTGCGCCGTGGTCTTCAAAGATGATCCGCGCCGGTCCGGTGTTTTCGCGGATGACCGCAACCTCCACCGATCCACCTTCCGGACCGTAGCGAACCGCATTTTCCAGCAGGTTGATCCAGACCAGTTGCAAATCTTCAGGATCGGCGCGAAACAACACCGGGCCATTCTTCGAAAGATGAACCGTCGCATTGCGACTCACCGCCAAGTGGCGAATCCGCTCCACCGCCTCCTCACAGGTGGCGGTGACATCGATGACCTGCAAGTCGCGACGTAAAGCACCGTGCGCCCATTGCTCCGCCCGGGCCAGCCGCAGCATCCATTGCAAGAGTTGTTCCAGACGCTCCAGGTCTTCCAGCGACTGCTCAAGCCCGGCCTGATACTCCTCCGAAGCGCGCGGCCGTTGCAGCAGTGATTGCAAAGTGGACTTCAGCACTGCGACCGGAGTCTTTAATTCGTGCGCGGCATTGCCCAGAAATTCTCTTTGCTGATCGAAAGAATGCTGGAGTCGAGCCAGCATCGTGGTCATTGATTGCGTGAGCGGACGCAATTCTTTGATTTGTTGAGCCTCTTCCGGCAGATGCAGCTCCCAGTTGTGAGTCGATACCAGACCGGCCTGCGCAGCCAACTGTTGCAGCGGCAAAAGTCCGCGGCGAATGCCCCAAAGAGCAAGCAGGACCGTCGCCCCAAGCAGCAACAGACTCGAGAGCGCGATAGAAATCCCCGCTTGCTTGACCTGCTCGTCCAACTGGATCATGGGTGCCGCATAGACGATGGTCAGGGACTGGGGCCGGAACGCTTTGCCTTCCTCGCGATCGAGAACCGGAACGTGGAAGACCCTCAGGCCACGGTAATGAACGTGGGCGAACTTGAAGTTCCAATAATCACTGCCGGTGGGCGGGATCTCAAGCCCGGCCGGCCAATTGGAGGAGCGAGTCAGAAGCCCCGATCGTTCCGTCCACACGGCAAACAAATCCGGGTGCGCGGGATCAAGTGACGAGGGCATCAAGGTCTCGTCGAAGTACACGTTGCCACTCGCGTCTTCCGCATATCGCACCAGCGCTGCCACGCTCATGGCGCGAGCCTGCATGCCAGCGTCGAGCGTAGAAAGCAGTCGCCGGTGCGTGTAGAAGACACCGGTAAACAACAGACCGGCCGCCAAGAGCGCCTGCGAAAGCACCACGATGGTGATCAGCCGGGCTTTAATCGAACCGCGCATGATCGAACCTGGCGTGATCGAACCATGCACGATCGAGTGCTGCATGACGGAATTGTGTCCCTGTTTCATCTCTACGGTGTTCCATCCTGCAAAACATAACCCTGGCCGCGCAGGGTGTGAATCAAATGGCGCGACGAGCCATCATCGAGTTTGCGCCGCAGACCTGAGATATAGACTTCGATGACGTTGCTGAACTTCTCCCAGTTGTAGTCGTAAAGATGCTCCAGCAGTTCAGTCTTTGAGACCACGGCTCTGGGCCGGTGTGCCAGATACTCCAGTACGCGATATTCCATGGCGGTCAGCGTGATCGGCCGTCCTCCGCGCTGCACGCTGCGGTTCACCGTGTTCAACTCCAAATCGCCCACGGAGAGAACCGGAGAAGGCTGTCCTTTCCCGCGGCGGATAAGCGCCTTGGTGCGCGCCAGAAGTTCGCCCAGGTCAAAAGGCTTTGTCAGGTAGTCGTCGGCTCCGGCGTTCAGCAGGGCCACTACGGACTCCTTGTCGTCGCGAGCGGTCACCACCAGGACGGGCGTGCGCTGACCCGCCTGCCGGATACGGCCGAGCAATTGCATTCCGTCCATTTGCGGCAGCATCAAATCGAGCAGCACGACGTCGTATTCGCTGGACTCCGCCAAAAAGAGTCCTTCCTGACCATCGTGGGCGATGTCGACCGCGTACCCCGCGCTCTCGCGCAGACTGCGAGCGATGTTTTCCGCCAACCGCGGCTCATCTTCGATGATCAGAACGCGCACCTGCAACCCTCCTCGCGTGCCATTTGAGGGCACTCTACTCCTGTCAACCTTAACGCGTCCTGAATCCGGTTGGAAGTGCTAAGAGACGTGTGCAAAAAGAGCGCACCATGAGAAGTTCTATCGATCATCATCGATCGATGATCGCAGTCTAGCGGCCAGCGCCCATAGGCCCGCGATGCTGCTGCGACAGCAGATATTGCCCCCACCCAGGACTGAGCTGTCGACGAAGAACATAATACTCGTTCGCTGGCCAGTCGTCGTGCAGAGCGGAAGCACTGGGGGCTTCCGCGATCATCTGGTCGAGACTCAGCTCGTGGTTCAAAATGCTTGCAAACTCGCCCTCGGCGGTCGGTTGCGGCCCCCACTCCGTCAAATCCTCAGCCGCTTTATCCGGCATCCGCTGCGCCAACTGGGCGGCCGTCCGGTTGAGGATTGGATCATTGCTTGCAATGAAGTGATAACCCCAACCCCAAAAGCCATGGAAGACGCGGACATGAGGAAAGGATTCCGTCACTGCCCGAGCGATCGAAGCCTCAACGATTGGGTCGCCGCCGGGGGGGAGCCACAGCTGCAGAATGCCCCCTGGCCGCAGACGCTGCTTGACGGTCAAGAGAAACTCTTCGGAATATAGCAGGCTGGAGCCCGCGGCCTCAATGGGAGGCGGGGGATCGATCGTGATGACTTCATACTGTTCCGTGATGCGCTCCAAATACCGCCGTCCATCGTCGATCATGACGTGCGACAAGGGCGAATGCAGGAGCTGCGGACCATCGGAATGGTAATACCAGAACATTCGGGGAACGCTTGGAACCAGTTCCACGACGGTTGTCGGAATGTTCCAGGAGAGTAGAGAACGGTAGGTGGTGCCCATGCCGAAACACACCGCCAAGGCGTTTCGCGGGGCATGGTCGAGAAAGGCCAGAGGCAGATGGGCCATCATCTTGGCTATCGGAGTCAAAGTGGTCATGCCAACCCCGTTGACGAACAATCGCTTCTCCATTCCTTCCCCGGTTGCCACGACGGTTGCGGTATTGTCGCGAAGCACTTCGCGACCGGCAAATTGGTCTTCGTACCCCCTGCTCACGAATACCAATAACAGTGCCAGGAGCGCGACTGCATACGAACCCATCCGCTGCCATGCGACCTTCTGCTGAACTCGATCCCCACCCGGTCGCGCCGGGCTACTACCAAGGACGAGCCACGGTAACGCAAACAAGAACAGTACCCAACGCTCGCTCATCAAGGGCAGGAACAGAAATCCGGCGATTAGCGGTCCGAGGATACAACCAACCACATTCACCGCGTAAGCGCTACCCGCCTTCTCGGGATCGCCGCCGGACCAGCGATCCACCAGCATCGGAGTGAGGAATCCCATCGTGACTGAAAATGGAACAATTCCCAGCGCCAGCCGCATCAGCGCGGACAGCTGGAACTGGGGGTTGGCACTGACCAGCGGGAAAAGAACAAAGAGGCCTACCAACGCCGAAGCCGTGTCTCTTGTGTACGGATGACTACGGCTCCAAATTCGATAAATCCGCGACCCGACAAAATTCGACAAAAGATACCAGGCAAGAATCGCAGCGAAGGCATAAACCACAGTACCGAGGTACGGAGTGAGCTGCCGGATCCAGACCACTTCCATGCCCATACTTGTGCATCCGGTAGCAAACAACAGGACGAGCGGTCTTCTGCTGTCCGCGAGTTGCTTGGGGGGCGCTGGGGAACTCGAGGTTTCCATCAGCGCAGCGGAAGCACGGCTCTGCAAGCTGACGGCGGCCGCCGATAAAGCCAGCAAAGCGTTGAGCAGCGCGCCGATCTTCAGAGTGCCGTGAAATCCATAAACTTCGATCAAAAGCAGCGGCACGATTGCACCCGCGACTGCCCCCAAAACATTTGCCAGGTACAGAAAGCTGAAGGCGCGCTTTTCCTCTTGCGGGTAGTTGTTCCTGATGGCTAGCATGGCTAGCGGTATCGTCGCTCCCATGCAGGCGCACCACGGAATCAGAGTCAGCGCGATCCAACCCCCGGAGGCGAGGTACCAGGCGCCGGAAGAGGACAGCGAGAGGCGCACCAAGTAAGTTCGTCCCCACGCCAACTCGAGCGGCACCAGGACCGCGGAAACCCCGATCAGGAGCTCAGCAACTGCATAGAGGCGTAGTGGCGGAAAGCGGATCAGGTGCTCGAATCTTCTGATCAGATAGCCGCTTCCCCATGACCCCAATCCCAGACCTGCCATGAACATCGAAAGCACAATGGAAACCAAAGCGCTGGTCACTCCGAATTGCGCCATCGCCAGCCTTAACCAGACGATCTCGTAGAGAATGCTGCAGAATCCCGAGACAAAGAAGAGCACAAAAAAAGAGTTCATGAAGATCAACCATCAAAACGGAACGCTTCGGTGGATCGAAAGCAACGTAGAGTACCAAGATTCCATGGCGGACGCTAGATCGCTAGCGGAGCCGAACCCGTTCACGAACAATCCGTGTGCTGTCCGATTCCGAACATCCCATTCTCGTGAGCGGACACGTCGCCGTTCACCGTTGCTCGCGGCTACCCCTTCAGTCTTACCGGCGTGGGCGAAGCCGAGCAGGTGAAAGCCGAGTTCATGTCGAACGGGTCGCAATCGGCCCCTCCGCCGCAGCTGGCAACCTATATGGCTGATAGCTCAGGAAACCTGACCACGAAAAGCACCCGTTTCAACATGCCGAAGACGGCGATGGCAATCCTTACTGACATTGCGATGTCTCCGTCGGGCAGGCTTCTAGCGGTTGCCGGAACGACAGGCCTGCAGGTATTCCATTTCAACGGGAGTAAGCCGATTACGCACTATACCGGACTGCTCGCCACAGACCAGGTCGATCAACTCTTCTGGGACAATGACAATCATTTGTATGCCACCAGCCAGTCAGCCGGAAAGTTGTTCGTATTTACGATTACTCCGACGAGCGTCAGCCAAGCCCCTGGCTCGCCGCACAGGATAACCAAACCGCAGAATATCGTCGTTCTGTCTCAGAAGTAGTCTTTGGCGACGGGGAGTTCAGAGCTTGAGCTGCGCTCCCCGCCATTCCGCACACGGACAGGAGTGCAAGGAGGGTTAGTCATGCGAGGAAAGACACTTCCCATCGGACTGAGAGCGATGTTAACGATCGTCACTGTGACCCTACTACTGACGAGCACCTTTGCGGCCACGGAGAAGGCTGTATAGCTTCAACAACAACGGCAAGGACGGGCACAATCCCTATGCCGCCCTGATCTTCGACACCTCCGGCAATCTGTACGGCACCACGCTCCTGGGCGGCACTCACGACTTCGGGACGGTCTTCGAGTTGACGCCGAAAGCCGCGGGAGGCTGGACGGAGAAGATTCTGCATGAGTTCAACGGCCCGGACGGCTACTATCCCCAGGGCGGAGTGTCGCGCAAGAAAGGTGGTGGATGGACGGAGAAAATTCTGAATAACTTCGTTGATACCGACGGGTGGGATTGCCAGGCCGGCCTGATATTCGATACCGCCGGCAATCTCTACGGCACGACAAGGTATGGCGGCGTAAGTGGTGACGTTGGGACGGTGTTCGAGTTGCCAGCCTGATCTTGGACGGCAAAGGTGATTTGTATGGTACGACCTACGAGGGCGGCACTTACGGTTATGGCACGGTGTTCGAGGTCACACCCTGAAGGCCGACCAAGTTTTGGCGAAAATGCGCTTGTGTTCGATTCCCGTAAAGACAGGAGAAAAAATATGACGCGCCACCTGACTTTCATCGTCCGCCTGATCGCGACGCTATGCACAACGATGGCAGTCGCTGTGGCCGCATCCGGAAAAACTGACGCAGCGATTCAAGACTCCACCCACAGTCTGCCCGTCTCATACGTTTACGTATCAGGCGGTACCGTCAACAACTCCGAGATTTACGCTTACGGCGCAGCCTCGGACGGGAGGCTCACTCCCGTTTCAGGTTCGCCCTTCCGCGCTTTCGCAAACTATGGCGTGGCGGTTAAGGGAAAATACCTTTTTGGTACGGACGGAGTTTACATCTACTCGTTCGCCATCGCGTCTGACGGCGCCATCAAACAGGTCGCCACTCTTAATGCCCAACAATACAATGAGCCCAACTATATCGGTGGCCCGGCGGCTCTATTTCTCGACCGCACCGAGGCAACATTGTATGACTTCGATTACGACGGCTACAACGCCACGAATGGCGACTATCAGTCTTTCGGCATCGATGATTCCACTGGCGAGCTGACTTATCTCGGGGTTAGCAGCTCCAGTAATTGGTTCTACAACCCTCTAACCTTCGTTGGGAACAATGTTTACGCATATGGGGCGGACTGTATTGCCGACCTGTACTGGACTATCTTTGGGTTTCAACGAAACAGCGATGGAACGCTCACTGGATTGAACATCAATCCGGAACCACCGAAGGCAAAGTACGGGGACTTCTACTGTCCCAACCTCACTACCTCCGATAAAACGAATCACGTTGCCATTTCGATGCAAGCGGTCAATCAGAATTTCCAACCGGACGGCCTGCCACAGCTTGCCGCCTACGCTGCTGATACGTCAGGAAATCTGACTACCAAGAACACCCGTTTCAATATGCCTCATACGGGCAATCAAGGGTATTCTCGATATGCGGATGTCTACGTCGGGCAAGCTCCTTGCGGTTGGAGGAGTGTGGGGATTGCAAGTATTTCATTTCAACGGAGGTGCACCGATCACGCACTATACCGGACTGCTTACCAACGGCCAGGTCGATCAGATCTATTGGGACAACGACAATCACCTGTATGCCATCAGCCAGTCCGCCGGCAAGGTGTTCATATTCACGATTACTCCGACGAGCGTCAGCCAAGCCCCTGGCTCGCCGCACAGGATAACCAAACCGCAGAATATCGTCGTTCTGTCTAAGAAGTAGTCTTTGGCGGGGAAGTTCAGAGCTTGAGCTGCTAATTGCCTTCAGTTCGGAGATTGCGGTTCAAATGCATAGCCCCTGCGCCTCTATGTCGTCCAGGACCAGCAACAGAAGCTAGGCCCGTCGGAGTCTCGATCTATCGGTGAGTACTACGCGGGAGAAGCCGTCCGCTTGAGAGTCGGTAACAACCAACGGCAGGTCCGTTGTGGTCCTTAATCGTCGTGCTACGATCGTGGTACTACCAAATTCCCTTATCGCTTCCAGTGATCTTCTGCCCCACGGCGGCCGCTGTAGCCAGGCACGGCAACAAACTGAGCCGGACGCTGTTCTTGAGTTCTCGATTGAGCAGCAAACTGGTCAGTTGTGAGCCGTAGAGCTTGGCGGATTGGGGCAGAATCGGGATCCGCAAGAAACCTCGAAGGAAGTGGATCTTATCGCCGCCGAATCGTGCTGAGACGATCACGAATGGCGGGAGATCAAGACCTTTGCCCCGGTAGTGTTTCAGGTAGTCCGACACAATCGTAAGATAAGTCGCCACGCCTTTCCAGATGCCGGCCGCTTTGGCAGAAAAGCGTAAGTCCTCGTAATCGATGGCGCCCGTTTCAGAGAGGCTGGCGGTGTCGACGATGTCGCACAGCCGGAAATAGAAATGGCGGTACATTCGTTGCAGGGTGGAGATCATCAGACGGTCAGCGGCAGCGGGCACCCGAAATACGTGGTTCTCAACCTGCGCGAGCCGGGCACGTTTGGTCAAGGAGGCGGCGATTGCAACCTGCTCTCCGGTCTGACCCAGGCGACCGACGTGAATCTCAACCGCTTCGGGTAATCCAGGTATAACGAAGTTCCATTTGTGCGCCAGGCGATCTCCCCAACTCCGCGGCGCAACTTGTGCTTCGAAACGCTGACTCATAAGGCGGAGCACATCAGCCGGGCGCGCATTTGTGTACAGATCCAAATCGCTGCCAAGATCGGGCCAGTGATCGAGCGACTTGATTACCGTAATGTCATATCCCTCCGCTTCGAACGCGCCGCAAATCGACTGCAAAAACGACATCGCGTTCTCGATACGCGCACGCTCAGCCGCGATCGCGGTTGCTACCCACTCTGCACGGCTGTCGTCCCCGGTGTGGCGCATGATTTGGAGAAAGACCTCCAACCCGCGCATCACCACGTGATGGGAGTTAGCCAGTGCCAATACATCTTCAAAGTCTTCCCGGCTGATATCTGCAAGGCCCAGATCTGCCTCTACCGTCGTTTGTGGAAGTGGTGCGTCGCCTCGGCCGTGCGACAGCAGAAGCCGGGAAAGGATGGTCAGAGACTTATTCGAACCGAACGGCGAAAATGTCTTAGTATTCATATTTGCCAAGAATCCATAGGTGCTATTGAGGCGGCCGCGAAACTGGTGGGGAGACGGGTGGCGGGGCAACTGAGGACTGCGGTGCCTCCGGCGATGGTGTGGATTCCACCACCGGCGTGTTGTCACGGTGCTTCAGTCCAATCGGACCTGACTGCCGACGCCTCGCCTGGTTCTCCTCGGTAATCTTGCCGCCAACCTTCTGGTTGCTATCAGCGGCAACTGCGACCAGGCTCATGCCTTCGGAGGAACGTCGGGTCGCGAGACCGATGCGCGCGCGAGCGCCTTCTGCCTTGCGAGCTCGTTCGTAAAAGAACTGCGCGGTCTCGAGGTCGCCGTCCATTTCCGACAGATAACCGAGGTTGTTGAGTGAAAATGCGCTGTTTGGATCAAGCGAATAAGCCTGGAGGAAGTCTTGCCTCGCAGCAGGCCAATCATTGCGATTCGTCGCCGACACTCCACGCACGGCGAGCAAGGCAGCCCGCGCCTGGGCGTTGGCCGCGTTTTCCATGCGCTCTCTCAGTTTTTTCGCGCTATCTGCAGCCATCTCGCTGACCGGTTTTCCTCTCCATGCGCGGTTCAGCGTGACGATGACCGGTTCCGAGGAATGCGAATCAACCACCGCCGCATAGTACTTCAGCGCCTCGTCGTAATCTCCTCGAGCCTCCTTGGCGACTCCCATATTGTTCAATGTGAATGTACTCCGCGCATCCAGGGCCAGCGCTTGCTGCAGGACAGTTTCGGCTTCTGGAGCACGACCCTCTGACAAAAGGCGAATCGCCTCGACGTTCATGCGGTTAACCTGCATGGGCACGTCCTTCAGGCTGCCGAATGCGTCTCTCATTGGCTTTCCTTCAAGTCGTCCAGCATTGGTGCGGTCGATAACTGCATCCGTGGCCTGTTCCGACGCCAGCCCATAGAGCTTCTGGGCGCGCGCCACCTGGCCCTGCAGTTCAGAAACGTAGCCCAAGTTGTTCAAGGTAAAAGGGTCGGCGGGATCGAAGAGATACGCCTTGTAAAAGAGCGTTTCGGCTTTTTCGTACTGTTGTTTCCGAATGGCATCAACCCCTTCACGATTGAGACGCTGCACGGGCGTAAGTTGGCTTCGCTTTGGGAGCGTGAGTTTGAGGTCCCCCGCCAAGGCATTCTGGTGCCCCGAACCCACCATGACGGCAATTATTGCCAGTAAGCTAAGTCGTTTACTAAACATTTGGTCTCCAGCCCTCCGCTTCGATCTGCAGGAGCAGCCCTTCTGAGCTTGAGATTGGATGCACTGGCCTGCAATGCGTTGCCGCGAAATGGCCACATTTTTTGCGTGTGGAAGGAACTTTTGAGGCCACTGTTTTTCATTTCGTACCATCGAATAGACGGCATAAATCCAAGTAGTAGGCAGGGGTGTCCCCATGGGTCGTTTTTTAACCGTAGTGATTCTCAGCTGTGTGGCATTTGCCCAAGTTTCATCGTCCGCAGGCTCGAAGTCAGCAGAAGATCCGGGTAATCAGCCTGCGCCCAGGCTGGAAAGCGCATTAGGAAGTCTGCCCGACCTGCCACCCTTGCCCCGGGGTAAGAGCACCGTCATAGGTGGGGCGATTCGTCAGGTGGACGGCGTGCGTGACCAGTTCACGCTGAATGTCTTCGGTGGGCGGGCGATGAAGGTCCTCTTTGACGAGCGTACCCAAGTCTACCGTGATGGACTAAGAACTACGCTGCGCGATCTGCGAGCTGGTGACCATGTCTCGGTGGAGACTGTCCTGGACGGAACGACCGTGTTTGCCCGCAGCATCCACATGTTGTCGCAATTGCCTGAAGGGGAGTGCCAGGGTCAGGTGCTGAGGTACGATCGCAGCACTGGCGAACTCATGGTGCGTGATTTGCTCTCTCCCGAGCCCATCAAGCTGCGCGTGTCTTCCGACACGACGATTCTCCGAGAAGGTCAGGAATCCTCGTCTGGCGATCTAAGCGCGGGGACATTGATCTCCATCGAGTTCCAAGCTGATCGTGCCGGCCAAAATGTTGCCCGTAAGATCGCGGTCCTGGCGACTCCGGGAAGCGTGTTTGTGTTTACCGGGAACGTCGTCTTTCTTGACTTGCACTCCGGGCGGCTGGCACTGATTGATCCCCGCGACGACAAACGGTACGAGATATCTTTTGATCCCGCCCAGTTCGCCCTCAGCCGCGATGTGCATGAGGGAACAGATGTCACGGTCACAGCCGGCTTCGATGGTGCTCGTTATTCGGCGAGAGCAGTTACGGTGAATCCGCCCGCTGGGAAGTGAATCGAGCGAAGGCTTACCGTCCACGTCTGTGAACCCTTACATTTCTGGCATCGTGAGGCGCGGTCCAGATGTACCCATCCAACTCCCGATGTTGGAGTAAATTGAGGGATCCCATCGAACGACTGGTCCGGGAATTCCATGGGCGGCCCAGTGAGGACGCATAGCTCCGAAGTAGCCATCGAAGCCACGGTTTTCCTGGCCATGAAAATGATGTGGCTGATGCTCTGCAAGCCGCTATTCTGGGTTCCCACCAATCCTCGGCAACCGCTCAATAGAGCCATCAAGGCAATGAACGGAATGAACGACAGAGTGGGAGCCTTGGCTCCGCTATCATCCAACCGGTGTATTTACTTGGCGCTGGAACATTGCATGATGAACTTGAGATGGCTTCGGCGAGCGAAGCATTGGCCGGGGCTCCACGGGATCGCGAGTTCGAGGACTTACCGCGCTCAAGCGCAGTGAAAAGCCGATGTACTTCCGGGTGTGCTCGAGGGCATTTCTTTGTTGACGCTGCAGAGAACCCTGTATTACTGTTCGATCAACATCGCTGAGTCTCCGGATCGATGAAATTGATCAGCGGGACTACAGGGGCAATGTCCCGTTCGCGTCGGGCCTAGTCCATCCATTAAGCAGTTCAGAACCTGCGATTCCGCAGGCGCGCGACCCAAACCAAATACCGGGGAACCTGTAAATGAAAACTCCTTACTACGCTATTTGTATATTTGTGATTTTGGCGACATCCGCGTTCGCAGACGTCAGCGTCAGCACTCCAAGTAATGGCGCGACAGTTAGCTCGGCGGTGCATTACGTGGCGACGGCGACCACGAACACTTGTTCGCGGGGCGTTGCGTCCATGGGCATCTATGTGGACAACCAACTAGTCTACGTCGTGAATGGATCAAGCCTGAACACCAATTTGCCCCTCGGTCCAGGTAGGTACAACACCGTAGTGGAAGAGTGGGACTACTGTGGCGGTGCAACCTTCATTCCGGTGGTGATCACCGTCAGCAACAAGACGGGCGTATGGGTGACCTCACCCACTAACAACAGCAAGGTGAATTCGCCGGTGAATTACGTGGCGACAGCGAACACGACTTGTTCGAAGGGCGTAGCGTCCATGGGGATCTACGTGAACAACAAACTCGTTTACGTCGTGGGTGGAGCGAGCCTAAATACCAAGTTGAATTTGAGTGCGGGAAACTATCACACCGTAGTGGAAGAGTGGGACTACTGTGGCGGAGCTGCTTACACTCCCATTGACATCACTGTGCAGGGTGGAGGCGGAAATGTACTCTCCAAGCTGCAGGCCAGCGCCGGATGGAAGAGTTGGGGTGAGTTGCCTCCAAACTATAACATCTGTTCGTGGCCGTGTCCGGGGGTTACCTGGTCAATGACGCAAGGGATCAAATCACCCTCAATGAGCGGAGACTCGACGCAGTTCAATATCGGAGGCACGACGCCTTATGCAGACGTCCTGTGGAGCAATCCTCTAATCGGCCAGGGGTCAACGCAGGGCCTGCCCGACTCCGGTCACACACTCCTTCCGACCCTGCACAACTTCACCTATGACGCCTACTTTTACCCGACGAACCTCGGGGTTACACAGGTCCTGGAGTTTGACATCAGCATGTACTTCAATGGGGTCGGACTGATTTGGGGCACCCAGTGCCGTATCGCGGGTGGAAACGAATGGGATATTTGGGACAACGTCAACCACCGATGGGTCTCGACCGGTGTTGCCTGTAATCCCGTTAACAACTCCTGGAACCATGTCACGATTCAAGTGCAGCGAGAATCTGACAATTCGCTGCTGTACCAGTCGATAACGCTGAATGGAGTGACCAGTCCCATTAACCAACACTATGCCCCGGGCTCCGCTCTGAGTGGCTGGTGGGGCATCACCGTCAACTACCAGATGGACGGAAACTACAAGCAATCGGCATATACCACGTTCTTGGACAACTTCAGCTTCACATACCGGTGAGAAACGCGCACGGGGCACAGCGACATGTGCCCCGTGTTCCTACCTGCTTTTCGGATCTCTGGTAGGACAAAAACCTGTGTTCCAAGGGTCACTCCCTTTCGTACCGGTGCATTCCGCCTAGTCCGTCCGTAAGATCACCCAATACATCCTGAAATAGCCTAAGGATCGGACACGATCCCGGTTCATTTGTCCACGTGAGAAACCAATGCGTTTTCTTGTTGTGCTTGTAGGCGCTCTAGTCTTTCCGCTTGTCTGCCTTGCCGGTGACCTGACAATCATCCCAACCACCACGCTCTCGCAGCAGACGTCCAACAACACCAGCGCGGCGAATGGGTTTGGCACGCAGTCGAATGGCAATCCGGGCGCAACCAATGTGAGTAAGCTGGACACACGCTCGCTGCTCTATCCGGGTTCCACCACCAAGATCTTCGCACACCTCGTGCTCTGGTTTGGCCGGTCGGACCACATGAACGTCGGCTACAGTTCTACCGACCCCCTACATGTCAAACAGCAGATCACAGACATGATCAGCCGGGGCATCGACGGAGTCGTTATGGTCTGGTACGGGCCGAACAACTCGATCGACAAGGCTGCGCAGTTGGTGATGAAAGAAGCTGAACTGCATCCTGGTTTCACTTTCGCCATTATGATCGACCACGGCGCCATCGAGTGGGACTCGTGCTCCGGCTGCGATCCCCAAGAGGCCCTGATTGAGCAACTGCAGTATATCGAACAGACCTATTTCCCATCGCCCGCCTACTTGCGAATCGATGGCCAGCCCGCGGTCACGAATTTTGACATCGATCTCTTTTACAACATCGATTGGAACGCCGTGAAAGGCGCTCTACAGATCACCCCTGCATTCATCTTCCAGAATAGCGGTGGCTTCAGCCATGTAGTGAGCAACGGCGCCTATTCCTGGGTCATGCCCACCGGCACCGACTACGGCATGAGCTATTTAACAAACTTCTATTCGACGGGTGCGCAATTTCCAAGCGAGGCAACCTGGGGCGCAGGCTACAAGGGGTTTAACGACACGCTTGCGTCGTGGGGAATGAATCGGATCATGGGACAGCAGTGCGGCCAGACCTGGCTGCAGACTTTTTCCGAGATCAACAGACTCTACGATTCGACAAATCAACTGTCGGCGATGCAGCTTGTTACGTGGAACGACTATGAGGAGGGAACCGAGATCGAATCAGGGATTGACAACTGCATGAGCGTGTTGGCAACCCTGTCAGGCAGTTCGCTACAGTGGAGCGTAAATGGCGACGAAAGTACGGTCGATGATTACACGGTTTATGTGAGTGCCGACGGTCAGAACCTTATGCAACTTGCAGAGCAGGCCGACGGCGCGCGCTCGCTGGACATGTGCAGCTACGCGCTTCCATCCGGGAACTACACATTATACGTACAGGCTGTGGGCAAGGCGAGCCTCAAGAACGAGATCTCCGGACCGGTCCCCTACACGGCGCAGTGCGGCGGAACGCCTCCTCCTCCTCCTCCTCCGGCGGCGACTATGTCTCTAACTGCTTCACCATCGTCTGTGACTCTCGTGCGCGGCCAGGCAGTCAGTTCCAGTATCATCGTGACGCCCCAATTCGGGCCATTCAACACATCGGTGTCGCTCTCGTGTGCCAACCTTCCGACGGGGCTGTCTTGCGCTTTCTGGCCGGCTGTCGTTACTCCCGGTGCCGGAGCCGCGAGTTCTGTTCTCACGATTTCGACTACCGCCGTTTCAGCGTCACTGAATCGTCCTCACTTGAAACAAGGAAAGCCCCCGTTTTATCCCTACATGTTTAGTTTTGCGCTCGTGGGCTTCGTCGTGGTGGGTGCCGTCGAAAGGAAGCGTGCGGTCCGAGCGCTGGTGCTCAGTTTCGTGATCGGTGGCGTTCTGTTGTTTAGCTCCTGCGGAGTCAGTCGCAGCGCCCCAAGCCAGGTTGTTTCTTCTGCTGAAATCGCTAGGGGCACGTACACCATTTTGATTAAGGGCGTTTCGGGGACGACGAAGGCTTCCACTTCTGCGGTCGTTACGATCCGGTAGAATTTTCGATTTCCAGCGAGGGCCCGCTCGAGATCATGTAAGCGAAGGCAGGGAACTGCTGCAGGTCGCCGGGGAATATTTCCTTCAACATTTCCTGGAGTACTTGGCGTCCGACATCCTCAACTGGCTGTGGAGCAATGATCGTCATTCCGCCCACCAGTTCGCTTAGAGCCAGATAAGACGCACGGCTGCTGTGAAGAAAATCCAGCGGATACTCAGGTTTTCGCGCGCGCGCCTGAACCGGATCCGCATCCAGTAGGTAGCTGATATCTGGTTTTGGAACAAACGTCAGGAGCAGCCGAACATAGGCTCGTGCGATTCTATTGCGCAACGACAAGTTCGCGAGTTCGTCGTAGAGATATCGGTCAAAGATTACTACGTCTGCATCAGCTCTTAATGTTTTCGCCACTACGATGCGGAGCGAGATGGCATCCACGAAATAAAGCCAGAATCGCAGGGCTGTCATATACCAGGACCGCACGTTCTTGTCCCGTCGGTTTACCGGCTTGGTGGGAGTTCCAACACCCTTGTCTCCCTTGAACAAGGTGTGGCCGGTGACCTCTCGAATCCGCGTTAGCCTCGCAACATCGTTCCAGAAGGTAACCAACAAAACGCGGACGCCAACCTCATTCAGCCGGGCGTGAAGAGTTTCGATCTGGGTACTTTTGCCGGCACCGTCAATGCCAGAGAAACTTACAAATCTGGGGCGCCGGTTCTCAGTGGTTGTCCGAATCATGCTTCAACAGTTTCTTTCCGGATGCTTCCTGCCCTTGCGTTAGCGACTGCCCGATGGCCGGCTGGGACTGCCACTGGATAATGCCACTACGGTTCCAACGGCAACGCCCGCACCCACGAGGGCGCCGACTTTGATCAGGATGGAACGCGCCCGCCTCTGTTTTGCCGGCGCAATGGCCGCTCCAGCCGGTTTGGAAGCTGCAACACCGGTTGTGTTCGCTGGCTGTGCCGCAGCCGTACCTACGGGTTCCTGTGGGGACTTTTGCTGCTGTGTCGGGGAGGGTTGTTGTTGCCCACTGGACTGTCGGTCGTGATCGACCGTTTGCGAACGAACCGAACTTGGACTGTTGGGAAGCGTTTCAAGCTGGGACGGTTCGGGGTTCACCTGCTTGGCGCCAGTATCGGAGTTTTGAGACTGGACCTGGGCAGAAGACACCTGCTGACTGGGGCTCGTCTCTTGCTCCTGTGACGTGGCTGCAGTCACAAACGGGACAAGTAACAACAGCACAAGGCAACCCGCAATCTGCCGCATCAGCCAACGACCCGAGACTCTCATTTGTTACCTCCGAACCCGCGGACCTTCGCGCGAGTCAAGCTGGACCATCTTCAAACTTCAAAGCCGTGACGCTGCCTCGGACGCGAGAGTTGAATACTCGGGAGCGAGAGTCTGCTGGAACTCATTTACCGGGAATTGGTGGAAGCTGTTCACGGCGTCAGCGGTGTTGTCAAAAGCCTCGAAGAGACTGTCTACTCTGGTGAGTTCTAGAATCTCAGCTGCTCCAGCAGGGATCGCTGCAAGTTTAACGTCGCCATTCCGCTTCATGGCCTCTTCCAGGCAACGCAAGAGCACCTGGATTCCCGCGCTGTCGAGTTGCCGCACTTTGGAACAGTCCAGCACAACACGAGGCCGGTCCGTCTTCAAGGAAGACTCAACGTCGCGAAAAAATACGCGCCCTTGTTTCACGCTCAACTTTTCTGGTAATTGCTTCACAATCACAGGTCTTTCACTTGTCATATTCATCTTCCCACGTTCGTAAGATGCCGTCCTTTCCGTCCTCGAGGACGAAAGACAGCTCAGGCTCAGTTAATACATTAGATTGGCCCCGCTGCTGGGTCCATCCTGTCCTGCCTGTAGATGGGGGAAGGTTTTGCATTAGGGTATCTCTGAATAAGCCAGTGTCTTTAAGCTAGCAGTGTTCAACCAGACCCGGGCAAGGGTTTGGATTCGGTTTTTTCCACTCTTCCGTCTGCTTCGGTGGCGGCCCGTGATCAGCAACCTTCGCTGCCGGGCTATGCTGGTGCCAGAAGCAGCTTCTTCCGCAGCAGATACAGGTTCACCAGCGCGCACACCG
>Ga0209118_1000075_pt1 | contig 73179 bp, 74 predicted proteins | sample BlaSpr_A8_Ref_M1_FD_187988 | JGI IMG/M metagenome (GOLD analysis project Ga0209118, IMG submission 187988) | Forest soil microbial communities from Thunder Bay, Ontario, Canada - Black Spruce, Ontario site 2_A8_Ref_M1 (SPAdes) (version 2) | ecosystem: Environmental > Terrestrial > Soil > Boreal... | reverse complement strand
GCGCATGAACGTGGAGTTGATCACGCCGATCGCGTGCGAAGAAGGCCTGCGCTTCGCGATCCGCGAGGGCGGCCGCACGGTGGGCGCCGGCGTCGTCACTAAGGTGACCGAATAGTTAGAGCATGGCGAAGAAGGAAAACCGCGTGATCATCACCCTCGCATGCGGCGACTGCAAACGGCGCAACTACACGAGCATGAAGAACCGCCAGAGTACCACCGCTCGGCTGGAGCTGAAGAAGTACTGCCGTTGGTGCAAGTGCCATACGTCCCACAAGGAAACTCGATAGGGCGGTAGCTCAATTGGTAGAGTAGCGGTCTCCAAAACCGTTGGTTGCAGGTTCGAGTCCTGTCCGCCCTGCCAGCACTCATACTTATACAAGGAAATGTAGTGCCGGGGCTTTAGCCCCGGGGATAATAAATGAAGAGAATCACCATGCCCGGCAAAGCCGAAGGCGACAACGGCAAAGCCGAGGCGAAGCAGAAGGCTGCAGAGCGCTCCCAGGAGGGTCAGCGCCGCTGGCGCTCGCTGCAATCGGGCCTGCGCGCGATCGTCTCGGAGATGAAGCGCGTGACATGGCCCAGCCGAGAGGAGTGGGTGTCGGCCACCGTCGTGACGATCGGTTTGGTCGCGCTCGTCGCGCTTTGGACGGCCGCAGTCAGCCATATCGTCGAATTCTTGCTCGGTCTGCTGAAGGCGCCGGGAGCGTAAGGTGGCAGAAGAAGTCCAGGCACAGCAGCCGGACGGCGATCTCGCCTCCGAACTGCTCGCCGAGAGCACCGACCCCGACCGCAAGTGGTACGTCGTGCACACCTATTCCGGCTACGAGAACAAGGTGAAGGCCAACCTCGAGCGGCGCATCAAGTCCATGAACATGCAGGACTTCGTGTACCGCGTGCTCGTGCCCACGGACAAGGAAGTCGAATTCAAGGACGGCAAGCGCAAGGAAGTCGAGAAGAAGGTGTACCCGGGCTACGTGCTGGTCGAGATGAAGATGACCGATCAGTCGTGGTACGTGGTGCGCAACACGCAGGGCGTCACCGGTTTCGTCGGCTCGCCCGGTTCGGGCGAGAAGCCATTGCCGCTGGCCGACAAAGAAGTCAAAACGATCCTCAAGCAGATGGGCATCGAGACCCCGAAGCTCAAGATCGATTTCAAGAAGGGCGATCGCGTCAAGGTCACCTCCGGCCCATTCTTCGACTTCACGGGTACGGTCGACGAGATCGACGCCCAGAAGGAGCGTCTGCGCGCGCTCATCTCCATTTTCGGGCGCGAGACGCCGGTCGAGCTCGAGTTCTATCAGGTTGAAAAGGTATAGACGTGGCAAAGAAAGTCATCGCGAGGATCACGCTCCAGGTCCCGGCAGGCAAGGCCACGCCGGCGCAGCCCGTGGGTCCCGCGCTCGGTCAGCACGGCATCAATATCATGGAGTTCTGCAAGGCGTATAACGAGCGCACCGCAAGCCAAGCCGGCAACATAATCCCGGCGGTCATCACCGTGTTCGAGGATCGCTCGTTCACGTTCGTGACGAAGACGCCCCCGGCGGCCGATCTGATCAAGCGCGCGGCGGGCGTCGAAAAAGGCTCGGGCGAGCCCAATCGCAAGAAGGTCGGCAAGATCTCGTGGGACGATTGCCGCAAGATCGGCCAGATGAAGATGGCGGACCTCAACGCCAACGACGTCGAGGCCGCCGCCAAGATCGTCGCCGGCACCGCCCGCTCGATGGGCATCGATGTAGAATAACTTCAAGTGGGAGGCCCGCAGGCCGTTCGCACCACGGAGGAAACCATCCAATGACAAAACACGGCAAGAAATATCGCGAGAGCGTGAAGGCTTTCGGCGGCGAGCGGCTTTTCGCCGCCGACAAGGCGGTCGAGCTGCTCAAGGTGAGCGCAAAGGCGAAGTTCGACGAAACGGTAGAGCTTCATATCCGGCTCGGCATCGACCCGAAGAAATCTGATCAGACGGTTCGCGGCACGGTCGTGATGCCGCACGGCACCGGACAGTCGAAGAAGGTCGTAGTCTTCGCCAAGGGCGAGAAAGCCAAAGAAGCGCAGGAAGCAGGCGCGGACGTGGTGGGTGATCAGGATCTCATCGATCGCATCAAAGGCGGCTGGCTGGAGTTCGACGTCGCCGTCGCGACGCCGGACATGATGGGCGCCGTCGGCTCGAACCTCGGCAAGATCTTGGCGCAGCGCATGCCCAACCCGAAGGTGGGCACGGTGACGCAGAACATCAAGCAGGCGGTGCAAGAGATCAAGGCCGGTAAGGTCGAGTACCGCGCGGACAAAGCGTCGATCATCCATTGCATCGTCGGCAAGGCGTCGTTCGGCAAGGAAGCGCTGCTTGAGAATTTCAACGCGCTCATGGACGCGATCATCCGCGCGAAACCGGCATCCGCCAAGGGCACGTACCTGCGCAGCGTCACGCTCGCTACGACGATGGGGCCGGGCGTGCGGGTCGATCCAACGCGCCTGAAATCGGCTGTTGCGGCCTAAGCCGGGACATGGTAGAATAACCGAGTTGTCATTCCGATGACCGCAGGTCGCAGCCCCACGCGGGCCGCGTAAATCCCACAAGGATCCCTGCCGAGGAAGCTCTTACGCGAACATCATCGATTTCGCAAGCGCTTTCTCAACCATAGAGAAGGCGCTTATCATTATGCCGACTGAGAAGAAAGAAGCGAGCATCAAGGCGATGCGCGAGAAGCTCGCCGGATCGAAAGACCTGTTCTTCACCGATTTCCGGGGCCTGACGGTCGGCGAGCTCAAGACGCTTCGCAACGCGCTGCGCAAAGATTCCACGAGTTACTCGGTGATCAAGAACACGCTGTTCGGCATCGCGATCGGCGAGGAGCGGCGCGCGCAGCTCAAGACCATCCTGGAGGGACCGACCGCCGTCGCCTTCGTCGGTGCCGACCCTGTGGCTGCCGCAAAAGCGCTGGTGAAGTTCGCCGCCGACTCAAAGAAACTACAGGTCAAAGCTGCTTTCGTCGACGGGCAGTTTCTCAGCGCTGAGGATGTCCAAGCCCTCTCGAAGATCCGCGGGCGGCATGAGCTGTTGACGGCGCTCGTCGTCAGCCTGCATTCTCCGCTGCACGGGCTGGTCAACGTGCTGCACGGCAGCCACCGCAAGCTCGTGTACGTGCTCCATGCGATTCATCAGAAGAAGTCCGAAGCCGAAACCCCCGCCGCAACCGAAACCCCCGCCGCCTAGGAAAGGAACTTAAGGAAAACCACCATGGCCAACGCAGAGCAAATGATCGAAGAGATCGAAAAAATGACCGTGCGCGAGCTTCACGAGCTCGTCAAGGCGCTCGAGGAGAAATTCGGCGTCACCGCCGCCGCTCCGATGGCCGCCGCCGCGCCGGCCGCCGCGGGCGCAGCTGCGCCGGGAGCCGAAGCGAAGACCGAATTCGACGTCATCCTGACCGCCGCGGGCGACAAGAAGATCAACGTCATCAAGGTCGTGCGCGAGGTCGTCCCCGGGCTGGGTCTAAAGGAAGCCAAAGACCTCGTCGAGGGCGCTCCGAAACCGGTCAAGACCGCCATCGCCAAGGAAGAGGCCGAGTCGATCAAGGCCAAGCTCGAGGAGCAGGGCGCCAAAGTCGAGATCAAATAAGCCGCAAACTGCCGATAATCAATGTAGCACATCGATTATTGGGGGTAGACGATCTTGTCGGCAGTGCCGGTCGGCAGGCGAATCGCGCTAACGCTGTCTTTGGTCTTGGTCCTGTTCCTGTTCCCGGCGAAGCCGAGCGCAGCTCCTTCGCCCGCGCCCACGACCACGCCCGCACCGTCTCCCACGCCGGTCGCGGTCACGATCGATAAGAACGGCTTCCATCCGCAAACCGTCCGCATATACTCCGGCCAATACGTTGCCTGGACGAACGGCGACAAGAAGCAGCACACCGCCACGGCGGCGGACGGCTCTTGGGACACCGGTCCGATAGATCCGCAGCAAACGGTGGTCCGGCAATTCTTCGAGGCAGGCAAATGGGACTACATCTGCGGGTTCGCTCCCGGGTTGCAGGCCACGCTGTTCGTCGCGCCTCCGCTGCCGCCCGGTGCTGCGCTCCCCACAGCCGCGCCGCCCACCACAGCTCCGACGAATACGCCGCGCATTTCGGCGGTGAACGCATCGGCTACGCCGACGTCGATACCGACGCCCAGCGACGGCACCGGCGGATAAAAAGAGCTTAGTTCAGGATCAGACGATCGGCGGCGCCGGAGACGCGCAAGCCGTTTGACGCCGTGATCTGCGGGGACCAACGCGCGTACGCGGTCGGGTTGCTCTTGAAATATCCCTCGATGCGGGCGATGCGGTCCTTCGTCGACGGGTGGTCCTGCACGTACTGCTCGAAGCCGACGTCGCCGTACAATTTCTGAAGTCTGTTGAAGAACCAGATCATGCCCCACGGGTTGTAGTTCGCCTTTGACGCGAGAATGACGCCCTCGTGGTCGGCCTGGTACTCTTGCTGGCGGGAGAAGTTCAGAAAAGCGTAATTGCCGGCGAGGTTGAGCACCGTCGCCGTCAGTTGGTTGCGGATGAAGAGCCCGAGAATGCCGCCGACGATATTGGCGGTCTGCGCTTGGTGGATGCGATTCATCACGTGTCCGAGCACGATGTGGCCGGTCTCATGTCCTACCACGCTCGCCAGCTCTTCCTCGTTCTCAGCGTTCTTCAACAACGTCTCATTCACGTAGAGCCAGCCGCCGGGTACGGAAAAGGCGTTAGCCTTATCACCCTTGACGATGACGAAGGTCATGGGCCACCAATGCGGTTGCGCGGCAGTCGAGATGCGCTGCCCTACGGCGCGAAGCACCGGGTAGTAGACCGATTGGTCGATGATCTGATTCTGTTTGCGCAGGTCGTTGTAGACCTGCAGGCCGATGGCCCGCTCCTGAGCCTGCGTCTCGGCGAGCGCGGGGAGTCGGATCGAGCCCAGCGCCCCGGCTACCGCCAAGCTGCCCGCTCCGCAGAGCAGGCAGTAGCGAGAGATGCGAGGGGATGCGGGGTCGAGTTTTGGTGAAGTATCCATGACTCTTATAACGTACCCAGCGCCCGCCTTAGTTTCCCAGCGCTTTCCAAGTATTCGCGCGTCTCTACTTGAGGAACGGCACCAACAGCAGAGCCACGATGTTGAGCACCTTGATCATCGGGTTGATGGCGGGACCGGCGGTGTCTTTGTAGGGATCGCCGACCGTGTCGCCGGTGACGGCTGCCTGGTGCGCCGGGCTGCCCTTGCCTCCGTAATGGCCATCCTCGATGTATTTCTTGGCGTTATCCCACGCGCCGCCGCCCGACGTCATCGAAATCGCCACAAAAATTCCGGTGGTGATGGAGCCGACCAGCACTCCGCCAAGCATCAGTGCCGCATCCGCTTTCGTCAGCACATGGCCAACGCCAAGCAGAATGACAGCGATCGGGACCAACACCGGTATGAGCGCGGGGACGAGCATTTCGCGCAACGCCGACGCGGTTACGATATCGACGCATCGCCCATATTCCGGCTTGCCCGTGCCTTCCATGATGCCTTTGATCTCACGGAATTGGCGCCGCACCTCTTCGACGACCGCGGCGCCGGCGCGGCCAACCGCTTCCATGCACAGCGCGGCGAACAAATAGGGGAGAGCGCCGCCGATCAGGAGTCCAGCGAGCACGGACGGATTATCGAGCGTGAACATCAGCTGCGCGGCGCCTTTGGCCGCTTCAGCGAGCTCTTGCTGGAATGAAGCGAACAGCACGATCGCTGCGAGCGCCGCGGAGCCGATGGCGTAGCCCTTGGTGACCGCCTTGGTCGTGTTGCCGACGGCATCGAGCGGGTCGGTGATGGCGCGGATTTCGGGTCCGAGTTTTGCCATTTCAGCGATGCCGCCGGCGTTGTCGGTGATCGGTCCGTACGAATCGAGCGCCACGATGATGCCGGCCAGCGAGAGCATCGACATGGCGGCGATGGCCACGCCGTACAATCCGGAGAGCGAGTACGACGCCAAAATGCCGATCACGATGGTGAGCACCGGCAAGGTGGTGGCTTTCATGGAGACGGCGAGGCCCGTGATGATGTTGGTCGCATGGCCAGTCGTCGACGCTTTGGCGATCTCTTGCACCGGTTTGAATTGCGTGCCGGTGTAGTATTCGGTGATGATTACCATCAGCGCGGTGATCGCCAGGCCGATGAGGCCACAGACCCACAGTTTCCACGTCAGGTACAGATCGAAGCTGCCGGACAAGTCGGCGGCGTGCTTCATGATGTGATCCGTCGCGAAGTAGAAAGCAGCCGCCGACAGCACCGCGGCGACGCCGAGCCCGGTGTACATCGCGGCCATGATGCTCTTGCCGCGGATGCGCACGAACCACGTGCCGACGATCGACGTCAAAATGGATATGCCGCCGATGGCGAGCGGGAACAAAACGGCGGTGAGCGCGAGGTCCGGCCGCGAACCGAACACCAGCGCGCCGAGCAGCATCGCCGCGATGGTGGTCACGCAATACGTCTCGAACAGGTCGGCCGCCATGCCGGCGCAATCCCCGACGTTGTCGCCGACGTTGTCGGCGATGACGGCCGGATTGCGAGGGTCGTCCTCGGGGATGCCCGCTTCCAGCTTGCCGACCAGGTCTGCGCCGACGTCGGCGCCCTTCGTGTAGATGCCGCCGCCAAGACGCGCGAACACTGAGATCAGCGAGCAGCCGAAGCCAAGGCCGATCATCGCGTTCAACGCGCCGCGCAAGTCGGCGCCATACACCTGATGCATGATCGCGAAATAGCCGGCGACGGCGATCAGGCCCAAGCCGACGACGAGCAGTCCCGTGATCGCGCCTCCCCGGAAGGCGACCGCGAACGCTGAAGCGAGTCCAGCCTTGGCCGCCTCGGCGGTGCGCACGTTGGCGCGCACGGCGATCGACATGCCGATGAAGCCGGTCGCGCCCGATAACACCGCGCCGATCAAGAACCCGACGGCAGGCTGCCACGCATGAAACGCCAGCCAGATGAGAACCGCCAAGACGACCGCCACCACGGCGATCGTGCTGTACTGGCGGCGCATGTACGCTATCGCGCCTTCCTGAATGGCGGCGGCGATCTCTTTCATGCGGTCGGAGCCCTCGGGTTTGCGCAGCACCCACATGATGAGGACGATGCCGTAGAGGATCGCGATCACGCCGCAAACGAGGGCGAAGCCGATCGAGAGGTTATACGCGATGGCCTGTGTCACGAAGCGCGTCTCCTAGATTTTGAAGGCGTACATAGACGTCGGTCGAGTAAGGCTCGACCGCATCGCACACGCGAAAAAGAGGGTTTGCGATGACCCGTGAAAAGGCCTGTTGCCGTGGCCCGATTCATCGCCCAGCGCGCGCTCCGTTTCGTCGCAGTGCTCGTCACGATCACCGTCGTGTCGTTTGCGTTTTTGCATCTCATCCCGGGCAATCCGATACAGATCCTGCTCGGCGAACACGCGACCGGCGCTGACATCGCGCGCCTGACCCACGAATTGAAGCTCGACCGGCCATGGTACGAACAGCTCGGCGCGTACCTATGGCAAGTCGCGCACGGCAATCTCGGCAAGTCGCTTGAGGACAATATCCCGGTCGCGCAAAAATTGGCGCAGTATTTTCCCGCTACGATCGAACTCGGACTCGCCGCCATGCTGGTCGCGGTGTTTGTGGGCATCCCGGCCGGCATTGTTGCGGCGCTCAACCACCGGAAATTCATCGATACGGCGCTCAACATCTTCGTCTTGCTCGGCGTGTCGGTGCCCGTGTTCTGGCTCGGCTGGATGATGCTCTACATTTTTGCTTACGAGCCGAGCAAGGCGGGTCTGGACCTGTTGCCGCTCACCGGTCGCCTCTCCATCCGCTACGCGATTCCGGTGCACACGCACCTGATGACGATTGATGCGCTGCTTGCGGGCAACTGGGGCGCCTTTGCGGACGCGTTGCGCCATCTCGTGCTGCCGGCGCTCACGCTGGGCACGATACCGCTTGCCATCGTGGCGAAGATGACGCGCGCCGGCATGATCGAGGTGCTGCAGACCGACTACATCCGGACCGCCAGAGCTAAGGGTCTTGGGACCTTCGCCGTGGTCGTGCACCACGGGCTCCGCAATGCGCTGATCCCGATCGTGACGGTGATCGGCCTGCAAACGGGCCTGCTGCTTGGCGGCGCGGTCCTGACGGAACACATCTTCGCGTGGCCGGGTGTGGGCAGGCTCGCCTTTGAGGCGATCAGCAACCGCGATAACCCGCTCATCAACGGCTCGATCCTTCTCTTCGCCACCACGTTCGTGATCGTTAATCTCATCGTGGACATTCTCTATGCGATTCTTAATCCGCGGATACGATACGCATGAGAAGATCGCTCCAGAACGAACCGAGCCTTGTGGGGTCGCTGGCGAGTGCCGGGGACGCTTGTGTTGCCAGTCACTCTTAAGGAATGGCGACCAATGGTACGATACCATATGGAAGAACCGCAATCTGGGGTTCCGCACGTGAGCAAGAAAGTGAAGACGGAGAGCAAGGCGACCCCGAGGCCCCCAAACGCGGCCCAGCCTCCGGCGGCCGGACTTCCGCCTGCCCGCAGCGAGCTGAACGCCCGCCTTTGCGGGCGTTGTTTTGCTCGTAACAGCTCGGGCGAGACCTACTGCAAGGTCTGCGGCGAACCGCTGCCTGACCAGCCGGCCAACCTCGAGGGTGCGGTCACGCGGCGGTCCGCGTCTCCAACCGTGCGAGCGACGCTCACCATCCACGTCGACTATGGCGATGGGGCCGAGTACGAGATCCCGCTCGACAAAGATGTGGCGCTCGTCGGCAGAGCCTCCGTGTCGGACAACGTCAGCCCGGACATCGACCTGGCCCCATTCGATCTTGGCAATTACGTATCGAGGCGCCACGCCTTCATCGTGCGCCGCCACGGAAGTTTCCTTATCGAAGACTTGGACAGCGCGAACGGCACGGCGCTCAACGGCGCTCAACGCCTCGTGCCGCACACCCCGACCGCGCTCAAAAACGGCGACAAGATCACCTTCGGCAACACCAAGGTGGCGTTCACAACGGAGAGTGTCCCGCCGACCGGGTCGTGAAAAAGCATAAAATCGGTTAGTTCAAAAAAAGGGATAAAACCGGAAAAAGGGAACAAAGCGTGCCCTCGCTCGTGAGCCGCGAATTCGTAGGTAATGCGGCCCGAGTGTGCGTCTGTGTCAACCCCGGATGTATTGCCGGACTTCTCAAAGGCGCGGAGCATGCGTAACGGACAGCGCAGAGCAGACCGAAGAAAAGACCGGAGCAGCGATTGGATGACCTCCGGTGAAGTTGCGCGTGAGCTGAACATGACCGACGCGGCTATCCGGCGCTGGGCACGCGAAGGCTTGGTCGACGCCGTCAAGACCCCGGGCGGGCAGTATCGTTTCCGCCGTGAAGCGCTCCACAAAATGCTCGAAAGCACGCGCACTAACGGCGTGCCCACCGCGGGTAGACGCTCGTGATCTCAAGGATGCGCTCCCAGGGTCGCTACTCGATCGCCGGTCAGAGCCTCTCGCGCGAAGAGATCATCCACAAATTCCTCCCGCTCGTGAAGTACGTCGCCGGCAAGATCTCGGTCAGTCTTCCCGCACACGTCGATATCAACGATCTCATCAACGAGGGCATCCTCGGACTCATCGATGCGATCGGCAAATACGACGACTCGCGCGGCGTCAAGTTCGAGACCTACGCGACGACACGGGTCAGCGGCGCCATCTTAGACGCGCTGCGCGCGATGGACTGGGTGCCGCGTGCGGTGCGCCAGAAGGCTCGCGAACTCGAACGCGTTTTCACCGACCTCGAACATAAGCTTGGCCACGCCCCGGCGGATCATGAAGTCGCGCGGGCGATGGGCATCACGCGCGACGAGTACCACGCGCTTTTGATGAAGATCCGCGGCAGCTCGATCCTCTCGCTCGAAGAATTCTTGCCCAACGATAAGGGTCACGACGTCGCGCTCCTCGATACACTGCGCGACAGCGGCCCGGAGGTGACCTTCAGCGTTGAATCCGCCGAGCTCAAGATGTCGCTGGCGGGCGCCGTCGAGGCGCTCCCGCCGCAAGAGCGGACGGTCATCTCGCTGTACTATTTCGAAGGCCTGACGCTCAAGGACATCAAGAGCGTCTTGAACGTTTCGGAGTCACGCGTCTCGCAGATCCACGCGCAGGCCGTCATCCGGCTGCGCGCCAAGCTGAAAGCCATCCACGTGGACCTCGGCTACCGCGAGGGCGACCCCTCCGTGCGTCAGAAGTACGTGCGCAAGAAACCGCAAATAGAACCGCAGCAGGCAGCCAACCAATAAGAGAAGCGGCGAGCCTCAGCCGGTTATCCACAAGTAGCGTCCCTTCGCCCGGTCGAACCACTGTAAGCGTGCAGTGGCTTTCTTCGTTTCGCGACGGGCTCGCCAAGACGCGGAACGACCTGGCCGGGCACTGGAACGCGCTGCTCGGCCGGCAAATGGTCGACGAAGCGTTCTGGGAGGAGTTCGAGGAGACGCTCATCTCCGCCGATTTCGGGGTGGCGACGACCGAAAAGATCGCCCGCGACCTCAAGGCCGCCGCCGCGCAGCAGAATCTCCAAACGGCCAAGGACGTTATACGGGTGTTCCGGGACGACGTGGCCGTCTACCTTAAGCACCCGGCCCTAACGCCTGCCGCAATCACAGCGAAGCCGCACGTGGTGCTGGTCGTGGGCGTCAACGGCTCCGGCAAGACGACCACTATCGGCAAGCTGGCAAGCGCGCAGCGCCACAAGGGCCGCCGCGCGCTGCTGATCTCAGCCGATACCTTCCGCGCCGCCGCCGGGTCCCAGCTCGAGGTCTGGGCCGACCGTGCCGGTGCTGACATCGTGCGCCACAAGGAGGGTGCCGACCCAGCCGCAGTCGTCTTCGATGGCTTGGCGGCAGCCAAAGCGCGCGGCGCTGACGTGGTCTACATCGACACCGCGGGCAGGCTGCAAACCAAGCACAACCTAATGGAAGAGTTGAAGAAGATCAGGCGCATCGTCGCGCGCGAAGTCGAGGGCGCCCCACACGAGACCCTGCTGGTGCTGGACGCGACCACAGGACAGAACGCGCTCTCCCAAGCCAAGCTGTTCCACGAGGCGGCGGAAGTGACGGGCATCGTGCTCACGAAACTAGACGGGACGGCAAAGGGCGGTATAATCGTAGCGATCATGGACCAAGTCGACCTGCCGGTCCAGTACGTGGGCTTTGGCGAGAAGGTAGACCAGTTGCAGGCATTCGACCCCGCCGCATACGTGAACGCGTTATTTTGAATAAGGAGAAACCGGTGTCCGAAAAAGACAAAGCCCTGGAAAATGCGCTCGCGCAGATCGAGCGCCAGTTCGGCAAGGGCTCCATCATGAAACTGGGCGAGGCCGCCGCCAACATGCAGATCGAGGTGCTTTCCACCGGATCGATCGCGTTGGACCTGGCGCTCGGCGTCGGCGGCTTGCCGCGCGGCCGGGTGGTCGAGATCTACGGGCCCGAATCCTCGGGCAAGACCACGCTGACGCTGCACTGCATCGCGGAGGCGCAAAAGGCCGGCGGCGTGGCGGCGTTCATCGACGTCGAGCACGCATTGGATCCCGCCTACGCGCGCAACCTCGGCGTCGACCTCGACAACCTGCTCGTGTCGCAGCCGGACACCGGCGAGCAGGCGCTCGACATCGCGGAGATGTTGGTGCGCTCCAACGCCGTGGACATCGTCGTGGTGGATTCGGTCGCTGCGCTCGTGCCCAAAGCTGAGATCGAAGGCGACATGGGCGATTCGCACATGGGCCTGCAAGCGCGCCTGATGTCGCAAGCGCTGCGCAAACTCACCGCCGCGATCTCCAAGTCGCGCACCACGATGGTGTTCATCAACCAGATCCGCGAGAAGATCGGCGTGATGTTCGGCAATCCGGAGACGACCACCGGCGGCCGGGCTTTGAAGTTCTATTCCTCCGTGCGGCTGGACATCCGCAAGCTGGAGAGCATCAAGATCGGCACGGATGTCGTCGGTTCGCGCACGCGCGTGAAGGTCGTCAAGAACAAAGTCGCGCCGCCGTTCAAGGTGGCGGAGTTCGACATCACCTACGGCAAGGGGATCAGCCGCACGGGTTCGCTCATCGACGTCGGGCTCGAGCAGAACATCATCGGCAAGACCGGGTCGTGGTACACGTACGGAGATCAGCGCATCGGCCAAGGCCGCGAGAACGCCAAGGCATACCTCGAAGAGCATCCGGAGACTGCGGCCGAGCTCGAGGCGAAGATCCGGGCGCTGGTGACCAAGAGCATCGCCCCCGTCGACAACAGCCCCACCCGATTCGCCGCAGTCAACGAATAACATGACCAGTGGAGCAGGCTCTTTAGAGCCTGCTGCTTCCCCCAAGAGCTCAGCGCTTGCCGCGGCGCTGCGCCTCCTGTCGGGTAGGCGCCTTACCAAATCTCAATTGGCGCAGAAGCTGCGCGATCGCGGGTTTGAGCCTGGCGGCATTCAGAACGCGGTTGACGAGTGCGAGCGGCAGCGCTACCTCGACGACCGCACCTACGCCCAACTCTTCGTGAAGAGCCTGCTCGACCGCAAAGCGGTCGGCCGCATGCGCCTGCTGCACGACTTGCTGCGCCACGGCATCGACGGCGATCTCGCGCGCGAAGTGCTGGACGAATTCCCGGACGAGGATGACTCACGCATCGAGCGCGCGTTGGCGAAATTGGAGACGCTGCGGCCCGAAGACGGTTACGAACAGCTTGGGCGCAGGCTCGAACGCCTCGGATTCACCGCTCCGGAGATCGCCAAAGCGCTGCGCCGAAGGGCGAAGGAGCGCGGCGCATTCCCCGTCCGCTTCGAAGCGCTCGAGTGATGACCCATAGCGACCTCGGCGGCGGGTTCGTGAGCGAGCCGCGCGAAAGCGGCGACACGGTTATCCTGGCGGGCGCGCTCGCCGGCGCGGGTGCGCTGGGCTTGGCGAGCCCCGTGAGCATTGACGCGCGACTGGACGCAGATGCGCGCGCGTGGCTGGACGAAGTCGGCTTCCGTTCCAAACGGCTGTGTTCGCTTAGCCAGCAGCACGGCGCGGAGATCGTGTCCGCCTCGTTGCTCGAACGCAAAAGATCTCCGGACGCGGACGGCATCTGGACGGACTCGAGCAGCGATCTGCTCGCCATCAGAACCGCCGACTGCGCCGCCATGTGGATCGTCGATCCGCGCAATCACCGGCTGTGCATGCTGCACGCAGGCTGGCGCGGCGCCGCTGCCGGCATCGTGCCCGCGGGGGTGCGCGAGCTCGCCGGCGCCGGCGGCGACCCACGCGAGTTCATCGCGGCGGTCGGGCCGCATCTGCGCCCGTGCTGCTTCGAAGTCGGGCCCGAAGTCGCCATCTCGTTTCAGCAAATTGAAGGCGCGATTCTCCCCGCCAAGGAGTTGCTGGCACCGCGCATGCGCTCCGACAGCGTCGCGCTCGACTTTTCCGCCGTGCTCAACGATGCGTTCGGGCGCTGCGGCGTGCCTGCGGAGTCGGTCCACATCGCAACCGCGTGCACGCGCTGTCACCCGGACCTGTTCCACTCGTACCGGCGCAACGGCGCGGGCGGACCGTTGATGATCTCCGTAGGGGTGTTGACCTCGTGAGGCCGGCCGCCGGCGAGGTCGCAAGCCGCCGTTGCGCGCTCGTCGTGGACGACGAGCCGAACATCGCCGCGCTGCTGAGGGAAACGCTGGAAGGCGAGGGCTTTGAAGTGATCGTCGCGCCCGACGGCATGGCGGCGCTGCGCCGCGCTCGGGAGCATACCCCCGACCTTGTGATCCTCGACATCGGATTGCCCGGCCTCGATGGTTTCGAGGTATGCCGCGCGCTGCGGAAAGAATCGGCGGCCCCGATCCTCGTCGTTTCCGCGCGGGGCTCCGAGGTCGACCGTGTCGTCGGCTTGGAGTTAGGCGCGGATGATTATGTCGTCAAACCGTTTTCCCCAAGGGAGTTGGCGGCGCGCGTTCGCGCCGTCATGCGGCGCAGCGGTCAGCCGCCGGTCCCGGCCGGCAAGAGACGCATCGTCGGCGATCTTGCGATCGACGCCGAACGGCGCGAAGTGAACGTGGGCGGGAAGCCGGTTTCGCTCAAGCCGCGCGAATTCGATCTGCTGTGGCTTCTCGCGCGTAACGAAGGCCGGGTGTTCACGCGCGACCAGTTGATCGAAGCGGTGTGGGGCTTCGATTTCGAAGGCGATCCGCGCACCGTCGACGTTCACGTGCGCCGCCTGCGCCGGGCGCTCGACGACAACGTGGACGCGCCTCGTTACCTTCACACCGTTCACGGTCTTGGCTATAAGCTCACGACACCGCACTGAACGGCGCGCGGAGGGCGCGCGCATCGCTGAGCTTGGCGCTCTGAGCACGCCGCTCGTCGCGCTCGCAAAGGCGCGTTTAGCGGCGCCGTTGCTCTACTTGGAACTGACCGGGCTCGATAGCGTGCCTGTGCGGAGCCGGCGCGCGACCCGGGAAGCCTGCCTGCGCGCGGTCGCGTCGGCGTTGCGCTCCGCGGCCGGCAGCGTGTTGCGTAAGAACGACGTCGTCGCTGCCGGGCCAGGCGCGCAGTGGTTCGTCGCGCTGCTGGTGGATCGAGCGGTGTCTGCGCCGGCCAAGCGCGAGATCGACGAATCGGAAGTGGGCGCGATCGCGCAGCGGCTGCGGGTCCTATCCGCCGGCGCTTTGCAAGCGTTGCATCGCTCGGGCGATCTGTCCGCCAAGATCGGCGTTCGATGCGGCTGGACGGTTCTGGATCCGGTCGACGTGCAAAGGCCGTTGGCAGATCTGCGTCAAGCCGTGCGCGGCGCGAGCGTCGTCGCGCGCCTCGAGGCGCAGCGCGCTACCGTTCTGGCGGCAGTGACGCACGAGCTGCGCACACCGCTGACGTCGATCGTCGGCTATGTCGAACGGCTTGGTGGCTCGAAGGTGACGGTCGAGCAACGCGATCGATTCTGCGCCATCATCGCCTCCGAGGCTCGCAGGCTGCACCGTCTCGTGGACGGGTTGATCGACCTCGGGGCGTGGACCGCCGGTAAGATCTCGCTGCGCCGCGAGCGGGTCTCGTTGCGCGAACTCGTGGCGGGTGCGTGGGAGGCGGTGGCGCCCATCGCCGCACCCCGGGGCGTGAGCATGACGCTTTCGGGCGAGGCCGATGCCGAGGCAGACCCCGAGCGGATGCTCCAGGTGCTGATCAACGTTTTGGAAAACGCGGCGCGCCACGCTCCGCCGAGCAGCGTCGTGACTGCGCAGGTCAGCGCCCCTGGCGGCCGCCGCGTTGTGATCATCGCCGACAAAGGCGGAGGCTTCGAGCCGCGCGTGCGGCGCACGTTCGGCTTGCCCTACGTGCGCGGCACGAACGGCCGCACCGGACTGGGGCTCGCGATCTCGCGCTTGCTGGTGGAGGCGCACGGCGGCAAGATGAAGGTCGGGGGCGGAACGAAAGGTGGACGCGTGACGATCGAATTACCATGAGACAGGTCATCGCCATCGGCGGGGGCGGGGTCACGGCAGAACCGTACAACCCGCTGCTCGACCGCTACATCATCGAACAGGCCGGCAAGGACCGGCCGAAAGTCTGCTGGCTGCCCACTGCGAGCGGTGACGGCATCGTGGGGATCGCCGCATTCCTCTCGGCATACACCGCGCTGCCGTGCCAGCCGTCCGTCCTCTCGTTGTTCCGGCAAACGATTCCAGATGCCGGCGCGCATCTGCTGGCCCAGGACGTCATCTTGGTGGGCGGCGGCAACACTCGCAACATGCTGACCCTTTGGCGGCTCTGGGGAATCGACACGGTCCTCAAAGAGGGATACGACCGCGGCATCCTGCTGTGCGGGGTGAGCGCGGGGTCGATCTGCTGGTTTGAGGAGGGCGTCACCGACTCGTGGGCGGGCGAGCTACGGCCGATTGCAGGGTTGGGTTTTCTTAAGGGCAGCAACTGCCCGCATTACGATGTCGAGCCGGGCCGGCGGCCGACCTATCAACGCCTCGTCGGCAGCGGAAGCATGCGGCCGGGCTATGCCGCGGACGACGGCGTGGCGTTGCACTATCGCGACGACGTCCTTTACGCGATCGTCAGCGCCAAAGCCGACGCGAAGGCATATCGGCTCGAAACAGGTGACGCCGGTGTTTCTGAGACTGTGATGAAACCCACGTATCTTTAGCGAGCGTTGCTCGACGCATGAATATCACGGATATAATGAGAGGAGCCGGAAAAAAGTGCCGATAATAGGAGCGAGGGAGGGCACGAACCATACGATCGGCGCGACTTCGAACTGCTTCGCGGGCCACGGCTGCCGCCGGGCTCATTTTTCTATTTTTGTCGAGTCTCGCTGCGTTCGTACCCGCCAGCGCGACCGAGCTTGACGCCATTTCGAAGGCCGCGGCCGAGTTCCACGGCGGTGCGATCGACACCGGGCAGATCTACACGCAGTGCCTGCTGTCCACGGTGCGCAACGACGTGACGTTTGAACCCGATCAAACCACCTACGTCATCACCGGCGACATCGGCGCCATGTGGCTGCGCGACGCGAGCGCGCAAGTCCGGCCGTACCTCTATTTCGCCGAGGACGCTGCCGTCAAAAGCATGTTGCGCGGCGTCATCCTGAGAGCGGCGCGAAGCCTTGCGCTCGATCCTTATGCCAACGCGTTCAATCGAGACTATAAGGTCGCTGAAGAGAAGTACGAACTCGACTCGCTGCTGTATCCGATCTCGTTCGCGTGGATGTATTGGAAGAAGACGAACGATGCGACCATCTTCACGCCCGAGGTGAAAGCCGCGTACGAAAAAGCGATCGCCCTCATGCAGCTGGAGCGCGACCACAGCTTGTCGCGTTATCGCCACCGCGAGCTGCCCAACGGCGGGGCCGGCTCGACGACCGGATACACGGGTATGGTGTGGACCGGATTCCGCCCGAGCGACGACGCCGCGCAGTATGGCTACAATATTCCGGAGGAGATGTTCGCGGTCGTCGCGCTGGACGAACTGCACGAGATCGAGGACAAGGTCTGGCGCGACCCTGGGGAGAGCATGCAAGTCGCGTCGCTACGCGCCGGCATCATCGACGGGATCAACAAGTACGGCATCGTCTTCTCGCCGAAATACGGCTATATCTATGCGTACGAGGTCGACGGCCTCGGGCACAGCGTGCTCATGGACGACGCCAACGTGCCGAGTCTGCTGTCGATCCCTTATTTAGGCTACACGCCGATCAACGGACCGATCTACACGAACACGCGGCACTTCGTCTTGTCCGAAGACAACCCGTTCTATTTCTCCGGCAAACTGGCGCGCGGGGTCGGCAGCCCTCACACCCCGAAAGGCTATGTCTGGCCATTGGCTCTCGTCATGCAAGCGCTCACCTCGAGCGATCCGGCCGAACTCAAGGGCGTGCTCGCCGAACTGCTGGCCTCGGACACGGGCGAGCACCTGCTGCACGAGTCGTTCGATCCGAACGACCCGTCGAAATACACCCGCTCCAACTTCGGCTGGCCCTGCTCGCTGTTCTCCGAACTTGTCCTCGACCGGGTTATGGGGGAGACTCCGCTGCCCTCCCCGGCGAACTAACACCCGTACTCTACCCCCGAAAATCGTAAAATCGTAAATGTAGTGCCGGGGCTTTAGCCCGGGTAATGTAGTGCCGGGGCTTTAGCCCCGGAAAAGGAGCATCGCCTTGTCCGTAACCCTTGTCATCGGCGTGCAATGGGGTGATGAAGGCAAAGGCCGCATCGTCGATTTCTTGGCCGCTTCCCGGCCGGAGATCGCGGCGCGCTTCGGGGGCGGCGCTAATGCCGGACACACCGTGAGGGTGGGCGACAAGACGTACAAATTGCGCATCGTGCCGAGCGGTGTGGTCGCGGGTGCGCGCAATTGCATCATCGGGCCGGGCGCAGCCGTTTCGCCGGCTCAATTCGTCGCTGAGCTGGGCGCGCTAGAAGGAGAGGGCATCGACACGTCGCGCGTGTGGCTATCCGACCTTGCGCATCTGATCCTGCCCTACCACATCGAACTCGACCGAGCGTTGGAAAAAAGGCGCGGCGACTCCGCGCTCGGGACGACCGGCAACGGCATCGGTCCGGCGTATGTGGATCGCGTCGCGCGCAAAGGCGTCCGTGCCGGCGATCTGCGCGACCCCAAGGCGCTGAAGGTACTTATCGAAGCTCGCTGCAGCGACGCCGCCGAGTTGGGCGTCAACGTCGATCCACACAGCGTGTGGGAAGAGGCGATCGCACTTTCGCCGCGCGTGCTTCCGCACGTGCGCGATACGGTGGCGATGATCGGCGAAGCCTTGCATGCCGGCAAGTCGATCCTGGTCGAGGGCGCGCAAGGCAGCATGCTCGACGTCAACCTCGGAACCTATCCATATGTGACGTCGTCGGTCACCGTCGCAGGCGGGGCCGGCGCGGGTCTTGGCTTCGGGCCGACGTCCGTCGAAAACGTGATCGGCGTAGCAAAGGCGTACGCGACGCGCGTCGGCGCCGGCCCGTTCCCGACGGAACTCACGGACGCGGTGGGCGAGCATCTGCGCACCAAAGGCCGGGAGTTCGGCGTGGTCACAGGCCGCCCGCGCCGTTGCGGCTGGCTCGATCTCGTCGCATTGCGCTACGTCGCTGCCGTCAACGGCCTGACCCACCTCGCGCTCACCAAGCTGGACGTGCTCGACGGCATGCCCGAGATCGCGGTGTGCACCGAATATGCGAATGCCTCCGAGGCTTCTCTGCCCTTTGTGATCGCGGCAAAGCCGCAACCCGTGCTCAAGATGGTGCGAGGCTGGTCCGAGCCGACGACGGCCGCGCGCGCCTGGGACGAACTGCCGTCGCCGGCGCGGGCGTACGTCGAAATGATCGAAGAGGCGGTCGGCGTGCCGGTGGCTTACGTGTCGGTCGGACCGGAGCGCTCGCAGATCATCGTCCGAGAGCACGCGCCGCTGCGCGCGGTCGAGCTAAAGGCGTGACCTCACCAAGCGCCGTGACAACGCTTGCTCGACTAGAAGCGCGCTCGCGCGCCCAAGCCCGAGCAGCACTCGGCCAGGCGAGGCTCCACGCCCGCGCTCGTGAGTTGGAAGTAAAGACGCAGATGAGCAACCGTGAGGACATGGGACGCGAGTCGGTCTGGCGATCTTTTGCATGTGCAGCTCTTGAAGCTCATCGCGTGGGGAGTGCCGCTCGCTCGAGCGCCATGCACGACACTGAAACCGACGCGCTGGGCGAAGCGGATGTCGCGCGAGGCGTTCAGCGGCATTGGGCAGCCTTGCGCCGCGGTCTGGAGCGCCGCATCGCGCGCGCGCAGGCGGGCGCAGCGCGCAGGCACCCGTGGCCAAGCTAAGCGACGCCGACCTCGACCGCCTGGTCGCGGCGCTTGGGCCGGCAGAGTCTGAAGAGGCGGCAGAATCCGAAGATGCGACAGCATCGAAAGAGCCCGCGCCTCAGGCACTGAACGCCGCCCTCGCAAGTGCAAACGCGACCGGCCGCCTGGGAGAAGCACTGACGCGCGAGCTGCGCGCGTATTTGAATGCGGATATCACGTGCCGCTCCGCCGGCCAGATGCCCGCGCTCGATCACGCCTGGCGCTTTGAGGGGACCAGCGGCAAATCGCTCTGGTGGGTCGAGTTCGACGACGAGCTCGCTCGAGAGCTCGCGCGCACGATGATCGGCGCACCCCATGAAGAATCCACCGGAACGCTTCGAGCCAAGCTCGGCAAGTCCAACTCGCGCAGCGGCCACATGCTTGCGCGTCTTGCCGCTCGCTTTCTCGCCACGCTCGCCGGATGCGTCGAGGCGCCGCCCCCTCGCGTTGAGTATGTCTCGCGCGATGTCGCCGCCGATGACTCCAGCGCATCGGCGGGCGGCTCGTGCAGCATCGCGGGCAACTCACATGGCTGGCGCGCGGGCGTGGCGACCGAGCGGGGCGCAAGCGCGCGAAGCGATCCGCGGCCAGGCGCTGCGAATCGCTCGGTAACAACGCGGCCCGGCACTGTCGCGGCCAAGCCGGAACGAGGCGACGCGCGCGGTGAACCCGATAGCGAGTCCTCACGCGAACCCGAACTCACGCTTTCGAAGGCGGTGCGCGCAGCCGCATCAGCATTGGCCGAGGCCGCGCGGGTGACGGTGACGGTGTCAGGCATCGAAACGCGCCGCGTCGCTGCGCCGGTCATGCCAAAGGGCCAGTTGCGCTTGGCGTTCACCACGGGCGGCCAGGGCTCGCTCGTCCTCAGCGCCGACCGGGGCGCGGTGGAAGCGCTCGTGAGCGCGGCGCTTGATGGGCCGCTGCCCACCGTGCAAGACACGGGGGCAGTCGTCGTCGCGGCGGCTGAAACGCTCATGCGCGCAGCGCTGAGCGGTTTTGCGCAGCGCTTGACGAGCGTGGCCGGCGAACCGCATCGCGTTCTGCGTCTTGTTGAAGGCGCGCTGCCCGCGCGAAGTCCGCACTACACGATCGCCTCGCGTCTCTCGCTCGGAGATCGTGTGACCGCGCTGCGCTGGCTCGTGCCCGCCTGGATGGCCGGCGAAGAGCGTACGCCGCCAGAACCGAGTCGTCTGTGATCGCGTCGCTGATGAAGAAGATCAAAGCCTGGCTTCGCGCGCGCGTCGCGAGCGCGCCCCTGCGCATCGTTGCCGCAAGACCTCTGCACGGCGGTACGGCGGTTTACGTCGCCGACATCGATGGCCGGCGTCTGGTGTTCACGGTCGGTGGGAGCGGGATATGCCTGCTGGCGTCTTATCAGACGATGGCCGCGCACGATTCCGGGCGCGAGGAGGAGGCCGCGCAACGCCGCGCCGAAACGCACTACAAAATGACTAAAGAAATGCTTAGCGCATGAGCGCGCGCTGGTTGTACCCGGTGCTCTGGGTGGCGGTCTTCGTCGCGTCGGCGGTCGGCACGTATCTGTTCGTGCGTTCCATGATCGCTCCGGAACCACCCAATCCGACCCGAGACCGCATTCAAGCCCTTATCGACGAAGCCGATCAGCTCCGGCGGACACTCGTTGAAGACCAACGGCGCGGGTGAGCCGGCGCCGAACGACCTCGTCAGCGAATCAATAACCCTCGAAGATCTGCTCGATAACGGTCAAGGCGTCGGCCGCATCAACGGCCTCGTGGCATTTGTGACGGGCGGCCTGCCCGGCGAGCGCGTGCGCATCGCGATCGACGCGAAGAAGCGCAGCTACGTTAGCGCTCACGTGGTCGCCATCGAAGCGGAGTCCCCGGATCGCGTCGCGTCGATGTGTCCGGTTTTTCCGCTATGCGGCGGCTGCCAGGTGCTGCACCTCCGGTACGAAGCGCAGCTCGCATGGAAGCGGCGCCTCGTCGCGGATGCGCTGACGCGGCTTGGCGGATTTCATGACCCCGACGTGGCGCCGACGGTCAGCGCGCTCGCGTCGCACGACCAGGGTTACCGCAACAAGGTCAGTCTCGTGCCGCGCTTCATCAAGGGCGCGATGCGCCTGGGTTTCTACGAGGCTCGCTCGCACCGGGTGGTTCCCATCGAGCATTGTCCGGTGTTGTTGCCGCGACTTGATGAGGCGGTGCGCTCCCTAGTGGCGTTCGCAAACGACGCGCCGCAGGCGTTCGAGGGTATCCGCCATGTCGTCGCGCGCGCGAGCGCGACCGGCCCCGAGCTCGTCGTCTCGTTCAACGGCGTGAAGGCCAATCGCGCGCTTGGCGAACTCGTCGACGAACTGCGCAAGCGCATGCCGCACGTGACGGGCTTGGTCAGCAACTGGGAACCGGTGAGCGACAACGTGCTTTTCGGCGAGCGCTCGGCCACGCTGTGGGGCACGCCTTCATTGCAAGAACGCATCGCCGGCGCAACGCTGCGCTTCGGGGTCGCGTCGTTCTTCCAAGTGCACAGCGCCGTGCTCGAGCTGATAGCGCAGCACGTGTTGACCGCGCTGAGCGGCGCGCAGCGCGTCGTCGATCTGTATTGCGGAGTCGGCACCTTCGGCGTCATCCTCGGCAAACGCGGTATCGCCAGCACGGGAGTCGAATGGTTCAAACCGGCGGTTGACGAAGCGGTCGCAAACGCCGCCGCCAACGCCGTGGTGAATGCCGCTTTCGAGACGGCCGGTGCAAGCGTTGCAGTAGCCGGCGAGCGCGGACGCAGCCTGTTTGAAGGCGCAAGCGCAGTCATCGTCGATCCTCCGCGCAAGGGCTGCGAAGCCGGAGTGCTTGCGGTCATCGCGCAGTGGCGCGTCCCAAAGGTGCTCTACGTGTCGTGCAATCCAGCCACGCTGGCCCGCGATGCACGTCTGCTGTGTGAAGGCGGGTATCGCATGCTGCGGGCGACGCCGTACGACATGTTCCCGCACACCGGCCACGTGGAAGCGGTCGCCGAATTCGATCTAATGTAGTGCTGGGGCTTTAGCCTCGGTTTAAGGAAAAAACTAACGATGCCTGAAGTTCCCATCGACATCGCCCATGTGTCCAAGCTCGCGCGCTTGGCTCTCACCAAAGCGGAAGCACAGACGTTTTCGGCGCAATTCGGGCGGCTTTTCGATTTCATCCGCGAGTTGCAGGCGCTCGACGTCGAACACGTGCCGGCGACCGCCCAAGTGATACCATTGCACAACGTGCTGCGCGACGACGTGGTCACGCCGTGCTTGGACCATGAGGCAGCGCTGCAAAACGCGCCGGAAACGGAAGGACCTTATTTCAAGGTCCCGCGGATCTTGGAGTGACGGGATGAGAACCGGTCACGAGATCCGCGACGCGATCCTCAAGCGCGAGTCGAGCGCCGTTGAAGCCGCCGAAGCGGCGCTTCGCGCGATCGAGCTGCTCGAACCGACGCTCAAAGCGTACATCACGCTCACGCCGGAGCGCGCGCTCGCAGCCGCGCGAGCGATCGACGCGCGCATCGCCAAAGGCGAGAACCCCGGCTTACTTGCGGGCGTGCCGGTGGCGGTCAAAGATCTTTTCTGCACCAAGGACGTGCGCACCACGAGCGGCTCCAAGATCCTCGAGAACTTCATTCCGCCGTACTCGGCGACCGTGGTCGAGCGGCTCGAAGCCGCCGGCGCGGTCATCGTCGGCAAGACGAACATGGATGAGTTCGCCATGGGCTCGTCCTGCGAGAACTCAGCGTTCTTTCCGACACGCAACCCGTGGGATCCCGAAGGCGTGCCCGGCGGGTCGTCCGGGGGCAGCGCGAGCACGGTGGGATCGCGCGCGGTCCCGATCGCGCTTGGCACCGATACCGGCGGCTCCATCCGCGAGCCGGCGTCGTTCTGCAACGTGGTCGGCGTGAAACCGACCTATGGCCGCGTGTCGCGATACGGCATCATCGCGTTTGCGTCATCGCTCGATCAGGCGGGCCCCTTGACCCTCGACGTGCGCGACAGCGCCGATACGCTCGAGGTCATCGCCGGCCACGATCCGATGGACTCGACCAGCGTGGACGTTCCGGTGCCGCACTACGCCGGCATGCTGCGCCAGGATCTGCGCGGCGTCCGCGTCGGCATCGTCGACGAATTCGAGGAGAGCATGCAGTCCGACAAGGCGATGTCCGCGCTCTTCGCCGCTGCGTACGAAGATCTCAAGAAACTGGGCGCCGAGCTCGTCCACGTGAAGCTGCCGCACGCCAAATATGGGCTTGCGACGTACTATCTCATCGCGCCGGCTGAGTGCTCGTCCAACCTGGCGCGCTACGACGGCGTGCGCTACGGACTGCGCACGGAGGGCGACGCGGACGTCTTCACGATGTTCGAGCGGACCCGCGCCGCGGGGTTCGGCCAGGAGGTGAAGCGGCGCATCGTGCTCGGCACGTACGCGTTGAGCTCCGGTTACTACGACGCCTATTACGTGCGGGCGCAGAAGGTCCGCACGCTGATGAAACAAGATTTCGACGAAGCTTTTGCGCGCTGCGACGTGATCGCATGCCCGGCCGCTTCATGCCCTGCTTTCGAGCTGGGCGCCAAGTCCCAAGACCCGGTCGCGATGTACCTGATGGATTATTTCACCATCCCGATGAGTCTTGCCGGCGTGCCGGCGCTGTCGGTGCCCGCCGGTTACGTCGACGACTTGCCCGTCGGATTGCAACTCGTGGCGCCGGCGTTCGAAGAAGGCCGCATGCTCGGCGTGGCCCACGCGTACGAGCAGGCGACACGGCACGCGAGCGTGCGCGACCCGGTGCTGCACGCCGCCGCGGGTGGCGCGCGATGACGTTGGAAGCGGTGATCGGGCTCGAAGTGCACGTGGAGCTGGCGACCGAGAGCAAGATGTTTTGCGGCTGCCGCAACGAGTTCGGCGCGCCGCCGAACAGCAACGTGTGCCCGGTGTGTCTGGGCATGCCCGGTTCGCTGCCGGTCATCAACCGGCGCGCGGTCGAGTTCCTGTGCAAGACCGGTCTCGCGCTCGAGTGCGCGGTGGCGCCGCATTCGAAGTTCGATCGCAAGAACTATTTCTATCCGGATATGCCTAAGAACTATCAGATATCCCAATACGACATGCCGCTGACCACCGGCGGCGCGGTGCGGCTTCCTTCCGGCAAACGCGTCCGGCTCAACCGCATCCATCTCGAGGAAGACACGGGCAAGAACACGCACGCCGGCGGAAACATCGCGCGCTCGGCGTATACGCTCGTGGATTTCAACCGTGCCGGCGTGCCGCTGATGGAGATCGTCACGGAACCTGACATCGATTCGCCGGAAGAGGCGCAAGCATACCTCGCTGAGCTCAAGGCGGTGCTGTCGTACATCGGCGTTTCGGACGTGAAGATGCATGAGGGCTCGCTGCGCTGCGACGCCAACGTCTCGGTGCGCGAGGCGGGCACGACCGAGCTCGGCACCAAGACCGAGATCAAGAACCTCAACTCGTTCAAGATGGTGGGGCAAGCGCTCGCCTACGAGATCGAACGCATGCAGAAGTGCCTTGGCGCGGGCGAACGCATCGTTCAGGAAACGCGGGGCTGGGACGAAGCCAGCGGCGCGACGCACTCGATGCGTTCCAAAGAGTACGCGCACGATTATCGCTATTTCCCCGACCCCGATCTCGTGCCGTTGACGATCGAGGCCGCGGCCATCGAACGCTGGCGCGGCGACCTTCCGGAGCTGCCCGCTGCCAAACGCGAGCGTTACGTTCGCGCCTTCGGCCTGACGCCGTATGACGCCGGCGTGCTGACCGAGGACCGCTTCACGGCTGGATTTTTCGAAGCGGTGGCCGCCGCGAGCGGCGACCCGAAGCAGGCCGCCAACTGGATGATGGGTGATGTGCGCCGCTGCTTGCAAAAGCACGACCTCACGCTGGAACGGACGCCGATGAAGCCCGAGCAGCTAGCCAGCCTGATCGGCATGCTGAAGAGCGGCGCGATCTCCGGCAAAGCGGCCAAAGAAGTATGCGACGTCATGGTCGCGGACGGGCGCGCTCCCGAAGACGTGGTCAAAGAGCGCGGCCTCGCGCAGACGTCCGACTCATCGGCCATCGCGGGCTTTGTGGATGCGGCGATCGCCGCGAACGCCGACTCGGTGGCGTCCTACAAAGCCGGCAAGGAGAAGGCTTTCGAGTTTCTCGTCGGCCAGGTGATGAAGCAAAGCCGCGGCAAGGCCAACGTGGACATGGTGCGCTCGCTGCTCAAGCAACGGCTCGGCTAGACATGTCGTCGGCGCTGTCGCCGGAAACTCTGGCGGCGCTCGAATTTCCGGAGGTCATCGACCAAATCGCCGGCCAGGCGACCTGTGCTCCCGGGGAAGCGGCCGTGCGCGACCTGAGTCCGCTGCCGGACATCGCAAACGCCCAGACCGAACAGCTCCTTGTCGAAGATGCGGCGGCCTTCGTTCAGGCCGGCGGCAGCATCGCTTTCGGCGGCAGCGTTGACGTCGTGCCCATGCTCGAACGCGCCGCGCTCGGTGCTTCGTTGTCGGGCACCGATCTGCGAAGCATCGCGGATGCTGAACGCGCGCTCGCCGCGTGCGGACGCGCCAAAACGCACTCCGTGCTGCGCCCGAGCGGGCGCTTCAAGGAGCTGCTCGGCCGGCGCCTGGACACGTTCGCGCTCGTGGCTCGCATCGATCGAGCCGTGGAACCGGACGGGCGGATCGCGGATGGTGCATCCTCTGAGCTGAGCAAGATCCGTCGCCAGCAGCGCGCGCTGCAAGAAGAGGTTCGCGAACGCTGCCAAGCGCTGGTGCGCAAGCCCAGCGTCGCCAAACTGCTGTCGGAGGCGGTCGTTACCGTGCGCGAGGGCCGTTACGTGCTGCCGGTGCGCCGCGAGTACGTCGCCCAGTTCGAGGGCGTCGTGCATGACGAGTCGGCGTCCGGCGCCACCGCCTACATCGAGCCGATGGCGTGCGTCGACGCCAATAACCGGCTGCGCTCGCTCGAGTCCGCGGAGGAGCGCGAAATCGCGCGCATCCTAGCGGAGCTCAGCGCCGCCGTGGGCGATGACTCGGACGCATTGCGCGCCAACGCCGCGCTGCTGGCACGCGTCGACTGCGTCGGGGCCCGCGCCCGCTGGGGGCTGGCGCGCGCGGCGAACCGGCCGGATCTCGGAGAGGATCGCGCGCTGCGCATCGTGGCCGGCCGCCACCCGCTGCTGCGCCGCGAAGTCCAGCCGCTCGACGTCGATCTCGGGGAACGTTTCGACGCGCTCATCATCTCCGGTCCGAACATGGGCGGCAAGAGCGTCGCGCTCAAGACCATCGGCTTGTTCTGCGTCTTGGCATATGCCGGAATTCCGCTGCCCGCTGCTCCCGGAACGCGCTTCGGCAGATTCGAGCACGTCGCGTGCGTATTGGGTGACGAGCAATCGATCGCCGATGATCTTTCGTCGTTTTCGGCGCATCTGCAAGCGCTGCGAGGAGCGCTCGCCGTTGCCGGGCCGCGTTCGCTCGTGCTGGTCGATGAGATCGGCTCCGGCACCGAGCCGTCAGCCGGCGCCGCGCTGGCGCAGGCCTTTGTCGAGGCGCTGCTCGCGCGCGGAGCGCGCGCGGTCGTCACGACGCATTTCACGCAACTCAAGGTGTTCGCGGCGGCGGCCGAGCGGGTGACCAACGCCTCGATGCTCTTCGATCCGGAGACGAACGCGCCGACCTACGTGTTGGCCGTCGGCGTTCCTGGCCAGTCGCTGGCGTTTCCGCTTGCAAAGGCGCTGAAACTTGACCCGGCGCTTATCGCCCGCGCTGAAGAATTGTTGGGCGTCGAAGCGCGCGGCCTGGAACGGGCGTTTGAGGAGCTCGCCGCCGAACGCGATGCGATGCGCCGCAAGCAGACGGAACTCGAAGCGGAGCGCGGCCGCAGTCAGGAGCTCGAAGCGGAACTCGCGCGGCAGGTCGAAGCGGCTGCGAAGGAACGAAAGCAGTTCGAACTGCGTGCCGCCGGCGTGCTTCACGACGCCGTGCGTCAAGTGCGCGCCGAGCTGGTCGAAAGCGCGCTTCGCAGCGCCGAGGTGACGCGGCGGGAAAAAGCGCCGAGCGAAGCCGGTGCCGGCAAGGCGCTCGAGAAGACCTTGGAAGGCATGCGAAAGTCGCTCGGGCTCGAGCCCTCAGCGCCCGGAGAGAGCGGCGGCCCAGATTTCAAAGCGGGCGATACCGTCTTCGTGCGCAGCTTCGACGCATCCGGGGTGATACGGGAGCTCTACGAGCGCGATGCCCTCGTCGCGATGGGCGGAGTGAAGGTCGTCGTCTCACGTTCGGAGTTGAGCGCGCAAGCCGGCAAGCCGGTGACGCCGGCTCGCCATGCGACGATGGAGCCTGTCTTAACGGATGCGCCGAGCAGTATCGACGTCCGGGGCATGCGTGTCGACGAGGCCATGCCGCTGGTGGACAAAGCGCTTGACAGCGCGAGCCTCGCCGGGGCGGCGGAACTTCGCATCATCCACGGCAAGGGAACGGGTCAGTTAGGGCGCGGCATCCGTGAATTCTTGCGCGACCATCCGCAAGTGGCGACGACCGTGCAGGCCGGGGACCGCGAGGGCGGCTCCGGCGTCACGATCGTCTCACTTAAATGATCCGAAATGTAGTGCCGGGGCTCTAGCCCCGGAATGGACCTACGTGTATTTCGGCGCCGGCGTGGCTTGAGCCGGCTGCGGCTGCGTGATGGTGTTCGTCGTGTTGGTGGTGTTGTTTGGCGGGGTCTGGGTCGCCCACGGTTTCCATACGAAGAGCACTACGAGCGCCGCGACGACGATCACCGCGACGATGCCGAAAATCGCAACCGAATTGCTGCCGCTTTCTCTGACGGGTTGTTGCATAGTTGTCTCCTCCTGTGAAAGTGATACCCACGCCCGCTCGTGCTCTAAACGCAGTCGCCAAGGGGAACGGGTCAGGGGACCTTAACAACGGCTCATGACCGAACAGGCGCTCACCCGCACCGTGGACGCGCTATGCGCCCGCACGGTTGACGTCGTTTCACGCGAGGAACTTGCACGGCGCTTGCGCTTGGGCCGGCCGTTGCGCGTCAAGTTCGGCATCGATCCATCCGGCCCGCAGCTTCATCTCGGTCACGCAGTGGCGCTGCGCAAGTTGCGAGAGTTTCAGGACTTCGGGCATCAGGCGGTGCTGCTGGTCGGTGACTTCACTGCGCAGATCGGCGATCCGACGGGCCGTGTCGACGGGCGCAAGCCGCGCAGCGCCGCCGAGATCAAGCGCGATATGGAGACTTATGTCGACCAGGCGGCGTTGATCCTCGACATCGACAAAGCCGAAATCGTGTACAACAGCACCTGGTTGTCGAAGTTGACCTTTGCCGACGTCGTCGGACTTGCCGGCAAGACCACGGTTGCGCGCATGCTCGAGCGCGACGATTTCACCAAGCGCTACGAATCAGGCGACGCGATCGGTCTGCACGAGTTTCTGTATCCGTTGGGCGTGGCGTACGATTCGGTCGCGACGCGCGCCGATGTGGAACTGGGCGGCAGCGAGCAGTTGTTCAACCTGCTCATGGGCCGCAAACTGCAAGAAGATGCCGGCCAGGCGCCGCAGATCTGCATGACGTTGCCCATCATCGAGGGCACCGACGGCGTGGTCCGCATGGGCAAGAGCTTGAACAATTTCATCGCCTTGCGCGAGGCGCCCGGGCAGATGTTCGGGCAAGTGATGTCCATTCCCGACGCGTTGCTGCTGCGCTACTGGCAACTGGCGGCGTATGCGAGCGATGACGAGATCGCGCGCCAAATGGCGTTACCGCCCCGGGAATCGAAGATGAACCTCGCCGAAGCCATCGTTGAGCTCTATCACGGCGCCAAAATGTCCGGCGCCGCACGCGAGCATTTCGAGCGCACCGTCGTGCGAAAAGAGATTCCCGAGGATGTTCCGGAGTACGAACTTGCTTCGAGTTCCGGCAAAGCCTCGCTTGCGAAGCTGCTCGTGCTGACGGGACTCGCTGGGTCAAGTCGGGACGCGCAGCGCCTGATCGAGCAAGGCGCGATCAAGATCGACAGCGAGCGCGCGACCGACACGCGGCACACCGAAAAGTCATGGGACGGAAAAGTGCTGCAGCGCGGCAACCACCAGTTCATCCGCATAAAGCTTTTGTAGTGCCGGGGCTTTAGCCCCGGAAAACTCGGGGCTACATCGCCTCATCCCCCGCCGACTCCAAGATCTCTTGGATATCCTCCGGGGAGAAGCAGTAGTGCTGCCCACAGAAATCGCAGCGCACGTCGGTGTCTTCGCGCGCCCGCGCCATGGCCGAGAGTTCGGCGCGCCCGAGTCCGACGACGACCTTCGCGACGCGCTCGCGGCTGCATCGGCACGCGAATTCGAGCGGCTGGAGGTGCGTGACTCGCGGGTTCAAGGCGCCCGCGAGCTCGTTCACGAGTTGTTCGGGCGTGAGTCCGCGGCGCACCAAGCCGCTCACATGCGGCAAGCTCCTTGCTGCCTTCTCCAACGCCCCGGTGACGTCGAGATCGGCGCCGGGCAAAAGCTGGGCCAAGATGCCGCCGGCGGCGAGCACGCCCTGGGGGTTTGCAAGTACGCCCACCGCGACGACGCTCGGGATCTGCTCTGAATGGGCGAAAAAGTACGCGAGATCGTCTCCGATCTCGCCGGTCTGCAACGGCACTGAGCTCGTATACGGTTGGCCGGTCTCGTAGATTCTGGTCACGTTGAGAAAACCGCGACCGACGACGGCGCCGACGTCGAATTTGCCGGCGGCGCTCAACGGCACGTCGGCGCCGGGTCTGCCGGGATAACCGCGCACGCGGCCGCCGGGTCGCACTTCCGCGACCAGACCGCGGACGGGGCCGTCCGCAACGACTTGCAGCGTGATGCGCTCGTGACCGCTCGACGACGAGCCGATGAGCGCGGCGCCGGTCAGCAGTCTGCCGAGCGCAGCGGTGACGGTCGGCGAGCAGCCGTGGCGCGCCTGCGCTTCGCTGACGAGCGCTGTGGTCCGCGCCGCGACCACGCGCACGGTGTCGCCTGCCGCGAGCGCTGAAGCCGCATAATCGGAATTCATCACTCGTGCTTCACAGTGCGGGTCGCGCCGCTCCTGCATCGAGGGATGCACCGGCGCACGGCAGAACCACGCGCGGATGAAAAAACGCGCTGTGCGGTCTGCCGTGGTGCTTCACGGTCCCAATCTCAATGCGTTGGGAAAGCGCGAGCCTGACGTGTACGGCTCGATGACGCTGCGCCAGGTGGACGATGCGATCCGCGCGCTTGCCAAGCAGCTCAAGATCAGCGTGAGCATCGCGCAGCATTCTGGCGAAGGCGCTCTCATCGACGCCATTCACGCGGCGGGCGCGCGGGGAAGCGCGATCGTGATCAATCCCGGTGCGTTCGCGCACTACTCGTACGCATTGCGAGACGCGCTGGCGTCCGTCGACGTTCCCAAGGTCGAAGTGCACCTCTCGAATGTTCACGCGCGCGAGCCGTTTCGCCGTCGTTCGGTCATCGCACCGGTGGTGAATGGCACCGTCGGCGGTTTCGGCGTGGATTCCTACCTCTTGGCATTGCGAGGAGTAGCCGCAATGCTTGATGACACAAGGGCTTGACGCGCTTTCGGGCAGGAATCACCCGCCAGCGAGGGAAGAGGCCTGCTTCGAGCACGACGTCGACGCGAGCGCCAAAGCATGCTTCGCGTGGCACGAATTTGTTCGTCCGCCGAATTGGAGGTTCCCGATGACCAAAGCCGAGCTGATCGAGGAAGTTGCAGCCGAGACCAAACTCACCAAACGCGATGTGACCATGGTCGTAGATACGTTGTTGGAAAGCATCAAATCGGCTCTTCAGAAGGGCGATAAGGTCCAGCTCATTCCTTTCGGCAGTTTCGAGACGCGCAAGCGCAAAGCGCGCGAGGGCCGCAACCCGAAAACGGGCGAGAAGCTGACCATCTCGGCGCGCACCGTGCCGGCATTCCATCCGGGTAAGGACCTGCGCGAGAGCGTCAACAAGGGCAAGAAGAAGTAGTTCAACCACCCCTTCGCTTATTTAGGGCGTAAGGATTCGGGCAAGCGGCGCAGAAGTAGATAAGAGCACACGTAGGGGTTTGGAGTTCATGCAACTTGGCCGCAAGGCAATCTCGAAGCGACGCGATCGCGCGTTGCCCGATCTTCTCCGGTCTCGGTAAGCGCCTACTCTCACATATCGCAGCTGCCGCGACTGAGCGTTACCTTGCGCCAAATCAGCAGCTCAGCGCGCAGGGCGAGCCATTCGCATACCTCGGCGTCGTCGCGCGGGGATCCGTGCTCGGGATCGTTTCGTCCAAAGACGGCCGCGACCAGATACTGTATGAGGCCGGGTTTGGCGAATCGTTTGGCGAGACGCTCGTGTTCGGAGGCGAAGCAAGCCTAGGACGCTCCGCCGCCGGCGCGCGTGGTGCGGTTGTGGTGCTGATCGCAAACGCGACCCTCGAGAAAGCCTGTGGAGCAAACCCCGTGCTCGGACTTCAGTTGGCTCGCGCAATCGCGCAACGCGCGCAGATCGTCGCAAACGGTTTAGCGAGTCTCGCATTCACATCGACCAAGGAGCGCGTCGCGCGCGCTATCCTAGCGCTGGTGCGAAGCGTGGAAGATGACTGGATGGACGCCCCCGCCGAGCTGCGTGAACTCTCGCAGACTCAACTGGCCGAGCGGTCCGGAACCGTGCGCGTCGTGGTGGCGCGCGCCTTGCGCTCGTTGGAAGAGGCCAACGCGATCGAGCTCGAACGCGGGCGTATCAAGCGGCTCAACGCAGCCGCTCTGGCACGCCGGGTGTGACCAAAGTATCAGGTTAAGCCCTTCCTACGGTGCTACTATAGAGGCACCAAGCGGGGCCTTGCTGGGCTCCCAGGGTTCAGGCAGGCGTTTGGCGACCCCATAGACGTGGGTAGAATTCCTTCATACATTGGCGTCCGATCGAATTTGTGAACGGTGGCAATTGTGACTAGACTTGCGGGCCAACGGCCCAACACCCCCAGCGCGGCAACCGCGCCGCGCTTGGCAGCGGCCTCGGTTCTCGTTCTGCTTCTGTGCGGCTTCGCGTCCGTCGCGAATGCGGCTGCCGCCGACTTCGGTGCGCCGCCCTCCGGCGAGATACCGATCCTCTATAACGACCACCACGTCTACGCCAAGCCCGACGAACTCAAGCAGAATCGCGTTCTCGCCGCTTTCGTGAAGAACGGCGTGATCATGGTTCCGCTGCGCAGCATGTTCGAGCAGATGGGCGCGACGGTTTCGTGGAACGCCGCGAGCAAGACCGCCACGGCGCAAAAACCGGGCGCGTCGGTGCAGGTCACGGTCGGCAAGAACGAAGCCGTGATCAATGGAGAGACGCGACCGCTTGACGTTCCGCCTGAGATCTATCAGGGCGTGGTCGTCGTGCCGATACGCGTGATGTCTGAGTCCCTCGGCGCGTACGTGCAATGGATTCCCGGCCGGCGCATCGCCATCGTGCGGTACATCCCGCCGACTCCGATCCCGCTGCCTCCGCCGACGATAGCGCCGACCCCGCCGCCGACCCCGACACCGACGCCGACCCCGACGCCGGCACCGCAGGGCTATACCGTCTTCGTCCAAGGCGCGTACGCTTGGTCCAAGGTTTACAACGAGTTCGCGGACCGCCAGTGCTGCCGATCGTGGGTGGGGAGCGCAGCGCTTGCGCCAGAAAACTCAGTATGGGCCCTTAAAGTCGACTATCGCCAAGACACGTACGTCACGAGCGATAACATCGTCAACCCGCTCGGCAACCACTATACGAGTTTCTTCACCATCGACGGCGGCACCGCGGTCACGCCCGTTTTTCAGGCGCGCCAGAGCAACTGGGATGGGCGCTTGGAGTTCAAGGTAGCGTCGCCGCGGGTCTACATCGGAGCTGGTTACATCCAGAACTCCAACAACTTCGGATATCCGCATTGGAGCGGCATCGGCGGCGGACTCGAGAAGCTGCCCGACCTAAAGTCGGGGATCGGTTGGTTCGGCTCCGCGTTCTACTATCCGAGCGCGAGCGGCAACTATACGGTCAACGACCCAGCCAGTTCGAATTTCGGCAAGACCTATCGAGAACAGTACCAGATCGTGAAGTACGATATCGGCCTCGACCTCTCTTCGGCTCGTTTCCCATTGTATCTCTACGGTGGTTTCAGTGGCGATCGGTTTGTCGCGAAGCAGAACGCACCAATCGCCCAGACGCATAGCGGCCCTTACCTCGGCCTCGGCGTGAAGTTCTAGGCGGTCGGGAGGACCGTGAATATGCTCAAGACAACGCGCTTCTTCCACGCTCGGCTGATCGCCGTGCTAGTGGCCATAGCGTACCTGACCGGGTGCGGCACTAATTGCGCCGTTCCAGCCTTTAATTCCGCGCTGCCGTCCGGCACGGCATCGTGCACGACAAACGGACAAACGGGAGTGCCCCTTGGAACGGCCGCCAACTTCGCGGTGCTGGGCGGCTCCACGGTCACGAACACCGGCACTCCGACCATCGTGAGCGGCGAACTCGGGGTGTGGGCGGGCTCGGCGGTCACCGGATTCCCGCCGGGGCTGGTGGTCAACGGTTCGATACACCGCGCTGATCCTACCGCGATGACGGCTCAAGGCGATTTGACCACCGCGTACGTCAACGCGATGAACCGCGTGGTTCCGGCCCCGACCATCGTGAGCGGGGATATCGGCGGTTCGACCCTCACGCCCGGCATCTACAAGTCGACGTCGAGTCTGGGGCTCACAGGGACCGTCACGTTGGACGGGCAGAACCTGGTCAACCCCGTCTTTATCTTCCAGATCGGGTCCACCCTGACTACGGCGACCGATAGCATCGTCAGGCTGATCAACGGCGCCAACGCGTGCAACGTCACCTGGCAGCTCGGCAGCGCCGGAATCTTTGGAACGCGCACGGCTTTCTTTGGAAATGTTCTGGCGCAATCATCGATCACATTCAACACCGGCGCGACGATCACAGGCAGAGCACTGGCACGTGACGGTGCGGTGACGTTAGACGATAATCTTGTCACTAGGCCGTAGGAACTGACGACCAACAACCCGGGATAAACTAGGTCTTGGAAAGCAGGCGTGCCGCTGAGCGGCGCGCCTGTTTCGCATACGCCGCCGAACCCTCGATGTTGCACATGACCTCAGCCCCGGCCGTCAGGATCATGAGGGAGCGAGCTAGATCGGCTCGATTCGGCACGCCGGCATCCGTAGCCAGTTCGGTGAAGTAAGCGTGAAGCTGTCGCTTATTCTCGCTGACCTCATTGTGTATCGGGTGCTTTTGGTCGGGATACTCGGCCGCCGCTCGGTGAAAGGGGCATCCCCGATAGTCTTCTGACTCGAACCATTCGGCCAGCACGTCGAACACGGCCAGCAAACGCTGCTTCGGCGTGCGCCCGAGCTGCTTCACGCGTTCCTTGAGCCAAGCCATCCATCGTTTGCTGCGCTCGCGGACATAGGCGGCGCTCAGGTGCTCTTTCGTCGGAAAGTGCTTGTAGAAGGTCATCTTGGCGACGCCCGCACGCTCGATGATCGTCTCAGCGCTCACCCCACGAATGCCGTCGAAGTTGAAGCTTTCGAGCGCAGCGTCCATGATTCGCCGCTGGGCGGCAGAGGGTTCTTCTCGTCCCATGTTGCTGAGCGTACCAGTACGTCTATTGTCATGTCAAGGCCTTGACAACAAGACGGACTAGTCCGTATACTTACGGGCATTACATGGTTCGTGACGCGGAACAGCGACGGGCGGACGCCATCGCGCGCTGCCCCTTGTTTGCCGGGATCGGCAAACGGCTGCTTGCTCGCCTCGCCGGCGCGGCGATCGAGAGCCGCGTTGGCCCGAACGAGACGTTCGCCCCGCAGGGCCAGCCGTTCCCGTTTCTAGGCGTCGTTGCGGAAGGCGCGGTGGTCGCGATCATCTCGTCGCGAGATGGGCGCGAACAGATGCTGTACCAATCTGTGCCCGACGAGACATTCGCGGAGGTTCCCTCCCTTGACGGCAGGGTGACCTTATATCGCTTTGCGGCCGGCGCGCGCGGGGCATTGAGTCTTCTGATTCCGAGACTTGCGCTCGAGGAGGCATGCGAAGCGAGCGCGGAGCTCGGGCTTCGGTTGGGGCGAGTGGTGAGCGAGCGCGCGCGGATCCTAGCGGATTGTCTCACACACCTCGCGTTCGAGACGACCTTGGAGCGGATCACGCGCGCGATCCGCTCGTACATCCCGCGCGAGGCCGCCGGTTGGGTGGACGCTTCCCCCGAGCTGAAGGGCCTCTCACAAAATCAACTGGCCGAGCTGAGCGGCACCGTCCGCATCGTGGTCGCACGCGCGCTGCGCTCGCTGGCCGCGGCTAACGTGATCGAGCTCGACGGCGGTCGCATCAAGCGCGTCAACGCGGACACCCTCGCACACCAATCTTGACTTCTTAGGCGGCCAGGTGCCCCCTCGCGCGCCGCCCAATCCACGGCAGCATATGCGCAAGGTCAACACCAAGGACATCACTGAGGATACCTGGACATCCCCAAAGGGAAAATTCAGCGGCGCCGGCATTGGGGTCTCTGAGGCCCTGGGGCGTAAGCCGAAGTCCACGGACCTCATGGAGCGTCATCCGTTTGACGTCGAGATCCTCCGCGTCGCTCCGGGGAAAACACCCTACCCCTATCACTCGCATAGCGCTCAGTGGGAGTTCTACCACGTGATTTCGGGCAAGGGCACTGCCCGGCACGAGGGCGGTACGACCCCGATCGAGGCCGGCGACGCATTCATCTTCGAGCCCGGCCAAGCGCATCAGTTCAAAAATGACGGTTCTGAAGACTTGGTGATCTACGTCGTGGCGGACAATCCGATCGGCGAATCGGTGTATTATCCCGACAGCAAGAAGTGGGGCGTGCGTTCACCCGAGCGCAGGCTGATCCGCTCCGATGCGCTTGATTACTTCGATGGCGAAGAGTAAATCATATAGCCACGTGATCGTAGCCACGGACCTTTAGGTCCGTGCCTCAAAGGTGAGCGTCCGAAAGCGCAGGAACCCCAAGTGCCAGAAGATCGGGCCGTAGCGTAGCTTGGTTATCGCGCCTGACTGGGGGTCAGGAGATCGCTGGTTCGAATCCAGTCGGCCCGAAAGCAACGCTCCAACCCCAACCCCGACTCCAACGCCTCACGGTCACCACTAAGAGACTATTGTCATGCGAATTCTAGGTCGCCTCGCCATTGCGGCAATTAGTCTTTTGGCATGCGGTTGCAGTCAACAATCACGCAGCGTCGCGTCAACAACGCCAAGTGCAGCGCCCAAACTCGCGGTTAGTGCATTACCCGCAGATCTCGGACTTTGGTATTCCACTCCCCGCGGGATTGATTACCGACAGTCGAATTGATTCTCACATTCCAGCCGGCGTGCCGCCGATTGACCGCCTTGTAATTCGAAAGGCGATGGCCATCTTGCCCGCCGACAAGCGCCAGAACATCGTATGGTTTCGCGTGCCCCCGGGGCGCCCCGGTTATGAGGAGCTTCCCAATCACGGGCTTGTGGTGGAGTACAACGCCGATATGGCGGTCGATCTGAAGCGGAACCTTTCCTTGCCCTTCGATGGCTACTACGTCTTGTATTACGATGGCCGTGTTCAACCTGACTCAAGTCTGATTTTTTCTCGCTATTTGAACAGATATTTGACCGTGGCTTCCAGCAGTAGAGGGCACTAGCTGACAGACATGGCAAAATCGTCCTGGGGGTCAGGAGATCGCTGGTTCGAATCCAGTCGGCCCGAAAGAAAAGACCCGCATTCCAAGAGGCATGCGGGTTTGTCGTTAGCGATGATTCGCAAATGAGAACTCCGCTGGGGGACCGAACCCGCTCTTGAAATGGGAGCGTCGGTTCATTCGGCGGGTATTGGACATTGAGCCTAGAGGTTTGGAGCACGGTGGCGGCCGTCGGCACGTTCCTCGTCATCGCCGTAACGGCGATCGCGGCGCTGGCGCAGTTGCGGCACATGGGGTCGCGCAACCAGCTCGAAGCGGTGCTGTCGCTCAACCAAGAGTTTCGCAGCCAGGAGCTTCAGGACGCGTTGCGTTTCATTCAAAAGGACCTGCCGTCAAAGATGGAAGACCCGGCGTTCCGCGCGGAACTGGGGTCGCGGGGTTTCATCGATGCGTCGGTTCATCAGGAGATGAGCGCCTGTAACTGGTTCAACGAAATGGGCACGCTGGTCAAACACGGACTGGTCGACGAGCGGACCTTCTTGGATCTTTACGGCCGGCTGGCAGCTCAATATTGGGATCTCCTTAGCCCCGCGATAGCCATCTTGCGGCGAAACCGCGGGTCCGGCCAATATCAGAATTTCGAATACCTGGCGATTCGATCGCGTGATTGGCTTGCGCGATATCCGGATGGGCATTTCCCCGGCGCAATCTCTAGACTTCGCACTGACGACGTCTGGTTGGTTCACGATGGACAACGCCCGCCGAAGTAAACCTAAGGCTCGAGTAGCTGCCACGCTGAAGTCGCTGCCTACCGGCACGGTCACCTTCCTGTTCACCGACATCGAGGGCAGCACGGAGCGCTGGGAGCGCGATTCCAAGGCGATGAGCGCCGCGGTGGCGCGCCACGACGCGCTGTTGCGAGCGGCCATCGAGTCGCATGGCGGCTACGTGTTCAAGACCGTGGGCGATGCTTTTTGTTCGGTCTTTCAAGACGCGCGCGAGGCGCTGACGTCGGCGCTCGACGGCCAGCGCGCGCTCGCGGAGACCGACTTTGCGGCCGTGGGTGGGCTCAAGGTGCGCATGGCGCTGCATACCGGGTTTGCGGACGAGCGCGACGGCGACTACTTCGGCTCGACGGTCAACCGCACGGCGCGGCTGCTGGACATAGGTCATGGCGGTCAAGTATTGGTTTCGGACGTGACAGCGGATCTAGTGCGCGATGCGCTGCCAAAAACGGCAGCGCTGCACGAGCTGGGCGCCCACCGCCTCAAGGACCTGACCGCACCCGAACACGTGCATCAGCTCGTCGCGTCGGGGCTGACCGCGAAATTCCCGCTGCTGCGCTCGCTGGACACCCTGCGAAACAATCTGCCGCAGCAGCTCACGTCCCTCATCGGCCGAGATCAAGAAGTTGCCCAAATCGCGGAGCTGCTGGACGAGCACCGGTCCATCACGCTGACCGGCGTCGGCGGCGTGGGCAAGACTCGGCTTGCCTTGCAAGCCGGCGCGGAGCTCGCCGATCGGTTTGAGGACGGAGTGTGGTTCATCGACCTTGCTTTGCTGGCCGATTCCGATCTCATAGCCGGCGCGATCGCGGCTCTGTTCGGCGTGCGCGAGTCTCCCGGCCAGTCGTCGCTCGAAGCGATCGGACATGCGCTCAAGCCCAAACGCATGCTGCTGATCTTGGATGACTGCGAGCATGTCATCGCGGTCGCCGCCAAAGTCGCCGAGGCGCTGTTACGCACGTGTCCGCAGGTCCGGATTCTGGCGACGAGTCGCGAGCCGCTGCATATCCAAGGCGAGCGCATCGTGCCCGTGTCGACCTTGTCGACTCCCGAGAGCACGGAAGGCTTGACCGTGGCTCGCGCGCTAGAGCATGCGGCTGTCGCGCTGTTCGTCCAGCGCGCCGCCGCCTCCGACAGCCGCTTTAGCCTGACCGACGCCAACGTAGCCGGCGTCGGCGAGATCAGCCGCCGGTTGGACGGCATCCCACTGGCGCTCGAGTTGGCGGCTGCGCGGGTGCGGGCGCTTGGCGTCAGCCATCTATCGGAACACTTGGCTCAACGCTTTCGGCTCTTGACCGGCGGCGGACGCACCGCGCCGGCTCGCCACCAAACGCTTCGAGCCGCTATCGACTGGAGTTATAATCTTTTGTCGGATGCCGAAAGATTGCTGTTTTGCCGTCTGGGGATATTTGCAGGCGGGTTCGATCTGGAAGCTGCGACTGCGGTGTGCGCCGCAAAGCCGATCGAAGAGTTCGAGGTCGTCGATCTGCTGTCGTCGCTGGTCGATAAATCGTTGGTGATGCCCGACTTCGGCCATGAGATGAGATACCGGTTGCTGGAGTCGACGCGCGCCTATGCCCTGGAACGGATGGACGAGGAGGGGGTGCGCGAAAGCACATGCGAGCGACATTGTCGCTATTTTGCCGAAATCGCCAAGAAACTGTGCGATGCGCTCCCGACGACGAATCTCAATCCCTGGCTTGCGCGGATCCGCGCCAATCTGGAGAACTATCGCGCGGCGCTGGAGTGGGCACTCGGCCGAGGCCGCGACTCAGCCCTCGGCGCCGAACTCGCCTGCGGGTTGGAGACGTTCTGGTGGCATGGCGGCAGCGAAGCAGAGGGGCGGCGCTGGATCAAGGCGGCGCTCGATCACGTCGATGAAGGCGCTTACCCTGAGGTAACCGTTCGGCTCCGGCGGGTCCTCGCGCGCCTCACCGCACGAGTCCTTTACTCATGACGAGAAGGTAACGGCACATGCTTTGCGTACCTATCGGTCAAGAATCCCGGAGGAACTCACATGCCGCGATATATGATCGAACGAATCTTTAAAGACGGCCTGGCGATTCCGACCAACGACAGCGGATCCGAAGCATGTAAGGCCGTCGTCGGCAAGAATGAAACCGTCGGCGTGACCTGGGTGCATTCGTACGTCTCGAACGACCACAAGAAGACGTACTGCGTGTACGACGGACCGAACGAAGAGGCCATCCGCCAGGCCGCCGAACGCAACGGCCTACCATGCGACAAGATCACGGAGGTCAGCGTTCTCGACCCGTATTTCTATCACTGACCCGCTCGGCCCGAAACCCAAAAGCCCGCATCCAGTCCGAGTGCGGGCTTTTTGTTTCTTAAAGCAGAAGCACGGCGCGTGCAATTCTGGACGGCCGCGCTGCCCGCGTTCTTGGCTTCCTCCGTCGAGTGCGTCGAGGCGCTGACGGTGGTGCTCGCGGTCGGCATCACGCGAGGCTGGCGCTCGGCGATCATCGGTTCCATCGCGGCGATCGCGTTGCTCGGGCTGCTCGTGTTGCTTTTCGGGCCGCTGCTGGACCGGTTCCCGATCGCGTGGCTGCAGATCGCCGTCGGTTGGCTGTTGATCCTCTTCGGGATGCGCTGGCTGCGCAAAGCCATACTGCGCGCCGGCGGCTTCATCAGCATGCACGACGAGTCGGACGCGTTCGAACAGCAGAAGCGAGGGTTGGGGGCCTCGAACGCACGGGGTCGGGGAGCCTTGGATCCCGTCGGTTTCCTTGCATCGTTCAAAGCCGTGACGCTCGAGGGCTTAGAAGTCGTGTTCATCGTGATCGCCATCGGCGCCACGGCGCACGCGCTCCTTCCGGCAAGCGCAGGCGCCGCGGCGGCCGGCGTGCTGGTCGTCGCTGCCGGGGTCATATTGCGCCGCCCGCTCGAGCGCGTGCCGGAGAACAGCCTCAAGTTCGCGGTGGGCGTCTTGCTCTCGGCTTTCGGCACGTTCTGGTTCGGCGAAGGTCTCGGCATGACGTGGATCGGTCAGGATCTTGCCATTCTCGGGCTCGTCATCGGCTATGCCTTCATATCGTTCGTCGCCGTTGCGCTGTGCCGGCGCGTGCATGCTCGGCCCGCGAGCGCAACGAGGGTGCCGCAGATATGACCTGGCTGGCGAGCGGTCTCAAGCAGGTCTATGGGCTGTTCGTCGACGACGGCTGGTTGTCGCTTGCGGTCTGTATCTGGTTGTTGATCGCATGGTTCGTCCTGCCGCACTTCGTCACCAGCGCGAGCACGCGCCCGATCGTCCTCTTCGTCGGCCTGGCGCTGCTCCTCGCTGACAGCGTGCGTCGGGGCGTGCTGCCTCACGGGCATGACGCCAAATGAACGCGCTCAGCAGCGGTCTTTCCTCGATGCTCCCATCGCTCTCGGTGGTCACCGGCATGATCACCCCGGCGATCCTCATCCTGGCCGCCGGCTCGCTCGTCTCGAGCACGCTCGTGCGCATCGGCCGCATCGTCGATCAGACGCGCGGGCTCATCGCACGCGGCGAGGAGCTGCGCCGCATCGGCAAACGTGCCGCGCTGCCGCTCATCGACGAGCAGCTCACGATTCTGCTGCGCCGCGCCGACCTTGCTCGCAGCGCGCTCACGGGATTCTACCTCGCGATCGCGCTCTTCTTGCTCTCGAGTCTGGCGATCGCGCTGACACTGCTGTTACACAGCCCACTCACGTGGCTTGGGCCTGCGTTTGTCATCCTCGGCGGCGTCTGCCTGTTCGCGGCTGCGGCTGTGCTGCTGTTCGAGGTGAATCTATCGGGCGGTTCCACGCGCCGCGAAGTGGATTGGTACCGCACCGGCGCCTTCGACGAGAATACCACTACGACAGGATCTTCACCACCGGCGTCATCACGTTGACGGCGTGCACCGATAGCGCGCGTTGACTCGCGCTAAGGTACTTCGATTTTTGGAGCGGGCGCAAAGCGTCGAGGCCGGCGCTCCAAAGCTCTTTCACCTTGACGTTATGATGTAACTTCGCTTCGGCTTCGCCGGCGACGTACAGCGACTCGCCGTAGAAATACGAGTAACTCGCCTGCTTTGCAGGAGCGCCGGCCGCCTTGGCGTGTTGGGCGCAGGCGTAATAGCTGGTGGCGGCTTCCTGCATGTCAGCAGACGTGTAGATGTACCTGCCGGCCTGGTAATCGGTGGAGGCCTTCGCGAAAAGCGAATCGGCGTGTGCGCCGCACCCGGTAGCGGCCGCGCTCGGAGTAGACGGGAGCAGGCTAACAAGCACCATCGCCAGCAACAGCAATCGTTTCATGTCGCAAGAATAACATGCTTGGCCGCGAGACCACAAGTGACGGGCGACGACCAAAGGATAGGCGACCCGAACTTCCGGCTGGAACAAGGTGGCGCTCGCTGACTCGGAACGGAGCCGTCTCATAGACTACAGCATCGCGCCCGATCTTTGGACCACGCTCGGCGGCGTTTTCGCGCTGAAGGGGCAGGCTTTTGCCCACAGCGTCGTGCTGAAGCACGCGCCGGTGATCGCCCTCGCCATCATCTTGGCTGCGGGATTGTCGTCTGCGGTCGGCCAGAGCATCGTACTTTTCGCCAATCGGGTCAAGCTTGGCCGTTTCGTTTTCTGCCTGCTGATCAATGCTTTGCTCTTCGCATTCGGCTATGCGTTCCTGACCCTGTCAACATGGGTGATCACATGGCTGCGCGGCACGCATCTCTCGCTCGCCACGCTTTGGATCGTGTTGGCGCTCAGCTACGCACCGCTGCTGTTCTCGTTCCTGGAAGCGATGCCATATGCGGGCATCGTCATCACGTGGGCGCTGCGCGTATGGTCGTTGCTTGCTGCGATCGTCGGCCTCTCTGCAGTAGGACATATGCCGGTAGCGGAGGCGTTCTTACTCGTCGGGCTTGGTTGGCTGGGGCTTGGCATCGCGCAGCAGACGGTCGGCAAGCCGATCGCCGCGCTTGGCGCGCGACTGTTGGACATCGTGGCGGGCGCGCCGGTGGACACGGACGAGCAAGAGGCTATAGACCGCGTGCAAGCCCCCGCGATCGCCGCCGCGGGCTCCATCACGCCACCTGCGGTCTCCGACGCGCCAATCGTGGTGGAACCGCATCACGGGGTGCTCGCGCCGGGCGCCGGTTTAAGCGCGATCGTCGGCGTGGTCGTCGCGCTCGTCGTCGCCGTGCTCTTGGTGCTCGCGATAGCGCCGGCGCAAAGAGCGCTCTTCGCCTGGCATGACAGCGTTTCGGCGTGGGCGCGCTGGCCGATCGACCTCGTGTGGATCGCCATGTTCGCCATCATCATCGCGGCCATGCTCGCGCCTCTGGAGACGCTCGGCTGGTGGGCGGGATGGTACGGCGACGAGATAAAGCCCACGCCTGAAGCGCAAAAAAGCGGCAAAGCCGACGATCAAAAAGTATCGCGTTACATCGTCTACATGGACGGCATCGGACAGTCAAGCGGAAAATACACTCCCGACGTTGAGACGTTCCTGGACGCGCTCGCGCCGACGCTGCCCAAGCGCACGCGACTCATCCGAGGGCTGATGGCGTACTCGGTGCTCAACCGGCCGCTCGACGATGATCCTGTGCTGGCCTGGTTCTGGAAGATCGTCGACGCGGTGCGGTTCAAGAGGCCCTCGAGCATCCTCGGCATGATCGTCAACATCCGCAACGTCATGATCGTCGCGGTGTCGGCCGATTCACGCTACGGACCGATCTACAACTACGGCATCGCCAAGGTGCTCTACGACGGCCTCATCGCCAACGGCTACCGGCTGCGCAGCGGCGTGCCCGTCACGCTGATCGGCTATAGCGGCGGCGGACAGATGTCGGCCGCCTCCGCGGGATTCCTGAAGCGCGCGCTACAGGCGCCGATCGACGTCATTTCGCTCGGCGGCGTCATCAGCGGAAGCAGCCGCGTGCTGGACCTCGAGCATCTCTACCATCTGGTCGGCGACAAAGACGGCGTCGAGAAGCTCGGGCCCATCCTGTTCTGGTCGCGCTGGAAGATCTTTTGGCGGACGTACTGGAACCGCGCGAGACGGCTTGGACGCCTCACACGCACTTCGCTTGGACCGGTAGGCCATCAAGTGCCGGGCGGCATGTTCGATCCCAACGCTCGGCTGCCCGGCGGGCAGACCAATCTTCAGAACACCGTCGCCGACATACAAAAGATCCTGCGCGGGCGCTTGGAGTCGAGCGGGCCGCGCGAGCCGCTGCGCCCGAGCAACTACGGATTGTATGTCAAGGCGGCGTGGAACCGGCCCGACTATTACCCGATCAGTGCCGGCGTTGATCCCGCGCGCTACCTGCCGCTCGCGGAATGGATGGGCAGACTCATCCTCCCGAAGCCCGACGAGCGCAGCGACGTGCAGGGGGCTTGGTTCGAAGTGCACCACGCGGATCAAGCGCACGCGCAACTGGTCGGCAAGACCGTCAAGCTGCGCTGGTCGGCCGATCCGCTCGTGCAACGCCGCGTGCGCGCGGTGACGCGCGACGTGTTCTTCAGCGCAGACGCCGATTATTCGCTGCGCCACAGCGGCTGGATCGAGCCCGTCCGCCTTGATCACCGTCAACTGGTCGATCCGCTCGAATCGCTCGCGGGCTCGCGGCCCAACGACGACGTCGTCGTGATGCTGATGGGGCCGGTCGAAGTGGCCGAAGAGGACGGCAGCACCGTCCTGCGCATCACCCGCGAGCCGGCGCAGATCGGCGGCCGCTATTACGGTTTGGTCCGTTTCGTCGAATCGGTCGGCGCGGACCGCTACCGCGTGGTTCATTTCAATCGCGCCACGCGCGCTTTTGACGGCCCCGATGAGATCGTCAGCGCGCCTCCCGCGGTGGCCGACACCGACCGGCGGCCGCCGTCTTCGATGCAAGCGATTGAAAAGTCGCCGCTCAACGCGGACGGCTGGTACGTCTACGGCTCACCGGACGCGCAGGGCGTGTTCGTCGTGCAAGCGCTTGGGCCGCGGGCGCTGTTGCGCGCGCAGCCCGGGGGAACCGTTGCGGGTCGCGACGCGGCATGGCGCTTCGTGCGCAAGGAGGCATGGGGCGATATCGCGGCGCGAAAAGGGACGGCGAGTTCGACCTTCCTCAGCGGGGATGGCGGCGATGCCGCGAGCGCGGTGTGGAAGGAGGGCGATGCGGCGCTCCTGATCCACACCTATGGCGGCATCGGAGGCCGGTTGGGCGAGAAGGCCGCGTCAGGCCCTGTGTACTTCGGGCACTTCGCGTACGGCGAAGCTCGCATCGTGCACGATCCGCTCGCGGACGAGCCGCGCTTCGAAATCGTCTACTATCAGGTCTACTCGCACAACACCGACGGGCTCGTGGCGGGCACGCTGCACTGGTCGCGCTTCTTGGGCGATCGCCAGTTCGGCTGGGCTGGTGTGCGTCCGACCTGCGACATCCTGTTGCGTCACGACGCGTTCACCAGCGACTTCCAGCTCGATCCTACGTGGAGCGCGTCAGTCCTGGGCATGCTCGGTTTGCAGCTTGAGGCGATGACCGCGCGCTATCGGATCGGCGACGGAACCGGTTGCACGTACGTCGGGCCCGCGAACAACTGCGCGCAGGACTCGAATCAGGCGCTCTTCGCGACGCTGCGCATGGTCAACCGGTTCGTCGAGGAGAATCCCGCTCAGGTGGCGTGGGCGACGCAGCATCCGGAGCAAGCGCAGCGTTACGAGCGGCTCAAGCTGCTGGAGAAGGATCTCGGCCGGCGCTTGAATCCGTTCGGTTCGCCGCGGCGCGACTGGAGCGCGAACGAATTCAATCTGGGCACGACCCTCGAGGACGCCCCGCTGCAGCAGCTGTGCCTGGGGCTGTCCAGTTGGCGCATGCTCTTGCCGCGCTACGCGAGCGACACGATCGTGGGCGCCTTCCTCGATCACGGCGCATCCGCGTGGGTGCTCAGCGCAGACGTGATCGGCGGCGAGCGGCCGGAGATCGAGCCCATAGCGCCGATGACGCTCTAGCGTTCGAGCGCTCGAGAAAGCCGGAAGATTAAAAGTTGCAGCCGCCCTCGTGACCGGAGGCGGCCGCTTGGCGGCCCTGGAATTTTGCCGGCCGGGGACCACGTTTTCGGACTAAGGTGCCCCGCCCTCGCCATACATAGGGAGGTTATCGCATGTATAGGGCGCTCTTATTGCTCGCGTGTTTTGTCGCGTTTAGTTTAGCGTTCTCGATGGGAGTTCCGTCGGCGGGCACCCCAACGCCGGTGGTAAAGCCGTGTGACGGTCCGTGTCACGGCGGACATCATCCGTTCCCGTCGAAGAAAATTCAGCACGTCATCATCATCTTCCAGGAGAACCGGACGCCGGACAACCTCTTCCAAGGTCTGCCCGGTGCCGACATCGCCAGCAGCGGGACCAATTCAAAGGGGGTAGTCATCAAATTGATGCCTCGGCCCCTGGCCAACCGGTTCGACCTCGACCACAGCCATCTGGCCTTTACGACCGAATACGACGGCGGCAAGATGGACGGCTGGGACAACGTGAAGATCCGCTGCCGCAAACCCTGTCGCCCGACCGCGTTCGGCTACACACCCAAAGCACAGATAATGCCGTACTGGCAGATGGCAACGACCTACACGTTCGGCGACCGCACCTTCCAAGACAACCAAGGCCCCAGTTTTCCCGCCCACCAGTTCCTCATCGCCGGGACTTCCACCGACTCGGTCGGCAGCAAATTGCTAGCCGCGGAAAATCCGCGCTACCCCGGGATGTCAGGTTGGGTCAGTAACGGGAAGAACTGCGACGGGTCGCCCAAAGCGCAAGTCACCATGATCGATGCCCTTGGCAACGAGACCGTCGTGATGCGGCCATGCTTCGAGCACCCGACCATCATGGATCTGCTTGACGCCAAAGGTGTTTCGTGGCGCTACTACGATGCCAACAACAATGGCTATTGGTCGGCCCCGGATGCCATCAAACATCTGCGCTACGGCTCGGATTGGACGAACGTCATCACCCCCGAGACGACCGTTCTCACGGACATCGCCGGCGGCAGCTTGCGACAGGTATCGTGGGTCAACCCCACGTGCGCGGAGTCCGATCATGCGAGTTGCAATACGGGCACCGGCCCGGCTTGGGTCGCGTCCATCGTCAACGCCGTGGGCGGCAGCAAGTACTGGAAGGACACGGCCATCTTCGTGACGTGGGACGATTGGGGCGGTTGGTTCGACCACGTGAAGCCGCCTGTTCGCAGCTCGTACGAACTCGGTTTCCGCGTTCCGCTCATCGTCATCTCGCCGTACGCGAAGCCGGCCCACATCTCGCACGTGCAGCACGAACAATCCAGCATCTTGAAGTTCGTCGAGACGAACTTCGGACTGGGATCGTTGGGTTATGCAGATGCGTTGTCGGACGACCTGTCGGACTGCTTCAACTACGGCCAGAAACCCCTCAAGTTCGCGATCATCCCGACCGGCTGGCGCACGGCAGACCTCATGAGGTCCATACAAAAGTCGAGCGGGCCGGCGGACGACGACTTCTAGACAAACCCGATTAACTGGACGAAGAGACCCGCGCGCCGCAAGGAGCGCGGGTTTCTTCCATTCCTGTTAGAACACGCGATAATGGCTACCAAAACCGCGAACACGAGCTTCTTGCTCCAGGTCATACAGCCCGGATTGGCCGGCCTCATGGACGGCTCGGTGTCCACCCTGGCGCCGATCTTTGCCACTGCGTTTGCCACGCACGTGCCCCATACTGCGTTCCTGATCGGAGCGGCGGCAGCGGTCGGCGCCGGCATCTCGATGGCGTTTTCGGAGGGCCTCTCCGACGACGGCACGTTGACCGGTCGCGGCAACCCCTTCGTGCGCGGCGCTATCGTCGGGTTCATGACGTTCATCGGCGGCATTCTGCACTCGCTGCCGTTCTTGATCCCGAACCTTCCGACCGCGTTGACGCTCGCCTATGTCGTGGTAGGCTTCGAACTGATCACCATAGCGTACGTGCGCTATCGGTTCTTCGCCAGTTCGTTCCTCGTGTCGGCCGTCGAAGTGATCGTGGGCGGCGCGCTCGTCTTCACCGCCGGCGTGCTCATCGGGAGTTCCTGAACATGGCCATCAAGATCGGCGTCGTCGGGCATTTCGGCTTGGCGGTGAAGAGTCCGAAGAAGAGCGCGCGCTGGTGGTGCCGGACGCTCAACCTGCGCAAAGAGTTCGACTTCGGCAGCGGCGTGGCGGTCGGCAATGACGCCGTCACGATCGCGCTCTTTCGGGGAAAGCCGCGGCCCGAGGCGCTCGACCACATGTCGTTTCACCTTCGCAGCATGCGCGAACTTCGGGCCGCGCTTGCCGAGCTCAAGCGGAAGAAGGTCGAGCTAGAGGATCCCGGCGATGAGATCGGTCCCGAAGCGCCCGGGTCGCGCCACATGGCATTGTGGTTTCACGACCCGGACGGCTATCGCTGGGAGCTTTCCGTGCAGAACGCGGTCAGGTCGCCGGGCTGAAGGCTGGCATACCACCGACCGCACGTTCCATGGGCTGAAAATTCTATAAGATTTTCCTCGTCTGTCCTGAAACCCAAGGCAAGGTCGAGCGGTAACCAAGTTGAAGGGACTTGCCCGGCAAGACCTTTTGCTTGATGGCACGGCGTTAAGCATTGTTCACCTGCGGGGCCGCTAGCCCCGTCACTATGAAGTGGGGTTTCTCAACCGATGGGTGCTTTCAATACACGTGGTGCAGCCACGCTGTTTTTCGCCATGCTGTCGCTGCTGTGCGCGACGGCGGCCCGCGCCGACGACGCCCCCGTGAGCTACGCAAAACTCACCGAGGGCCTGACGCCGCAACACGGGCTTTTCACCGTTTGGCGAAAGGACGGGAAGGTCATGCTGGAGCTGTCGCCCAGCCAGCTCAACCATGACTTCATCCTCAGCGTCGTGCCAGGCAACGGACTGGGCGGCTATTTCATGCTGGCAGGAGCCGGCGACTACTACAGTCCGCGCATCGTCCGCTTCGTCAAGCAAGACGACAAGGTCTCGATCCTTTATCCCAACACCAACTTCGTTGCGCCGGCGGGCTCGCCCGACGCCAACGCGGTTGAAGATCAGACGGCCAAATCCGTCGTCGGAGTCAGCAAGGTGCTCGCGACCGACGACAAGAGCGGCGACGTGGTCATCGAAGCGACGCCGCTGTTGAGCGACGTCATGGATCTCGGCGACGCGCTCAAGGCTGCGCTGGGCAACCCGGAGCCCGGCAAGCTGTATCACCTCGACTCCGACCGCAGTTATTTCGGTCCGACCAAGTCATTTCCGGACAACACGCTCGTCGACGTGCGACAGACCTGGACGTCCGACGACGCCTCTATCGTGGATAACGTGATCGACCCGCGCGCGATCGAGTTCCGGATCGACTACAACTTCATCGAACCGCCAAACGACAAGGACTATATGCCGCGCCTTGCGGACGACCGCGTCGGTTATTTCTCGACCGCGCAGCTCGACTTCGGCACCGATAAGTACACCAGCCGGCAAAGGCGCTACATCTTGCGCTGGAACATGCAGAAGACCGATCCAAATGCCGCCATGTCGCCGGCGAAGCATCCGATGGTGTTCTACATGAGCAACACGATTCCGTATCGCTATCGCGACGCGATCCGGCGCGCGTGCTTGGAATGGAACAAGGCGTTTCTGCCGCTTGGCATCAGCGACGCCGTCCAGGTGAAGGATCAGCCGAACGACCCGAACTGGGATGCCGATGACGTCCGCTACAGCGTCCTTCGCTGGCTCACCGAATCGAACTCGGGCGGCTTCCTCGAGGCGCAATTCTTCTGGGATCCGCGAACCGGCCAGCAGTTCCGCACGGGCGTCGTGTTCGATGCCGACTACGTGGCGTTCGGCTACTTCGAAAAGCCGTACTACGTCGATCCTACGACCGCGAAGTCGTTCTCGGCACGCGAGCGCATGGCCGAGATCGATAAACACAATCAAGCCGCCTTCGCCGCGATCGCCTTACAAGTGCTGGGCGACTGGCCGGGCGGCGACGTGCCGCAGAGCTACATCAACGATTTCCTCATGGACGGCACATTGCACGAAGTCGGCCACGACATGGGCTTCCAGCACAACTATATCGCCATGCAGGCCTACACACCGGCGCAGCTTCGTGACCGCGCCTTCACGTCCAAGAACGGCGTCGCGACCACCGTCATGGCCTACAACCCGGTCAACCTCTGGCCCCGTGGGCAGTCGAACGGCACGCTGTTCATGGACACCATCGGCCCGTACGACTACTGGCTCATCCATTGGGGTTACGCGCCGATCCGCGGCGCGCGCACGCCGGAGGATGAGCTGCCGACGCTGCGCGGCTGGGCGTCGCAAACCTCGAATCCGCTGTATCGGTTCGCGTCCGACGAGGACGTGTCGTGGGGCAACGCGCACGCCATCGATCCGCGCGTCAATCAGTTCAGCCTGAGCAACGACATGCTCGGCTGGGCCAAGATGCAGATGAACATCGCGCGCACCGTCATGAGCAAGCTCGACAGCCGGTTCCCGAGCGCAGGCCACCCGTTCGAAGACGAACGTGGAGCGTTCCAGTTCGCGTTTGGTCAGTACCGGCGCTTCGCGTTCATGACCGAGCACTTCATCGGCGGTGAGTATCTGTCGCGCGCGCACGCCGGCGATCCCGGCGCTCCAAAGCCGCTGGCGCCGGTCTCGCGCAACGACGAGGTCGCTGCTTGGAAGACGCTCGACCAGTACCTGTTCTCCGACAGCGCGTTCCGGCTCTCGCCGGCGACGCTCAACCGCTTGACATATCAGGAGTTCTCGCCGCTCAACGGCGGCCCGTGGGCCTACGATCCGCCGGATCGGCACGACGAGCCGGTGGTGGATGCGATCGGCGCTCTGCAAGGCCGCGTGTTGGGAACGCTGTTCCAACCGCTGCGTCTGCAACGCATCGACGACCTCGCCGTCCGGTCGACGCCGGGCAGCACGATGTCGATCAGCGATCTGTTCAACTGGGCGCAGGACAGCGTGTACGGCGACCTGCGAGGGCGCAATCTGTCGAACGTGCCATTGCTCAGGCGCAACCTGCAGGCGCGCTACACGCGTCTGCTGATCACGCTTGCGCTCACACCGCCGAAGGGCACTCCGTCGGACGGGCAAGCGCTCGCGCGAGCCAAGCTCGTGAGTCTGTCAGGCACGCTCAGAGGAGCGCTGGATTCCAACGCGCTCGACGACATCTCGCGGGCGCACCTCGCCCTGCTGCAAAGCCAGGTGAGTTTAGCGCTTGCGGGCCGCAAACCCGGGATGTAACTCGCGGCAATGTAGTGCCGGGGCTTTAGCCCCGGCATTATTGTAGCGTTCCGAGCGCTAGCTCGGAGGCTTAGACGGCAGCGTAACGCTGCCCGCCGGCGCGATCGGCGGCAGCGGCGGGTAAGCAGCCCGATAGCGCTTGAGTTCCGCTTCGATGGGCCACTCGGAGAAGACCCAGATCAGCAAGATGACGATGTTCACGAGCGGGACCAGCGTGAGAAGGCTGTAGGCGCCCTCGTAACCGCTCTTCACCGCGACGCGCCAGTAGCAATAGATCTGGAACGCCAACGCGGCCAATATGAAGATGCCCAACACCACGAACATGCCGACGGCGACGCCGGCCGCGGCTGCCGTGTTCTGTTCGTCGCTGGTCGCGGCAAACAGCAATGCACCGAAAAGCAAAAACATGAGAATGCGAACCTCCCATCAAGCAAAAACCGCCGGGCTGAGATAGACCAGCGGCTTGCTTCGAGGAGGCGGCTGGCGGCCCCTTATGTGACCGCAGCGGGAGGGTTCGACTTAGACTCTGGCCCCTCGTGAAACAGGCCATTCGGCGAAGGCAAACCAGATGATCATGATGATGTTGACGAGCGGGATGATCAACAACAGGCAAAGCCACGGGCTGAAGCCTGCCTTCGAGAATATCCTTGACCACAGATAAAGGACGAAGATGCCGACGGCCAGACCGATGATAATCGAAACGATCGATGCGCCCGCCATCGCAGCCATCGCGCTGTTGGCGGCTGCCGTGCTATCGTCCGCCAAAAATCCTAATACCAAAGGCAAGAGTTGCATAGTGAGAACCCTCCTTGTGAGCGGAGGGTTTCCCCGCCTGCGTCGGCCTCCCTGCCGTTAATGGTATGGCGTCGGGCCTGCGGCAGGCCCGCCGGTATCCACAGGCGCAGGAACGCGCGAATGCTGCGCGCCTTGGAACGGCGTGTCGACTCCGTTCAGGGTGATGATGCCGAACATATCGGCGATGCCGTCGAGTGTCGCATCGATCTTCCCGACGACGCTGCTGTCAGGTTTGTCCCCGGCTCGAAGGTCGAGCTTGAGATGCGATCCGTCGCGAGTGCCGGTCACGAAAAAGCTGCTCTTTTTGTCGAGGTCCCACGTGCCGCTGATATTCGTTCCAGCGGCCTTCAACTTCATCGTCGAGTACGAGATGTCGCGCGCCTGCATGATGACCATCCAGGTTCCGTTCGGGATCAGGTCAAGCGCCATGAAGGGCGTGGGAACGGCTGTGGGCGAGGGCGACGGCGAAGCCTTCGAGGCGGCGGCCGAAGCCGTGGGTCGCGTTACGCCGGCGGCGACGACGAGCAACGCGGCGGCAAAGGCCAGGAGCCCAAGCGGGCGCCAAGGGGTGCTCATGAAGGGGAAACTCCTCTGGGCTGGGGGCGGGCGCACTCCGTCTGAAGGTACGACCAATCGCGCATCCCGACCTGGCGGGCAAGCGCGCAGCCGACTATAGAGAGGTCCTGCACCGCGAGCGAGGTACTGTGGTAAGCCATGCGCGGTTCAAAATCGCCGGGACATTCCGGGCACTGCGTGATCTACAGCGACGGGGGCTCCAGGGGCAACCCTGGGCCCGCTGCGGCGGGTGGAGTCGTGCAGCGCGACGACGGCAGCGTCGTCGCCAAAGTGCGCGAATATCTCGGCGTCACGACCAACAACGTCGCGGAATACCGCGCCCTGCTCTTGCTCCTGCAGCGCGCCCTCGACGAGGGTTTCCAGCAGGTCGACGTCTTCACGGATAGCGAGCTGGTCGAGCGACAGATCAACGGGCCCTACCGCGTGAAGGACGAGAAGCTGATCCCGCTTCACGCGGCGGCGCGCCGCACCCTCGCGAAATTCGGCGAGTGGCACGTCGTCCATATTCCTCGCGAGAAAAACAAGGTCGCCGACAAACTCGTGAACGCGGTGCTCGACGAGCATGCGGCGAGGTCGGCCCAGTGACGGGTCCTTCCGTCTACGTGTCGGTAGACATGGAGGGCTGCGCGGATCTCGTCCACTGGGATGAAGTGCGCCCTGGAGCAAGCGCCGAGTACGAACGAGCGCGCCGCATCATGACGCATGAGGTCAACGCGGTGGTCGTTGGCGCGTTCGAAGGCGGAGCGGCTCGAGTCGTCGTCAACGACTCGCATTCGACGATGCGCAATCTGATCGCCGGCGAGTTGGATCCGCGTGCCGTCGTCGTCAGCGGCAGACTCAAACCGCAGTTCATGCTCGAAGGCATCGGCGGGGGCTTCGAGCTCGCCTTTTTTGTCGGTTACCACGGGGCTATCGGCGACGGCAACGCGGTCATGGGTCACACGTACAGTCCGCGCATCATCTATGAATGTCGCCTGCATGGCCGGGCGGTCGGCGAGATCACCATCAACGCCGCGCTTGCCGGACATTACGGCGTGCCGGTCGCGCTGGTTTCGGGTGATGCGACGACGCTCGAAGAAGCGAAGCAAGCCGCGCCGCGCGCGCTGGGCGTCGAGACGAAACGAAGCATCAGTTATTATGCCGCCGACAGCCTGTCGCCGGCTTTGGTGCGCGAGGATTTGCGCAGCGCCGCAACTCGTGCGGTGCGCGACGCGGGAGCGTTTCAGCCGCTGCTTCTCGAAACACCCATAGTGATGGAGTTCGACACGCTCACGACGGCGCATGCGGATGTGCTGAGTTGGATCCCCAGCGCGCAACGCGCAAGCGCGCGGACGATTCGATTTCAGCTCCCCGACGCCGCGGAGATGTACCGGGCACTGATGGCGGTCATCTACCTCGGCGCGACCGCATCCCGATGAACGAGCGCACGCGCAGCATTATGGTCGTCGCGATCTGCATCGCGGCCGTAGTCCTCGGCTACAAATTCTTTCTGCAGCCGTACTTCGCGCAGGAGCGTGCGGTGATCAAGGTGTTGTCCGAACGCAGCACCTGGAACGTCACGCTCCAGGAGTACGTCATCAACGGAGCGATCTCTGCGCAGACCTTTCGCGTCGCCAACGATGACGGCAAGGTCAAGATGTTCTACTCGGCGACGAGCCGGAGCGGTTTGATCACCAAGCAGTTCGACGTGCAGCTGTTCGGGCCCAACGCGACGTTCCTCTACGAAGAGCTGCGCGCCGACGGCATCTGGGAACTCGAGGACAAGCCGCTGCTGCCCCACCCGCGCGACGAGTATATCGCATTCGTCTCGCAGACGCTTGGCAATGAGGGCGGCAGCCGCGCTTTCGGATTTTCCGATCCGCAATACTGGGCGGCGACCAATGCGCGCGAGTTCAGTCTGCATCCGCAGGCGACGGGCTCTGGCCCGCAACTGACGTCGGTCAGCGGGCGCTCGCTGCGCGAACCTCGCTATCTCAAAATCGTGCGATTGATCAAGGACTTCGGACCGGCCAGCGTTCAGCAGGCGGAGGCGAAGATCCGCGCCGAGCTGATCGAAGCCGACAGCGGTTTGCGGCCTCCCAAGGCGAGCGCTCCGTGAAAGCGGCCGCCTTCGTTCTCCGCCGCCATTGGCGCTTGTTCGCCGCTGCGGCCGCGATAGGCGTCTTGCTCGCGGGCCTGACGTGGTTCGTCATGGAGAATCCTTACAACCAGACGTTCGGCTACACGATCACGAGAGTCCCCAACACGGAAAAGCTCGTCGCGCTGACGTTCGACGACGGACCGAATCCGCCGTACACGGATCAAATCGTAGAGTATTTGCATCAGCAGCACGTTCCGGCGACGTTCTTCGTGGTCGGGCGCGCGGTTGAGCGATATCCGGACGTCGTCCGGCGTGAGGCCGAATACGGAAACGCGCTCGGCAACCACTCCTGGGATCACGCGCACCTCGTGCTCGAGACGCGGCGCCACATCCGCAGCGAACTCGAGCAGACCGATGCGGCGATCGTGAAAGCCTCAGGCGTGCACACGAACTTGTTCCGCCCGCCCTTCGGCGCCCGCGATTACGCCGTCATCGGGGTGGCGCACGACCTGGGGTACCAAGTCATCATGTGGTCGGCGCCGCTGCCGCGCGATTGGGAACGCCCGCCGCCGGACGTCATCGCCGCTAGAGTCCTCAAGTACGTGAGCAGCGGCAGCATCATCGTGCTCCACGACGGCAACAAAGGCCGCGGCGGCGATCGGTCCAACACGGTGGAAGCGACCAAGCTGATCGTGTCGGCACTACGCCAACAGGGTTATCGATTCGTCACCGTGCCCGAACTCATGCGCTTAGGGCTCGCGCCTAGCACGCCGGCGGTAGGGGCGGCCGAACCGTAACCTAGGGTAACACTAGCGGCCGCACAGTTCGCGGAAGTTGCAGCTGCGGCACGACGCGAGATTGGTGGTCATCGGGAACTGCGACATGTCGCCCGCCTCGTTGCGCTCGACGTCGGTGAGCCGGCTGCGCACGTCGGTGACGTAGGTCTGGATGTTGCGCCGCGCTTCTTCGACGCCGTCGCTTAGACGATCGAACGTTTCGGAGCCGCCGGCGCGCACGTAGACCAGATGCGCCGTGATGCGCTCGATCGGCGTGCCGAACTGCTCGGCGACGAATAAGCCATAAACCGCCAATTGCGCCATGTTGGCCTTGTTGCGGCGTTTGCCGGTTTTCCAATCGACGATGTGCAGATCGGCGTCGCTGTCGGCGACGATCAGATCCGGTGCGGCGAAGACCAACAGGCCGTCGACGGTGACTCGTTTGCGCCCGAACTCCCGCGGATCGATGAATTTCAAACGCTTTGGGTCCGTATTGAAGATGCGCCTGCCGAACGGGCTCGCCGCGAGGCCTTCGGCGCACGCGCGCACGTCATCGAGCGCGGTCTCGCGCATCTCCGTCGTCACGCCGCCGCCGTAGTAGTCTTCGAAAAGGATGGCGTAATCTTTTGGGTTGCTGAAACGTTCCCAGTCGCGATCGTGCGACTCGCGCATGCGCCGCAACAGACGGCGTTCCATGTCCTGGCGCAACTGGGCGGCAGGTACGGGTCCTGGAGCGGCCGGTCTGCGCCGTAAGATCTCGCTCAACTCTTCATGGAAAGTGTCCCCGACAAGCATCGCGATCGTTTGGATCCGCTTGAGCCGGTACGCGAGCGCGCTTTCCCGCGCGGCGTCCGAGCGCCAGCCGCCCCATGAGCCGTATTGCTGCCAATACAGCTTGCGCGGGCATTCATAAAAGGTCTGATGCCGCGACCACGACCAGGCGAATTCGTTTTGGATATCAGGCACTATGAATCGTCTTCCACCAGGCCGGAATCGAACTCGAGGATATCGAGCGCTTCGTCTGCTTGCGCCGACGGCACGCACACGAGCGACTCGCCGCCGAATAGGGAACTGCCTCCGAGCATGCCGCCAAAGCCCTCGAACGCAAGGTCGCCCATGAGGGGAAAAGGCTTCGCGTCAAGGCCGTGTTCACGCAGCAACGTGAAAGCCAACTCGTCGGCGATCGTCGTCTGCGCGAACACCGCGACGAAGTCTCCTTCGATGGGCTTGGGTGGATCGATGAGGTAGCCCACGCACCTAGCCTGCGTACGGGCGCGGGGCGCCGCGGAAAAAGGGCTCGACGACATCCTCAGCGCGGAAGGAGAAGTAGCGCCGCTCCAGATCTCCGGAGAGCGCCGCAGCCACCGGAATCCGCAAGACGTCGGCGCGCAGCAGCGCGGGCGCCTCCGCGACGGGCACAAAGCGTGCCGTCACCACGCGCGAATCACGCGGCCTCGGCTGGACGCCCGCCTCAAGCTCTTCGACCGCAAAGGTGCAGTTCATGACGTGCAAGTCGCGCGCCGCATCGATCGACTCACTCACGTAGACAAGCGGCCCGATGCGGACGGGCAGCGATGCTTCCTCGAAGAACTCGCGCACGACGGTTTCGGCTTTCGTTTCGCCGGATTCTTGGCGACCGCCGGGCAGCGTCCACAAAGGCTCAGGCTCGCCCTCATAGGTGCATCGCGTCAGCAGCACGCTGTCACCGCGTCGCAGTATGCCGCTGCACAGCTGCACGATGGCGGGCACTACAGATGAAAGGCGGGCAACATCGGCTTGGCGATCATGATCACAAGCGCGATGAGCGGAGCCACGAGCGCGATCATGCCCCACACGTTCCAACTCGCCGAACCCTGTTTGTATGCGTTCCAATCGACCGTGCCGGCGCCGGCGCCCGACTGCGCGATGGCGAGAAGCCGGCGTTGGAGTCTGCTGATGGGCCCGAAGGCGATGCCCGCGATGATGAACAGCACGATCGGCCATAAGACCCAACCCGTGCTCAAGAACGGTATGTGGCCTATCAAGGCGGTCCCGATCCCAGCCGCGACGATCAAGACGGCTCCGGGGATGGTGAAGACGCGATCCGCGAGGATGATGCCGCGCAGCGTGTGCGCGATGATCTTGGCGTCCTGCGTTTGATCGGCGATCGCTTTCCACAAGATCCCGACCGTGATGTTGCCCAAGAACATGACGACGGCGGCGACGTGGACCACCTTCAAAACGACATACAGATTCAAGACAGCCTCCCGAGATTTTGCGACTTGGCAGGCTAAGAGTATAGCATCAGCTTTCAGGCTTGCTATCGAACATATGTTCGATTATACTATACCCCCATGCCTTCTTCCGTTGCTGAACTCCGCGCGCTCGTGGAGCGCCGCTGGCATGGCGCTATCGCTCATGCCGGGGCTGCCGTGCAAAGAGGCAGCCCGACGGGTATGCCTGCGCTTGACGCCCTGCTCGGCCCCCGCGGTGTGCCCAAAGGGCAGCTGACCGAGATCTTCGGGTCGTCCTCCTCCGGGAAGACCACCCTTGCGCTGGCGCTGCTGGCGGCGTGCACGCGCGAAGGCGGGATCGGGGCGTATATCGATCCTGCGCTCAGCTTGTTCGCGCCGGTCGCGGCGGGCGCAGGCATCGATCTGCGGCGGATCATCGTGGTGCGCCCGCGCGACGAGGCGGCGGCGCGGCGCGCCGTGGATGCGCTGGTGCGCGGCGGCGCATGCGGCGTGGTCGCGCTTGATTGCGGTGACTGGCCGCATGTCCTCCAGACGCATCATTGCGCGCGCCTCGTGGCACAAGCGGAGAAGACCGGCACGGTGCTGCTGGTGATCTCCGGCGGCAGCAACGCGGCGCTGGCATCGTTCGCATCGCTGCGCTTGCGCGCACACGGCCTTGCGCCGCTTTGGCAGGACGGCAGTGACGGCGGCCGCAGACTCCAGGGTTGCGTCGCGACGATCGACGTTGCGAAAGCGCGCTCGACGTCACCGGGACGCAGCGTGTCGTTCGAAGCCGCGATCCCCGACGTCGCCGGCACCTACGTAACATCCGAGCTAGCGCTCGGAACGCTACATTTATGAAACCCCGTCGCATCGCGTGCCTGGTCATACTGCGCTTTTCCGTGGAGGTGTGCTTGCGCGCGCGCCCGGCGCTGGCCGGTAGACCGCTGGCGATCGCGCAAGGCGATTTGCGCCGCGAGATCGTCGGGACCAGCCGCGATGCCGCCGGCGTGAACATAGGCATGACGCCCAAACAAGCGCGTGCGGCATGCCTCGGTCTCGTGGTATTGGCGCGCGACTGCGCGGCGGAGCTGGGCGCGATGCGCGAGGTGCTGGATGCATTGGAGACATGTGGTCCCGACGTCGAGGGCGCAGCGCCGGGAATGTGCTATTTCGACGCGACGCAACTGCCCGCCGGCGAGACGCAGGCGCTGGGCAGGGCGCTTGCGCTTGTCGCGGCGCTGGGGTTCACATGTGCGGCGGCGATCGCCGACGACAAATTCACGGCGAAGTGCGCGGCGCTCGTGGCGGGCGGCGGGGTCAGCATCGTACCGGCGGGCGGCAGTGCCGCGTTTTTGGCGCCGCTGCCTGTGGGGCTCTTGCCGCTGGCGCCGGGCGATGGCGATCGATTCGATCTGCTCGGACTGCGCACGCTCGGGCAGATCGCGGCGCTGCCGACCGGCCCGCTGTCGCTGCGTTTCGGCGAGCGCGCGCGTGGTTATGCGAAGCTAGCGCGTGGGGGCGATGACGAACCATTACAGCCTCGCCATGAGACGGTGGTGCATGAAGATCGCTTTGCGTTCGATGAGGCGGTGGACAACGTAGAGCCGGTCCTGTTCGCGCTGCGCGGCTGCATAGCAAACGTCGCCGCGCGGCTCGCAGGCCGAGCGCAGACCTGCGATCGCGTCGAGATCGTGCTCAATGCTGATACCCTCATCCCTGTGATCTTGGCCGAACCGACGTCGTCGGCGGAGAACATCTTCCATCTAGCCCGCATCGCGCTGGAGTCGCGCGAGATGCTGGAGTCGATCGCGGTGATAACGGTCCGCGCTGCGCCTTGCGGTCAAGCGCCGCCGCAGCTCTCGCTCTTCGACGGCTCTGCGTCATCGCGCCGCGCCGCGTTGGCAGCCACGCTGGCGCGTTTACGCGCCGCGCTGGATCCGCAAGACATCGTGATGTTGACGCCGACGCCGGCGCGTTCGCGCTTGCCCGAGCGCATGCAGCAAGCGACGCCGATCGCCTCGCCACAGGATTTAACTCAACTGAAATGTAGTGCCGGGGCTTTAGCCCCGGAAAACAAGCCGTGGGCGCCGGCGCTGCGGCTCGTCGATCCTCCCAAGCCCATGACTGCGCCGGAGCAACAGGCGTGGTGCGCGGGTCCTTTCCGCTTGAGCGAAAGCTGGTGGGAACGGCCGATCGAGCGCGATTACTATCAGATGACCGACCCCGCCGGCGCGCTGCTGCTCGTCTTTCAAGACGCGCGCGACGGCAACTGGTATCTGCAAGGCGTTTTTGATTGACTGTATGCAAGAATACGCTGAGCTCCATTGCCATTCCAACTTCTCGCTGCTGGACGGCGGTTCGCATCCGGAAGAGCTGATCGAACGCGCCAAGGCTTTGGGGCTGCGCGGCATCGCCATCACCGATCGCGACGGGCTCTATGGCGCGGTGCGTTTCGCGCAGACGGCACGCGACAGCGGCGTTGCCGCCATCATCGGGACCGAGCTCACGCTGGAAGATGAAAGCCACCTCATCCTGCTCGCCGAGAACAAACAGGGCTACGCCAATCTCTCGCGCCTGATCAGCCGTGCTCATCTGGATCACGAGCGCGGCAAACCGCATACCGCATACGAGACGCTGGCCCATACGTCGAAGGGGCTCATCGCGCTTTCGGGCTGTGAGAAGGGAGCGATACCCCAAGCCCTCGCGCGCGGCGACTTCCGCGACGCCTGCGAACGCGCGTCGCGCATGCGCGACATCTTCGGCTGGGGGAATTTCTGGATCGAATTGCAGCGCCACTTGCTGCCCGAGGACGGTCCGCGCATCCGCGCGCTGGCTGAAGTCGCACGCACCTTGGATTGCGGGCTCGTCGCCACCGGGGGCGTGCATTACGCGCTGCCCGAGCATCGCGAACTCGCCGACGTGCTGACCTGCGTGCGTTTGAAGACCACGCTCGACGATGCCGGCACGCGCCTGCGCCCCAACGGCGAGTACTTCTTGCGCTCGCCGGCGGAGATGCACAGGCTTTTTCGCGAGCATCCACGCGCCGTGACCGGCAGCGTCGCCATCGCCGAGCGCTGCGCGTTCCGCCTCGAACGGCTGCGCAACGAGTTTCCCGACTTCCAACTGCCTCCCGGCGAGACGCCGTTCTCCTATCTCTACGCGCTGGTGCAAGAAGGCGTGCGCCGCCGCTACCGGCCGGTGACGCCCGAGGTCAGCAAGCAGATCGCGCACGAGCTGGCGGTGATCGAAAAACTGGATCTGGCGGGCTACTTCCTCATCGTTTGGGACATCGTGCGCTTTGCGATGGAGCGCAAGATCCTCGTGCAGGGGCGCGGCTCGGCGGCCAACTCCGCGGTGTGCTACGCGCTCAACATCACGAGCGTGGATCCGGTCGGCTTGAAACTGCTCTTCGAACGCTTTTTGTCCGAGGAGCGCGAGGAGCTGCCCGACATCGATTTGGACTGCCCATCCGGCGATCAGCGCGAGTCCATCATCCAGTACATCTACCAGCGCTACGGGCGCGAGCACGCCGCCATGGTGGCGGAGGTCATATGCTATCGCGCGCGCTCGGCCGTGCGCGACGTGGGCAAAGCGATCGGCTTGTCGCTCGATCAGGTGGACGCGCTTGCTAAGGCCCTGGATTCGCACTCGGCGACGCGGGTGGAAGCAGAAGCCGCCGAGGTAGCGCAGGCGCAAGGCGTGCCGCGCGACGTCGCCATGCGCGTCTCCGCGCATGGCGAACCAACACCGCTTTCTGCCGCTGAGGTCGCAGAGGCGTTTGAGGTGCTGCCGCAAGCGCTCAAAGTCGATCTCACGAGCAACGCCGCGCGCCGCCTCTACGAGCTGTGCCGGCGCATCGACGATTTCCCGCGCCATTTGAGCCAGCACGTCGGCGGCATGGTCATCACGCGTTCGCCGCTCATCGAAGTGGCGCCGCTCGAGCAGGCCGCCATGCCGGATCGCACGATCTTGTGTTGGGACAAAGACGACAGCGCCACGCTCGGGCTCATCAAGATCGACATCTTAGGCCTAGGCATGCTCGACGCCATCGAGCTGTGCATCAAGGAGATCGAGCGCGTGCGCGGCGTGAAGGTGGATCTGACCGATCTGCGCGCCTGCGACGATCCCAAAGTGTACGACATGCTGTGCGAGGCCGACACGGTGGGCCTATTCCAAGTGGAGTCGCGCGCGCAGATGGCGACCTTGCCGCGCCTGAGGCCGCGCAACTTCTACGACATCGCGATCGAGGTGGCGATCATCCGGCCGGGGCCGATCCAGGGCGACATGGTCCATCCGTATCTGCGCCGGCGCAAGGGGCTCGAACCGGTGACCTATCCGCATCCGTCGCTCAAGCCGGTGCTCGAGCGGACGCTGGGCGTGCCGCTGTTCCAAGAACAAGGCATGCGCATGGCGGTCGAGGCAGCCGGATTCACGCCGGGGCAGGCGGATGAACTGCGCCGCGCCATGGGTCACAAGCGCTCGCACGAGAAAATGGCGCGCTTGCACGCGGCGCTGGTCGAGGGGCTGAAGAAAAACGGTATCGACGAAGCGACCGGCGAGCGCTTGTTCCAGATGCTCAACGCGTTCGCCGACTTCGGGTTCCCCGAGTCGCACGCCGCCTCGTTCGCGCTCATCGTGTACGTCTCGGGCTATCTGCGGGCGTACTACGCGCCGGAGTTCTGCGCCTCGCTGCTCAACGCGCAGCCGATGGGGTTCTATTCGCCTTCGACGCTGGTCGCGGACGCGCGCCGCCACGACGTGATGGTGTTGCCGCCCGACGTCAACCGCTCGCACTACGCGTGCACGACGGAGCATATCGAGGGCGGTCAGCATGCCACCGCGCTGCGCATCGGTCTCTCCCAGGTGCGCGGCATCGGCGCGAAGCACAAAGAGCTGCTGGAAACGCAACGCGTGCAAGCGCCATACGCCGATCTGCGCGACTTCATCGTGCGCACGCAGTTGCCGAAAGACATCCTGGAATCGCTGGCGGCCGTGGACGCCTTCGCGTGCTTCGGGCTCACGCGCCGCGCGTCGCTGTGGGAAGTGCAGCGCATGGCGGAGCTTCCGCGCATCGGTGCGCTCGAGCGCGACATGCCGATAGACGAGCCCAAGGTCAGATTGCCGCGGATGATGCCGATCGAAGAAGCGAGCGCTGATTTTTGGGGCTTAGGTCTATCGGCGCGCTATCAGGTCATACAGTTTTTCCGCAAGGAGCTCGACAAACAGCGCATCCGCAGGGCGATCGACCTGCCCGCATTGCCGAATCGGCTGATCCTCAAAGTGGCAGGCGTGGTGACCACCCGGCAGCGACCCGGCACCGCCAAAGGTTTCGTCTTCACCACCATGGAGGACGAGACCGGGCTGATCAACGTCATCATCCGGCCTGACGTCTACCAGCGTTACCGTCCAGTCGCGCGCGACGAACCGGCGGTGATCGTGGAAGGCGCGCTGCAAAAGGAGAACGGCGTCGTCAACGTCTTGGCGCGCCGCTTCTGGAAACTGGACCTCGACAGCCTCGCCGACGGCCTCTCCTCGCGCGACTTCCACTAAAACGGGATTCCTATGTAGTGCCGGGGCTTTAGCCCCGGAATCTCTTGGATGTAGCGACCCGAGCGAGGCTCGGTGTAGTGCCGGGGCTTTAGCCCCGGATTCACTTTTCACGCTGCCGCTTAAGGCTGAGCAATCGCCCCGGTGAAGAGGTTCACGTCCACTCGCGCAGCGCGCGATGAGTCGCCCGAAGCCACGAGTGTCAGCTCGATCGTCTGGTGCTGGTCGGACCACTCCCCGGCTTGGACGAATTGCGCGCTGCCGTTGCTTGCGAACAGCAGCGGCGTGGTGGAGGAGATCACGCCCTGGGCCAGCGCCACGTGGTCGAAAGAACGCCGCACGATCAAGTCGCCAAGCATCGAATTAGGATCGATCTCGTTGGGCCGGCCGTAGCGGCATTCGTAGACCAGCGGGTCCGCGGAGATGATCTCCAGCGTGCCGCCGACGTTGGGCCCGGCATTCTGCGCGGCGCGCTCGATCAGGGAAAGATCTTGCGCTAAGGTCGTCGCAGCGTCGGATGCGGCGCGGGCCCGGGAGTAATCGAGATACGCGGGCACGACGGCAAGCGACGCAGCGAGTCCGATGATCGCGGCGACGACCAGCACCTCCAAAAGCGTGAGGGCGCGTCGCGTGATCATGGCAGCGGGCCCGGATGGACGGAATTGCCGTCCGACCACGTCTGATCGTTGAAGACGTCGTCCGGCACGGGCGTGTCGCTGCCGAGTTGTTTGAATGCGTGGATGCGCAGGTCGGTGGCGAGGGTGCCGCCTGCCTGTCCGGCCGGATCGCCCGGGCTATCGATGCCCACGGGGCCGGCGTTGTCGATCGCGCCCACGACCTCCGAGTAGGGCGCGGCCTGCTCAAACACGCGGATGAGCGCCGTCGTGCTGCGCGCGGCGACTGCGGCGCCGGACACGTTGACGACCGCCGTCGACGTCACTTGAAGCGGCGCCTCGTTCACGTACGGGTTCTGCTGAAGGGCCAGATCTTGATGATCGTAGGCCTGCGCGGGCGCGGCGATTTGCAAAGCGACGGTGATGCTCAGGCTCGTCGTGTCGTCGATGGAAAGCGTCGTCGTGCTGTTCGCAGCGGCGACATCGCCGAGCGTCAAAACCATGTTCCCTTGGCGGCGTGCCAGCAGCGCGCGCACCCAGCCGATGCCCGCGTCGGCACCGGCCTGCGCCTGCAAGGCTCGCAGCTCCTCGGTGCTGCGGCGCAGCTGAATCGCGGCGATGTTGACGATGACCGCGAGCACGCCGAGGATGAGCAGCGTCGCGAGCAACACGGTGATGAGCGCGATGCCGCGCCGGTTGCGCCTCACGGTCTGCCTCCACCGGCGCACCCGCCGCCGGCCGGCGGCGTTTGGGAGCCGGGCGCGGGCACTGCGGGTCCCACGGTCGTGGCCACGCGAGCGAGCACGTTTCCGCCTACATCGGTGACCGAGACGATGATGTCATGCGCGCCGGACGTGGCCGAAGGATGCACGTCGACCGTCACGATTTGGCCGTCCACCGAAGACGTCGCCGTGCCGTCGACCACGCTGCCGTAGGCGGACGCGATCTCTTGGTCCGTCAGCGCGTTTGACGCAGCAAGAACCGCAGCCCGGTGCTGCGCGGCCACCGCGTTCGAGCGCGCGACGACGATGAGCGCCGGGAACACGCCGCCGACGATCACGGTCGTGAAGCACGCGGTGGCGATGAGCGCCTCGATCAGGCTGAATCCCGCGGATCTCGCGCGGCTTGGAGCAAGCGCTCTGCCCGTGCGCATCGGCCGGAACTTGCGCGGCACGATCACCGCCTTGGTGACCTGCGGCGCCGAGATGCGCAAGAACAGCGGCGAGCATTGCACCAAGACGTTGCGCGCGTAGAACTGCGCGCCGACCTTGTACACGCATTCGTCGAAGTACATCAAACCATCCGCAGACACGAAGATCGAGCTGCCGATGCCGCGCCATTCTCGTGGGTCGTGAGCAAGCCACAAACAATAGCGCGAGACCAGCGCATCGCGCCGCGTCCATGCCACGATGCATATCGCGAGGAGCATCATGCCGAATGCGCTCAGCACGAGCCGCCATGGGAAATCGACCGGCTCGCCGAGCGGACGCAGCGCGTACAGCGTCGTGCGGTCGCCGGGGCGCAAGGGCGAGCCGAAAGCCGGCCCGGCCAACGCGGCGCCGTCTCCGGGCCCGATGCTCCTCGTCACGTGATAGCTGTCCACCGCGAACGTCGCGTCGCTCAGTCCGTTGCGCAGGCGCAGTATGCGCTGAGGCAGCGGGACCCCCGACATCTGCAGCCAGCCTTCGAACACGAACGAAGGGCTGGAGGGCGTGATGCGATCGGTCAGGCCCAAGACTCTGTTCTGCGCGGCGTCGGTGTAGAAGATGACTCCGGCGGGCGTGGCCCACACCGTGGTCGAGCCGGCCCGCGGCGACAAGCGCGTCGAGGCGAGCTCCGCCAGAGCCACCGCCCACGCATTCGCCAAGGGATCGGCGTTCAACGGGTCGTCGCTGCGCGCCGCGGTCGATCCGATAAGGAGGGTCGCGCCGTCACCCGCGGCGTGGAACGAGTATCCGGGCGCGCGTTCATCAACCGTCCACGCGGCGTCGCCGATGATCGCGACGCCGGAGATCGCGACGGCGGGCCCGTTACCGATGCGATGCGCCGTATAGTCGAGGCGGCCGTGAAACGATTGGAGGTTGGCGAGGATATAAGGAGGAGCGATCGCTGCCGCGGGCACCCCAGCGCGCGGCGCGGTCGCGACGGACGACGCGGCGATAAAAAGAAGCACGCTCACGCCGAAAACTCTATGCACTTCAGCGGATCCTTGGTCCGGCCGCGCGCAAGGTGACGCCATGGTTGTATGGCCCTGCGCGGTGAGCCTTCAAAGCAAACGTTCGATGCGGTCCCGGCGCTCGGAGAACAATATCACGCGCCGCGCCGGCAACGACAAGGGGGTCGCCTCTCAGAGAGACAGAATAGCCTGTGGATAACTGAGGAATGATGGCATGGCAGACTTCAACAGGCTGACGACCAAAGCGCAGCAGGCGATCGCGACGGCGCAGCGCATCGCGCAAGAATACCACGCGAGCGAGATCGACGGCGAACATCTGCTCGCCGCGCTGCTTGACGATCCCGAAGGCACGCCTGCCATCGTGCTGCGCCAGGTCGGCGTTGACGTCGGCAGCCTCGCCAAGCAGCTCGACGCCAAGCTCAAAGCCCGAGCGAAGGTCTACGGCGGGGCCGAACCGCGGGTGGGCAGAGAGCTCAACGGCATACTCGATCGCGCCGAAACCGAAGCGAAGAACTTCAAAGACGACTACATCTCGACCGAGCACCTGTTGCTCAGCATCGCCGACATGCCCGGCAAGTCTGAAGCCAAAGACCTGCTTCGCGCCGTCGGCGCCACGCGAGAGAAGATCCTCGCTGGTCTTGCCCCGGTGCGCGGCAGCCAGCGCATCACGGATCAAGAGCCCGAGGGCAAGTACCAGGCGCTGGAGCGCTACGGCCGCGACCTCACCGAACTGGCGCGCCAGAACAAGATCGATCCGGTGATCGGGCGTGATGAGGAGATCCGCCGTGTCATCCAAGTCCTCTCTCGCAGGACCAAGAACAACCCGGTGCTCATCGGCGAGCCCGGCGTCGGCAAAACCGCAATCGTCGAGGGCCTGGCCCATCGCATCGTCCGCGGCGACGTGCCGGAGGGCCTGAAGAACAAGCGCATCATCGCGCTCGATCTCGGGGCGTTGATCGCCGGCGCGAAGTACCGCGGCGAGTTCGAAGATCGCCTCAAAGCGGTGCTCAAAGAGGTCACGGAGAGCCAGGGCAACGTCATCCTTTTCATCGACGAATTGCATACGGTCGTCGGCGCCGGCGCCGCTGAAGGGGCGATGGACGCCTCGAACCTGCTCAAGCCGATGCTCGCGCGCGGCGAACTGCACGCGGTCGGCGCGACCACGCTCAACGAATACAGGAAATACATCGAAAAGGACGCGGCCTTGGAGCGGCGCTTCCAGCCGATCATGGTTGGCGAGCCGACGGTCGAAGACACGATCTCGATTCTGCGCGGCCTGCGCGAGCGCTACGAGACGCACCATCACGTGCGCATCAAAGATTCGGCGCTGGTCGCGGCCGCCGTGCTGTCCGCGCGCTACATCACCGACCGGTTCTTGCCGGACAAGGCCATCGACTTGGTCGACGAAGCCGCCAGCAAGCTGCGCATGGAGATGGATTCGCGCCCGGTGGAGTTGGACGAAGTCGAGCGCCGGGCGAATCAGCTCAAGATCGAGCGCGAGGCGCTCAAGAAAGAGACCGACGCGGGCTCGCGCAAGCGCCTCGCGGACATCGAGCAAGAGATCAAGGATCTCGAAGCCGAGACGAAGCGGCTCAGGCAGCGCTGGGAAGAAGAAAAGAACGCGATCGGCGGCATCAGCAAGCTAGCACAAGAGATCGAGGCTACGAAGCAGCGCATCCAGCGCGCGGAGCAGGGCTACGATCCCACCGCGGATCTAGGCGAGATCGCGAAGTTGAAATTCGAAACGCTTAAAAGACTAGAGAAACAAAAGGACGATGCTGAGAGGCGGTTGGAGTCGCCAGGTGCCGGCACGAAACTCTTCAAGGAAGAAGTCGACGAGCACGACATCGCCGAGGTCGTATCCAAGTGGACGAGAATCCCGGTCAGCAAGATGCTGGAGGGTGAGGTGCAAAAACTGCTGCACATGGAGGAGCGCTTGCACCAGCGCGTGGTGGGCCAGGAAGAAGCCGTGCGCGCGGTATCCGCGGCCGTGCGGCGCGCGCGCGCCGGCATGCAGGATCCGAACCGGCCGCTGGGCTCGTTCATCTTCCTCGGGCCGACCGGCGTGGGCAAGACCGAACTCGCTCGCGCGTTGGCGGAGTTCCTTTTCGACGACGAGCGCGCGATGATCCGCATCGACATGTCAGAGTACATGGAAAAGCACGCGGTGGCGCGGCTCATCGGCGCGCCGCCCGGCTACGTCGGCTACGAAGAAGGCGGGCAGCTCACCGAGGCCGTGCGGCGCAGGCCGTATTCCGTCATCCTGTTTGACGAGATCGAAAAGGCGCACCAGGACGTCTTCAACGTCATGCTGCAGATCCTCGATGACGGCCGGCTTACCGATGGTCAAGGCCGCACCGTGAACTTCACCAATTCGGTGCTCATCATGACGAGCAACATCGGCTCGCAGGCCATCAGCGAACTCGCCGGCGACCCTGCGGCGATGCGCGAGCGCGTCATGGAGGCGGTGCGCCAGCAATTCCGGCCGGAATTCCTCAACCGCATCGACGAGATCATCATCTTCCGGAATCTGTCGCTGGCCGACATCAAACGCATCGTGGACATCCAGCTCGAGGGGCTGCGCAAACGCATGGCCGAGCGCGGCATCGGCCTGGAACTCACCGACGCGGCCAAGGAGTACATCGCCAATCGCGGCTACGACCCCGTGTACGGGGCGCGCCCGCTGAAGCGCGCGCTGCAAAAAGAGATCCTCGATCCGCTGGCACTGCGTGTGCTCAACGGCGACTTCGTCGCGGGCGATAACGTCGTGGCCGATGTCCAGCGCGGCGAGGTGGTCTTCCAGAAAAAATCCGCCGCTCGCACAGCATCGGCCGCCAGAAACTAGGAGCGGACTAACCTGTGTAGTGCCGGAGCTTCAGCTCCGGCTGGGGGACACTCTTTGCGGCCTACAGCGCGTCTGAAACCGCGGCGCCCGGAGCGGGCGCTGCATCCGTGGATCTTCGCCGGCGAACTCGAAGCCGTGCCTGACGGTGTGGCGGCGGGGGACACGGTCACCGTGGTCGACCATCGCGGCCGCTTCTTCGCGACCGCGTATTGCAACCCGCGTTCGAAGATCGTCTTGCGCGTGCTCTCGTGGAACGACGAGCCTATCGACGCCGCGTTTTGGCGTCGCCGCATCGGCGCGGCGGTCGAAACGCGCGGCCAACTGCCGCCCGATGCGGCAAGGCGTTTGGTCAACGCGGAAGGCGACGGATTGCCGGGCCTTGTGGTGGATCGCTACGCAGGCTGGCTCGTAGCGCAGTGCTCGACCGCCGGAGTCGAGCGAGCCAAGGATGACATCGTCGCGGCCCTGCAAGACGTCTGCAAACCGCGGGGCGTTTTCGAGCGCAGCGACATGCCCGAGCGAGTACTCGAAGGCCTCGAGCAGCGCACCGGGTTGCTGGCGGGTGAAGAGCCGCCGGACCTCGTCGACATCAGCGAGGAGCCGGCGCGATTGCTCGTCGACGTCAAGCATGGGCAGAAGACCGGCCTCTTCCTCGACCAGCGCCTGAACCGCCAAGCCGTCGGAGGATACGCCGCCGGCCGCCGGGTCCTGAATTGCTTCGCGTACTCGGGCGGCTTCAGCGTCCACGCCGGACTAGGCGGCGCCGGCGAGATCACGAGCATCGACATCTCGGAGGAAGCCTGCAAGCTCGCCGAGCGCAACATGGCGCACAACGGTCTGCCCGCCGGTAACGTCATCGCAGCCAACTGCTTTGACTGGCTGCGCAGCGCCAGCGACGCAGGTGAGCGGTTTGGACTGATCATCCTCGATCCGCCCGCGTTCGCTCGCGGCAAGTCCTCGCTCGACAACGCCGTGCGCGGTTACAACGAGCTCAACTTGCGGGCGATGAAAATGCTGGACGAAGGCGGCATCCTCGTGACCTGCTCCTGCTCGCGGCCCGTGACGCACGAGCGTTTCCTCGACATCGTCCGGCACGCGGCGCGCGATGCGCATCGCCGCCTTCAGGTCCTTGAAGATCGTACGCAGCCGCCGGACCATCCGGTGGATCTGGATGCTCCGGAGTCGGCTTATCTCAAGTGTCTGATCTTACGCGCGTGGTGATGTTACTTGGTGCCGTGCGCGATCGCGATCTGCGTCTTGCCGCCGTCCGTGCTCAGCTCCACCGACGAGATCTCCTTCGAGCCGTTCTTGACGACTTCGAAACTGGCGAACGAGTTGTCGGCGCTGCTGCTGCGCGCTTTCTCCGAGCCGGCGGGCATCTTTGACTTGTACCATGCGTACACTTTATCGAACGAGTCGCCCGTGGTGAGCACGAGGATCTGCGCGGATCCCTCAGCGGTGGTCGCGTCGAGCCCGCCGCCTTCGGTGGGCTTCGCGCCCGGGTAGAGCGGAACGCCGAGCTTAGCCGCGTCGACGCTGCTCGCGCCGAACTTCACCGAGCCTACCTTCGATTCCAAAGCCGTGGCCTTTTGGTCCACGTTGCTGAGGTCGGGCACGTTTTGCTTCGCCGACGTGGACTGCTTGGAGCAGCCCGTTCCGACAAGCGCAAGAACCACGCAGAACGAAAGCATGAATCGCATGCCCGGCCGATTCGCTGCGCTCAACGCGTTTCCTTATAGATGGGCAGCGAGAGGGCGTCGTGCACGATGCGCGCTTGTTCGACCGCGTGCGGGCCCGGATAGCCTTCGCTCGGGCTGGCGCGATCGGGCCGCCCGACGTAGCCAAAAGCGATGCCCTTGGGAGTGAGGCGCTCGCGGATGCGCCGCGACACGAACGCTCGCGCGCCCATGTTCTTGGGCTCTTCCTGAACCCACGCAACGGTGCGAAGCTTCGGATACGAAGCGACAAGTTCGAGCACGCGCTCGAGCGGGAAGGGTTCCAGCAGCTCGACCCGTGCTATCGCGAGATCGGTCGCGGCGGCACGCGTGGGGTCGCCGATGAGATCGTAGTAGATCTTGCCGCTGCACAAGATCAGGCGCTCGATGCGCGCGCGATCCGTGACGCTCGCGTCGTCGATCACGGGCGAGAAGCCGCGCTCGCTCAGGTCGGCGATGCTCGAGGATGCGGCCTTCATGCGCAACAGGCTCTTCGGCGTCATGATGACGAGCGGACGTGCGGCGGCGGACAGCGCCTGATCGCGCAACAGGTGGAAGTACTGGGCCGGCGTGGTGCAATTGGCGATCCGCAAATTGTCTTCGGCGGCGAGCTGCAGGAAGCGCTCGAGGCGCGCGCTCGAGTGCTCGGGTCCCGCGCCTTCGTAGCCATGCGGCAAGAGCAGCGTCAGCCGCGCGGTTGAGCCCCATTTCGCTTCGCCTGCCGAGATGAATTGGTCGATGACGATCTGCGCGCCGTTAATGAAGTCCCCGAACTGCGCCTCCCATAGCACGAGCGCCTCGGGCGCCGCCTCACTGTAGCCGTACTCAAAGCCCACGCACGCGAACTCCGAGAGCGGGCTGTTGTAGATCTCAAACGATGCGCGTGCCTCGGGCAGGTTTTGCAGCGGCGTGTAGGTCGCGCCGGTCTTTGGGTCGTGCAGCACGGCATGCCTATGACTGAACGTGCCGCGCTCGGTATCTTGCCCGGTGAGCCGCACCGGCTTCGCTCCGAGGAGCAGCGTCGCGAAGGCGAGCGCTTCGCCAAGGGCCCAGTCGATCTCGCCGTCCGCCGCGAACGCCGCGCGCCGCCGCTCGAACTGACGCTCCAGTTTCGGATGGATCGTAAAACCGGCAGGCACCGCCAAAAGCTGCTCGTTCAACTTGGTCAATGCGGGCGCGGGGACCCGAGTGTCGACAAGCTGCCCATCGGTGGCCTCAGGCGCGCTCGGTTTTGGCTCCGCTGGAGCGCCCGAAGCAAGGCGCCGCTTGACGTTTTCGTGCGCGCCCGCAATGCGGCGCTGCGCGTCCTCCAGCAGTCGGCCGGCCTCGTCTTGGCTGATGACGCCGCGCTCGATCAGCCGGCGCGCGAAGATCTCGCGCACGGTCGGGTGGTTCTTGATGCGCTCGTACATGATCGGCTGCGTGTACGCCGGCTCGTCCGTCTCGTTATGGCCGAAGCGGCGATAGCCGACGACGTCCACCAGGATGTCGCGCTTGAAGCGCCGGCGGAAGGCGACGCAGAGGCGGACCGCCGCGATGCAAGCTTCCACGTCGTCCGCGTTGACGTGGATGATGGGCACGTCGAAGCCTTTGGCGAGATCGCTCGCGTAGCGCGTGGAGCGGCCTTCGCCCGGCGTGGTCGTGAAGCCGATCTGATTGTTGGCGATCATGTGGATGGTGCCGCCGGTGGAATAGCCCGCGAGGCCCTGAAGGTTGAGAACCTCCGCCACACTGCCTTGAGCGGAGAAAGCCGCGTCGCCGTGGATGAGCACGGCGACTGCGCGCAGCGGATCGAGCGCGATGACGTTGCGCGAACGATCGGTTTGGGCGGCGCGTGTCCGGCCCTCGACCACGCTGTTGACCGCTTCGAGATGGCTGGGATTGTTGGCCAGCACTACGCGCACGTTCTTGCCGATCGGGGTCTGGCGGACGCCTTCAGCGCCCTGATGATACTTGACGTCGCCGGTGACGTCGCCGGCCATGTCGGTCTGCCCGCGCTTTTCGGCGAGTTCGAATTCCTGCAGCGCTTCTTCGAACGGCCGGCCGACCACGTGCGTGATGACCGCGAGCCGGCCGCGATGCGCCATGCCGAGGTCGACTTCGCCGACGTTTTCCGCGCCCAGCAAGTCCAGCGTCTCCTCGAGCATAGGGATCATCGCGTCCAGGCCCTCGATCGAGAACGTCTTCTGACCGAGGAACGAACGCCGCAAGTAGCGCTCGAAGACCTCGACGCTGCTGAGATGATCGAGCAGTTTGAGCGATTCCTCGCGCGTCAGCGGCCGCCGGTGCGCGCCGGATTCGATCTGCTCGCGCATCCAGTTGCGCTGCTCGTGGTTGGAGATGTGCTCCATCTGGTATGCGATGGTGGAGCAATACGTTTCGCGCAGACGCGGCAGCAGTTCGGCGAGCGTGTTGCCGGGCAGGAAGATGCGCAGCGCCGCTGCGGGGATCGAGGCCATGATGGTAGGCGTGAGCCCGAGCGCCGTGGGGTCAAGAGCCGGATCGCCGGATGGCGGCTCGCCGAGGGGGTCGAGCATGGCCGCGGTGTGGCCGTGGGTGCGGTAGCGCGCCACCAGCGCGGAACCTGCGGTGGCCGCGCGGAGCATCTCGGCGGGGACCGCTCCCGCGGGGGCCGTTTCGGTGCCGGGAGCGCGCGTCTCCAGTTTGGGCGCGGCGCTTGGACCAGGCAGGCCGAGGCTTGCGAAGGCCGCGTCGTAGAACCCATCGGCGCCGTTGAGCAGCGCTTCCACACGCGCGAGGAACTCGCCCGATTGCGC